>Ga0316189_10003645_pt1 | contig 14946 bp, 18 predicted proteins | sample LowCovwburrow_MG_FD_204930 | JGI IMG/M metagenome (GOLD analysis project Ga0316189, IMG submission 204930) | Coastal sediment microbial communities from Maine, United States - Lowes Cove worm burrow | ecosystem: Environmental > Aquatic > Marine > Coastal > Sediment | place: USA: Maine...
CCGGAAAAAGTGAATGAACTGCCAGTGGAGGATCCCGGGATATATCGCGACGTCGACCATCCGCGGGATCTTGCTTGCTGCAAAGAATAGTAAGGCCGGATCAGGGCGTATACCAGATAGGCGAAGTGTAGGCCCGATCCTGCAGTTCCATTGGAGTATCCTCTGGCATATCAATGTCGAAGAACTTCGCATCGTACGCGGTCCAACGAGGTGTCGGTATTTCGATCACACGCACGTAGTAAAATGCTGGTTGCGACGGGTCGAAATCGGGGTCAGTCCAGTGTGCGCCCAGCATGGTATCGCCGCTGGTATTGGTGTAGCTGGCATCGGCAATGTTGACCGTATTCTCCACCGGGTATTGGCAAGTTAATGTCTCCAGACCGCAGAAATCTGCGACTTGATCTCAAACCACTGCCCTGCTCCACTCGCTAAACGCACTGATCCTAAGATCACGATAATGCTGTGCTCCCACCAGATGCCTTCCCAGGTTAAACAGATTGCTGACTGCAGCATGAGTACCGATAAATCGCTGAGCCTGCATTATCGACTTGAATCTCCGCATGCCCCGCTCTCTAACTCTAGTCGGCTCGTGACTCTGCTCAGCCCGATTGTTGGCATATTGCGTGGTGTCATGAATGGCACCTGGAATGAGCTCTCGATGCGCGACACCATAGCTTCTCAGTTTGTCCGTCACGATCTTCCTGGGCTCAGCGCCATGGTTTCGTAATAGTCGCCTGAAGAACCGCTTAGCCGCTGCGCCATCTCGCTTGGCCTGCAGAAAGACATCAACCACTTCGCCATCCTGGTCTACGGCCCGCCAGAGAAAGTGCTGCTTGCCATTGATTCTGACGAAAACTTCATCGATGAAGAAGGTATCGCCGTAACCTTGATGCTTTCGTTTCAATCGGCGGGCATAAAGCGATCCAAACTTTATGCACCACAGTCTGACGGCCTCTCTGCTGACGGTGATACCCCGCTCAGCTAGCAGATCTTCAATATCGCGGTGACTCAAATTGAATCGGTAATACAGCCAGACGACATAGCTGATGATATCTGGAGGGAATCGATGACGCTTGTAGGTATTCATCCGCCGATTCTATCAAGATCGGCTAGTTTATTTGGCAGTACCTTATGCATGAGTGAATTCGGGCTACGCGGCCAAATTGACAATATTTGCCATACATTGCCATACTGTAAACATGACAGTTGTCGGGAGAATGCCATGGCTACTATGAATATTTCTGTACCTGATCCTATGAAGGATTGGGTTCAGGCCCAGATTGATGATGGCAAATACGCCAGTTCCAGCGATTATGTGCGTGATCTTATCCGCAAGGATCAACAGCAACGGGATAAGCTTGCTGCACTCCAGGCCGCGATCACCTTGGGTATTGAGAGCGGCCAAGCCGGAGAACTCGACATCAAATCCATCAAACGCAAGGCAAAACGGCTGGCGGGGCTTGAATCGCTATAATGCCCCGAATCACCAAGCAGACGCAGGTTGACCAGGATTTAATCGAGATTTGGCTGTATACCTTCAAAGCGTGGGGATAGCAGCAAGCCGATAAATACCTGGATGATCTGGATGCTGCGATTCAGCTGCTAGCTGAACAACCGCTTATTTGTCGTGAGCGTATTGAATTGGTACCACCGATTCGAATACATCATCACGAACATCACCTGATCGTCTACTTGGCAATAGGTGATGGGATCAACATCGTACGCGTTCTTCATGAGAATATGGATGTTGATAGTCATCTCGATAAACTTGAATCCGGTGAGTGAGCAAGTAGAAACTCCCGCTGAATCTTCTTCAGTTCAAGAACTTCAATAGCGGTGCTCTGACTTGTGCCTGGCGAATTACAAATTCATATGGTAAATCTGAAACTTGCCCACTACCTGTGCGTGGCTGTAGGGTGCTGGATTGATCACAACGCGGTTGCCTCCCGCTGATTGCTGTCGAGCCTTGCGGCTCGGGGCCGTGCTGGATGAATCACAACAGCCCTGGGGCTGTTGTGACCCTTCGGGCTTCGTCGCGGTGCTCCTCGTTTCAAAACGCTGGCGCGTTTTGTCGAACGGTGGTTCGATCCAGACGGACCAACCCCACAACGAAAAATGGCCACCCCGATGGGGTAGCCATTTTTCGTTGCATGGTGGGCCGTGCTGGATTCGAACCAGCGACCAATTGGTTAAAAGCCAACTGCTCTACCAACTGAGCTAACGGCCCCGAAAGGAGCTGCGTATAGTACGGATTTAGTGGGAAAACTCAAGTGCCGTGAACCTTTTATTTGGTCACTATCCAACCAGAATCAAGCACTTAGGTAATGGGTGGGGTCCTCTACTCCGGCGTCTTTGAAGCCCTGGGCCCGCAGGCGGCAGCTATCGCATTTGCCGCAGGCCAGGCCCTCGGCTGTAGCCTGGTAGCAGGATACGGTCAGGGAGTAGTCTACCCCCAGTTCGATACCCGCCTGGATAATGTCACCCTTGCCCATGGAGATCAGTGGTGCGTGCACAGTCAGGAACTGGCCTTCTACTCCCATGCGGGTGGCGAGATTGGCAACGTTTTCAAAGGCTGAGATGAACTCGGGGCGGCAATCCGGGTAGCCGGAGTAATCCACCGCGTTGACACCGATGAAGATATCGCTGGCACCCAACACCTCCGCCCAGCCCAGGGCTATGGACAGGAATACGGTGTTGCGGGCGGGGACATAGGTGATGGGGATACCTTCGGTAGCCTCTTCAGGTACCGCGATACTGGTATCGGTGAGGGCGGAGCCGCCGATGCTGTCGAGGTTGAGCTTGACCACCTTGTGCTCTACATCGCCCAGCGCAGCTGAAACTCTCTCAGCTGCAAACAGCTCGGCACGGTGGCGCTGGCCATAGTCGAAGCTGAGGGTATAGCAGGCGTAACCGGCAGCCTTCGCCATCGCCAGCACGGTGGTGGAGTCCAGGCCGCCGGAGACCAGGATTACCGCACGTTTTTGCTCAGGCATATCTGTCAGTGCCCCGGCGCATCGTTCCACAACAGCTTGTGGAGTTGCAGCTGCAGGCGTACCGGCAGGTTATCCGCCAGAATCCACTCCGCCAGTTCGCGGCCCTGCAGTTGACCGTGGCTTGGGGAGAACAGCACATCTGCCACCTTTTCGGCCAGCTGGTATTCATCCAGCTTGAAGCGCGCCCATTCGTAGTCGGCGCGATCACAAATGACAAACTTCACCTGGTCGTGCTGTGCCAGCAGGGGAATATTGCTGTAGTCATTGCGGGCCATCTCGCCGGAGGCCGGTGTTTTGAGATCCAGAACCTTCACTACACGCGGATCGACGCCGGAGACACTCATTGCACCGCCCGTCTCCAGGGAGACTTCATATCCGGCGTCACAGAGCCCGGTTAACAGCGGCAGGCAGTTTTTCTGCGCCAGTGGCTCACCACCGGTAACTGTCACATAACGCGGCGCGAAGCTCGCGACCTGCGCGGCGATGTTATCGAGACTGAACAGCTCCCCGCCACTGAATGCGTATTCCGTGTCACAGTAAACACAGCGCAACGGGCAGCCGGTAAGGCGCACAAAGACTGTGGGAACACCGACCGTGCGAGCCTCGCCTTGCAGCGAATAGAAGATTTCGGTGATGCGCAGTTGTCCCGCTGATTCCGTGATGGAATGCTTTGTGTCAACGGGATCAAGTTGATCGCTAATCGGGAGAGAGTCTGCCATGTGCGTGCTACCGAGCCGGGACTCAGTAGTTCTCGGCTATAAAATCCTTGGCCAGTTTCACCGCGGAGCTGTTGGTGGAGCCGTAGCGGCTGATCACCTCATCCAGGTACTCCCTGGCTTTCTCCCGGTTGCCTTTCATAAACTGCACCTTGGCGAGCTTGTACAGCGCATCCGGCGCCTTGCTGTTGTCCGGATACTGACTCAACAGCATGGTGAAAGCCTGGCGTGAAGACTCCAGGTCCGGCGGCTGCACCACCAGATAAAGCTCACCCAGCCAGTAATAGGCATTGGGGGCGTACTTGCCTGCGGGGTAATCCCGCTGGAACTGCTGAAAGGCTGTCACGGCCTGGTCAAAACGCTGACTTTGCACCAGGGCGTAGGCAGCCCGGTAGGCCTCAGCCTCACCGGCCTGGGCCGCTACAGGCGCAGTGCCAGTGGTGGGAACGGCTGCTGGCAAGGGCTCTGTCGAGCCCACGGCGGCCTCGCCTGCAACAACGGCAGCACCTGCTGCTGCACCCGCGCTGAGACGTTTGTCCAGATCGACATAGCGCTGCAGGCTTTGTTCCTTGAGCGTTCGCAGTTCGTAAGCCTGTTCTTCCAGCTTGCCGTTCAGCTCCATCACCTGTTGCTGCAATTGCTGGATCTGGGAGAACAGCAGGCCGAGATTCGGGCCCCCTTGTGGCTGGGATAGAACCGGTTGGGCGCCAACCGGGCCGCCGGTGCCAGTCGCAGACGCTACCGATGTGCCGGCGGGTGCAGCGGGGGCATTGCTGACCCCGTAACTGGTTGCCGGATAGGTCTGGGCGCCGCGGGGGGCATAGGGATCACCCGGCGCCGGTTGCGCCGCAGCGGCCCGCTCTGCCTCCACATCGACATAATCCTGGGCCAGCGTGTTAAGCGATAGCGTTGCAATCACTGTGGCCAGCCCGCCGGCGACCAGTAGTTTTTCAATAATGTGCATGGCGATTCGACTAATTGCTCACTACAACCAGTTCCACCCGGCGGTTCTGGGCCCAGTTGGTCTCCCCGGAGCCGTAGGCTATGGGACGCTCTTCACCGTAGCTGATGCTCTCGATGCGATAGGCAGTTATACCATTGAGTATCATGTAGTCGCGCACCGTATTGGAGCGACGCTCACCCAGGGCGAGGTTGTATTCACGGGTGCCGCGTTCGTCGGTATGACCTTCAAGACGCACAGAGTTGTTGTTGGTGTTGAGCGCGGCAATGTGAGCATCCAGGGCGGTAATGGCCTCCGGCGTCAGGTTGGAGCTGTCATAGGCAAAATAGAACACGTTGCCGTAGGCTGCTGCAGTTTCCATCAGTCGCTGTGTTTCAGCGTCGGCGGCCGACGCGGAGGCTGACGATGCGGAGGCCGCGGCGGCAGCTTCCTGGGCCGCTTTGGCTGCTGCGGCCGCGGCTGCGGCGGCAGCAGCAGCCTCTTCGTCTTCCTTGGTGCTGCTGCCGGAACAGGCAACCAGAAAGGCTGCACTTAACAATAGTGTGACGAGCTTTCCTGCAACAGATACATGTTTCATCGGAACATTCCTCAGAGCTGGTTTAAACAGATTGTAGCGCGCTATTTGGCGCTCAGATAGGGTGACCATGCCGGCTCCCGCACGTCGCCTTCGCGAGAGGGCAAGCGGAATTTTGCACCACCATCTACAGATACCGCGGCAAGAATGCCCCGGTCCCCGGATTTGGTCGCGTACAATACCATAGAGCCGTTTGGCGCGATACTTGGGCTTTCATCCAGCTGTGTAGCGGTCAGAATCTGCAGGCGATTGGTCACCAGATCGAGCAGGGCTATGTTAAAACTCCCCTCTTTCTGGTGCACCAGCACCACGTTACGACCATCCTGCGCCACCCGTGCACGGGCATTGTAAGTGCCCTCAAAGGTGATGCGCTTGGTCGCGCCCGTGGCTAATTCATAGCGGTAGATCTGCGGCTTGCCACCCCGGTCGGAGGTAAACAGCAGCGCCTTGCCGTCGGGCATCCAGGCGGGCTCGGTCTCAATAGCGTAATTCCGGGTGATATTGGTCAGCTGCCGGGTGGCCAGGTCCATCAGGTAGATATCGGGGTTGCCATCCTTGGACAGGACCATCGCCATGGTTTTGCCATCCGGAGACCATGCCGGGGCGCTGTTCAGGCCCTTGAAGTTGGTCAACTGCTCGCGTTTACCGGTGGCGAGATCCTGGCGAAAAATCGCCGGCCGCCCTGTTTCGAAAGAGACGTAGGCTATCTGCAGGGCGTCCGGCGCCCAGGCTGGTGCCAGCAGGGGCTCGCGGGATTCCAGCAGCACAATCGGGCGCGCGCCATCGGAATCTGACATCGTCAGGCGGTAGTAGTCCTTGTTGCCGGCGCCACCACGAACTACCGATACGTAAAGCAAGCGCGTGGCAAACGCACCACGCACCCCGGTGAGATGACCGTAGATCTTGTCGGCCACCCGGTGCGCCAGCATGCGGGCATCACTGGCGGGACCGGACTCAAAACCTGAGAAAACCCGGGTTTGACGCAGCACATCAAATAACTCGTAGTCCAGGCGCATGCCCTTGTTTGGCTGGGGGCTGGCCTTGCCGATCAACAGGTATTCCGTATCCAGCGCGCGCCAATCGCGGTAGAAAACCTCTGCCTGGGTGCTGGGCAGGCCAAGCATGTCGGTCCGCGCTACGGGTGCGAACTGGCCGCTGCGCAACATGTCCGACTCGATCACCTGGGCCACATCCTCCGGTGCCGCACCCCCACCTTGCCAGGCGAAAGGCACCACCGCGATGGCGGTAGGGTTGTCCATACCCTTGGTAATTTCAATCGTGAGGTCGGCCCTGGCGTTCATCACGGCCAGAAGCAGACACATATTAAGCAGTGCAACAGCAAGGGTTTTCATCAGTAACGCAAATCCTCTGGTCTGAACAGCAGGCTCAGGCGCCTGAATGTCTTTTCAAATTCCCTGGCGGGAAGATTTTGTAATTCGGGGAAACTGCCCGCCTTCTTCACCGCATTGACGGCCGATTGGTCGAAGGCACTGTTGCCGCTACCCTTGATCACAGTGACGCTCACCACCTCTCCGGTGGGAATCAATTGAATAGACAGCAAGGTTTCCATTCCGTTGCGCGCACTGGGCGGGCGGCTCCAGTAATTTATCACAGTCTGCTGAATAAGTGCGGCGTAGCTGGCCGCCATCTCCGCCGAGGTTGCGGCCGCCGCGGCAGCGCTCTCCTCCTGTGCCACCGCCCGCGCCAGATCGGCCCGGGTAAGCGCCGCCAATTCCTGCTGGGTGAGGCGCGGTTGCTCAGGCTCCGCAGGGGTGGGAGCCGGCTTGGGCGCCGGTTTTGCTGCGGGCTTGGGCTTTGGCTTGGCCACGGGTTTCGGTTTGGGTTTGGCTACAGGTTTGGGCTTGGGCTTGGCCACAGGCTTCGCTTTGGGCTTCGGCGCGGCCTTTGGCGGTGCGGGCTTGGGTTTTGGCTTCAGTTCACTGGCAGCGACCAGTCGCGCATTAATCACCATGGGCTGGGGTTTGACCGTAATCACATCCGGGGTGGAATCCATCCAGTTAAAGGTGAGGAAAACCAGCAATAAAGCATGCAGCAAGACACTCGCCAGTGCGGGCCGCAGGATAATTCGCGGCGTTACCGGCTTTGAGTAAATTGAACTACTGGTGTTCACTGCGGGTTCTCTGTCACCAGCCCAACGCTGGGCGCGCCCGCCTCCTGCAACGCCACCATCACAGTGACAACGTCACCATAGGGTACGGAACGATCGCCCCACACCAGCACCGGCTTCTTCGGATTGCGGCTCATCACCTTGGCGACGCGATCCCTGATCGTCGCCAGCGACAGCACCTGGTCTTCCTGGGAACCCAGGTTGAGGAACAACTGGCCCGCCTTGTCCACCGACACGATCAACGGTTCGCTATCCTGGTTTTCCACCGGATCCGCGCTTGCCTCGGGCAGCTCCACCTTTACGCCCTGCATCAGCATGGGCGCCGTCACCATAAAGATGATAAGCAGCACCAACATGACGTCGATATAGGGGACCACGTTGATCTCCGACATGGGCCGGCGTTTTGTTCTGCGATTGCTGTTATCTGCCACCGGATGCCGCCTCGGCCTTTTTCTCACGGGAGCGCAAGGCATAGGCCTGTCGGTTGAGGATACCGGAGAATTCATCGACGAAGGTGTCGTAGCGATTGGTAAAGACATCTACCCGGGAGGCCAGCCTGTTATAAGCCAACACGGCAGGTATCGCCGCAAAGAGCCCCATGGCCGTGGCCACCAATGCCTCGGAAATCCCCGGCGCCACTGTGGCGAGTGTGGCCTGGGTGGCATTAGCCAGCCCGCGAAACGAATGCATGATGCCCCAGACTGTGCCGAACAAGCCTATATAGGGGCTGGTTGATCCCACCGATGCGAGAAAAGCCAGGTGGCGCTCCAGGCGCTCATCCTCGCGCATCATGGCCACCCGCATGGCCCGCCGGGAACCCTCTACCAGTGCCTCGGAATCCATATCGGATTGCTTCGCGAGGCGGGAAAATTCCTTGAAGCCAGCCCGGAATATGCTTTCCATACCCAGAATTGGCGCGCCTGAGGAAGCCTGCTCATTGCCCTCACGGTAAAGCTGGGCCAGATCGATACCCGACCAGAACCGCTCCTCAAACTGGTACATTTCATCGTGCGCACTGCGAAAGTAAATGAATCGCTGCACGATCATGTACCAGGACAACATGGACGCCACAAACAACAGCGCCATCACCAGCTGTACGGTAAAGCTGGCATGCACTATCAGGTCAATCAGGCTTAATTGCTCTTCCAAAAACTGTTCCCCTATGAAATATCGTTGTTATTCCTGCACGGCCCGCAGTGTGGCGACCATGTCCGCCGGCATGCGCCGCGGTTTAACACCGGCCCGGTCAACACAGGCGATGGTCACCTCACCCTGGGCCAGCACTTCCTGGCCCCGCTGCACGCGCTGGTACATCACCATGGATGCGCCCTTCAACTGCCGGATGGACGCAGTGGCGACGAGTTCGTCATCCAGGGTGGCGGGGCGCAGATATTGCACCACGACATCGCGAACCACAAACATCAAATCGTGATTGAAAATGTAATTCTTACCAAAACCCATGCTGCGCATATATTCCGTGCGCGCCCGTTCCATGAACTTCAGGTAGTTGACGTAATAGACAATGCCCCCCGCATCCGTGTCTTCGATATAGACGCGCAAATCGAGGGAAAATTCCCCTGCTGTCACGAAGCATCCCCGTCGTCGTCCAGATCCAGCGGCAAATTACCACCGGGGCCGGGATCGGCCGGTTTGCGCAGCCCAAAGTGCAGATAGGCGTTGCGGGTCACCATACGGCCACGGGGCGTGCGCACCATATAGCCCTGCTGAATCAGGTAGGGCTCCAGCACATCTTCAATAGTGCCCCGCTCCTCCGAAATGGCCGCGGCCAGGCTGTCGACTCCCACCGGGCCGCCGTCAAATTTTTCTATCATGGCCAACAGCAGGCGCCGATCCAGATGATCGAAGCCCAGCTGGTCTACGCTGAGCATATCCAGGGCGCGATCGGCAATTTCGGCCGAGATATGACCATCGGCCTTCACCTCGGCGTAGTCCCGCACCCGTCTCAACAAACGATTGGCAATACGCGGCGTGCCGCGGGCGCGCCGTGCGATCTCGGTGGCCCCGGCGCTATCGAGGCTGATGCCCAGTATGCCGGCGGAGCGCGCCACGATATGGGCGAGATCCGCCACCTCGTAAAACTCCAGGCGCTGGACAATGCCAAAGCGGTCTCTCAGGGGTGAGGTAAGCAAGCCCGCCCGGGTGGTAGCGCCCACCAGGGTAAACGGCGGCAGTTCCAGTTTGATGGATCGCGCCGCCGGCCCCTCGCCTATCATGATATCCAGCTGGTAATCCTCAAGCGCCGGATACAGCACCTCTTCCACCACCGGGCTGAGGCGGTGGATCTCATCGATAAAGAGCACGTCACCGGGTTCCAGGTTGGTCATCAGGGCGGCAATATCCCCGGCCTTTTCCAGCACAGGCCCCGAGGTGGTTTTCAGCGACACACCCATTTCATTGGCGATGATGCTGGCCAAAGTGGTTTTACCCAATCCTGGCGGGCCGAATATAAGCGTGTGATCCAGTGGCTCCCCGCGAGCGAGCGCGGCCTGCAGAAAGATGCTCATCTGCTCGCGCACCACCTTCTGGCCAACGTACTCTTCCAGGGTTTTGGGGCGGATGGCCCTGTCGATGGCATCTTCCCGCGGGCTCTCGGCTGCGGGCGCGATGAGTCGATCAGTCTCTATCATACGGTGCTCCACATACCCGATTGGCCGCGATCACTGACTCTTCACCATGGATTTCAAGGCACGGCGGATCAGGTCTTCGCTGCTCTGGATGCTGTCGTCATTCACGGCCACCACCATCCGGCTGGCTTCCTGGGGCTTGTAACCCAGGGCGATCAGGGCGCCTTCGGCATCCGCCACGATATTGGTCACCGGCGCCAGCGTCGCGCTCCCGGCAGCCGGACTCGCTTCAGGCCCCAACCACTCCTTGAGTTTATCGCGCATCTCGATCAACAGCCGCTCCGCGGTCTTCTTGCCCACCCCCGGCAGGGCTACCAGTGATGAAATATCGTCCCGCTGGACGCAGCGGGCGAAACTGCTGGAATCCATGCCGGACAGAATCGTCAGACCCAGCTTGGGCCCCACGCCGCTCACCTTGATCAGCTGGCGAAACAGGAGTCGATCGCGCTCATCGATGAATCCGTACAGCAACTGCGCATCTTCACGCACCACAAAATGCGTCACCAGTGACACCTCGCTGCCAAGTTCCGGCAACTGAAATAGTGTGGTCATGGGCACCTGCAATTCATATCCCACACCCCCGACTTCCACCAGGATATCGGGGGGCTGCTTGTGCACCAGGGTGCCTCGGATTCTTCCTATCATCGCTTAGTGCTTCTCAACGCAATCGACGCCGGCGCACGGACCTGGCGCCAGCCATATTTATCAGGCTCTGCCTTGTGTGGGCATGGCAAAGAGCGGCCGCCAGGGCATCCGCAGCATCTTCAGCGGGCTCCGCCGGAAGCTTCAGTAATATCCTGACCATATGCTGCACCTGGGATTTGTCCGCTGCCCCGGTGCCAACCACCGATTGCTTGATCTGGCGGGCGGAGTACTCCGACACCGCCATATCGCGGGCCACACAGGCGACAATCGCCGCCCCCCTGGCCTGCCCCAGCTTGAGCGCGGAACCGGCACTTTTGGCCATAAACACCTGCTCAATCGCCAGCTCCTGGGGGCAGTGCAGGTCCACCAACTCGGTAACGCTGGCAAAGATAACCCTGAGCCGCTCCGGCAAATCACCCGCCGGCAACTTGATCACCCCGCTGGTCACATACTCGCTGCGCCCGGACACATAATTAATGATGCCGAAACCTGTTTTACGGGAACCGGGGTCTATTCCCAGGATGAGCGACATGCAATTATCCGCTGGCGGTATCAGGCTCTTATTATGTACAAATTTACAGTATTTATCAGCATCGAGGCGTAACCATCACATGCCGTGGGATCTAATCTTCAGGCGAGTCCTCAAGAGAGGCCAGAACCTCGTCGGGAATATCCACGTTGGTAAAGACATTCTGCACGTCGTCCAGGTCTTCGAGCATCTCGACCAGACCCATTAACGTCTCAGCACCTGATACATCCACGGGCACTGTGGTCGACGCAATCATCGCAACCTCGCTGTCCTGTGCAGCCAGGCCCGCCTCTTCAAGGCCGGACTTTACCGCTCCGAGATCCTCCCAGGCAGTCAGCACGTCGACTGACCCGTCCTCATTGAGCTCGATGTCCTCGGCTCCGGCTTCCAGTGCGGCTTCCATGATCTGGTCGGGGTCGGCACCCGCTGCGAAACTCAGGCGACCCTTGCGGTCGAACAGATAGGCTACGGAACCATCGGTTCCGAGGTTGCCGTTGCGCTTGGTAAAGGCGTGGCGCACATCAGCCACGGTGCGATTGCGGTTGTCGGTCATGACCTCCACCAACACGGCGATACCACCGGGAGCATAACCTTCGTAGGTCAACTCCTCCATGTTGTCCGCTTCGTTGGATCCGGCGCCCCGGGCAATTGCACGATCGATAGTGTCCCGGGTCATGTTGGCACCCAGCGCCTTGTCAACGGCGGCGCGCAAGCGCGGGTTATCCTCGGGCTGAGGGCCGCCCTGCTTCGCGGCCACCACCAGCTCGCGAATGAGCTTGGTGAACATCTTCCCGCGCTTTGCATCCTGCGCGGCTTTGCGGTGCTTGATATTGGCCCATTTGCTATGGCCGGCCATAACGGTCTTCCCTCTCTATCTACCTAGTTCTGACTGGTCTCTTCCCTCACCTGCCGCAGGCGAATGTTCAGGTCCTTCAGCTGTTGTGAGCTGACATCGCCGGGGGCGTCGGTCATGACGCAGTGTGCGGTCTGGGTTTTCGGAAAGGCGATAACGTCACGGATGGAATGAGTGCCGGACATCAGCATCACCAGTCGATCAAGGCCAAATGCCAGGCCGCCGTGTGGCGGGGCGCCGTATTGCAGGGCCTTGAGCAGAAAACCGAATTTCTCCTCTGCCTCCGCCTCATCAATCTGCAGGATGCGAAAAACCGCCTCCTGCATATCGCGCTGGTGGATACGAATGCTGCCGCCACCCAGTTCGCAGCCGTTCAGCACCATATCGTAGGCCCGGGACAGGGCCTGGGCCGGGTCAGCCACCAACTCATCCACAGTTCCGGAAGGCGCAGTGAACGGGTGGTGCAAAGGTGTCAGGCCGCCATTTCCGTCCTCTTCAAACATGGGGAAATCAACCACCCACAGCGGCGCCCATCCTTCACCGACCAGGCCCTGGTCTTCGGCTACCTTGATGCGCAGGGCGCCAAGCGCCTCGTTAACCACCCTGGCACGATCTGCGCCGAAGAAAATAATATCGCCATTGGCCGCTTCCAGCCGCTGCATCATCTGCGCCACCACCTCATCGGGCATAAACTTGAGGATGGGCGACTGCAGGCCCGCCACACCCGCATCGATGTCATTGACCTTGATCCAGGCGAGGCCTCGCGCACCGAAGATCGATACGTAGCGGGTGTAATCGTCAATCTCCTTGCGGCTGATGGTTGCCCCACCAGGTACCTTGAGCGCTGCCACCCGTCCTGCCGGATCGTCCGCAGGACCACGGAAAACCTTGAACTCAACCTGTTGCATCAGGTCATCGACACTGACCAGTTCCAGCGGAATCCGCAGGTCCGGCTTGTCGGAGCCATAGCGCTCCATCGCCTCGGCATAGGGCATATGGGGGAAATCGGGGAGATCAACACTCAGCACCGATTGGAACAGGCCGCGTATCATGCGCTCGGAGATCGCCATGATCTCCGCCTCATCCAGGAAGGAGGTTTCCAGATCTATCTGGGTAAACTCTGGCTGGCGGTCGGCACGTAAATCCTCGTCGCGAAAACACCTTGCCACCTGATAATAGCGGTCGAAGCCCGACACCATCAGCAGCTGCTTGAACAGCTGGGGAGACTGGGGCAAGGCAAAGAACTGGCCGGGATGTGTCCGGCTGGGCACCAGGTAATCGCGCGCGCCCTCCGGTGTTGCCCGGGTGAGAATGGGCGTCTCGATATCCAAAAAGCCCTCATCATCGAGAAAGTTACGCACGGCGGAGGTGATACGGGAGCGCAGGATCAGGCGTTGCTGCATTTCCTGACGGCGCAGATCCATATAACGGTAGTGCAGGCGCACCTCTTCCCCAACCGCGGTGTATTCATCCAACTGGAACGGCGGGGTGGCGGCCTCGTTAAGAATCTCCAGCTCTTTCCCCAGTACCTCTATTTCGCCGGTAGCCATAGCGGGGTTGATGGTGGCGTCTGATCGGGCGCGCACGCGACCTGTTACTTTTAACACATACTCGCTGCGCACCCGGTCAGCGCGCTGGAAGTGTTCTTCGGTGTCCGGGTCGAAAACCACCTGCACAATGCCCTGACGGTCACGCATATCGAGGAAAATCACCCCGCCGTGGTCACGACGCCGGTCGACCCAGCCACACAATGTGACTGTTTCATCGAGGTTAGCTGTACCCAAAGCGCCACAATAATGACTGCGCATAGTCTGGTTTCCGTCTGGATTATCTGGCCGGGCCCGCTGTGGGCCTGGAATTAGGTTGAGCTCTTGGTGCCGGTGCTGGATGGCTTGTCGCTGGCAGCGGGCGTGCTGCTGGTCGCGGCAGATCCCGAAGAGGGGGCCGAATCGCTACCACCGGCCAGGTTCTTCTTGTTGCCTGTCTTGAAATCGGTCTCATACCAGCCACCGCCTTTGAGGCGAAAAGCCGCTGCTGACACCTTTTTTTTCAGCGCTGAAGCGCCACACTCGGGGCAGTCAACCAGCGGCGCATCGCTGATTTTCTGTAACGCCTCCAGTTGCTTACCGCAGTCCTGGCACTGATATTCGTAAATCGGCATGAATTCGACCCATCAATGATCACACGTAGTTTGTGAGAAATTTTGGAGGCGCGGATTTTACCCCATGCAGCCAATCAGGCCAAGCGGGAGATACAGAAGCAGAAGGGGGCAGAAAACCCTGCACTGTGAAGTGCTGTCTGGGAGTAGCTTGCCCTCCCGCCCGGGCAGTGCCGGGTCAGGAAGGCGGGTACGTCTCTTAGGAAGCGGCGAATTCCTTCAGCTTCTTCAGGGGACGAACCTTGACTGCGATGCTCGCAGGCTTGGCTTTGAACATGGTCTCTTCACCGGTGAAGGGGTTAATACCCTTGCGCGCCTTACGGGCGGGCTTCTTCACAGTGGTGATCTTGAGGATGCCGGGAATGGTGAACTCACCCACGCCGCGCTTCTTGATGCTGCGCTCCATGAGCGAGTGCATCTCATCCATCACGGCACCGACCTGCTTCTTGCTCAAGCCTGTCGATTCAGCGACGGTGCCGACAATCTGGCTCTTGGTGAGCTTCTGGGTGATTGCGCTGCCGGCTTTCTTGGGTGCTGCCTTTTTAGCTACTGCCTTTTTCTTGGCTGGAGCCTTCCTGGCTGCCGCCTTCTTGGCCGGAGCTTTTTTCTTAGCTGCTGCTTTTCTAGTTGCCATTTTATTTTTAACCTTCCCTAATGAAGTGAACTGAAACATGTGTTGAACCAGGACTGCCCGCCTCCCCTGAACACCGAAAACAGTGCCGCCACAAGTTACGGGTAAATGTA
>Ga0316189_10003646_pt1 | contig 14944 bp, 10 predicted proteins | sample LowCovwburrow_MG_FD_204930 | JGI IMG/M metagenome (GOLD analysis project Ga0316189, IMG submission 204930) | Coastal sediment microbial communities from Maine, United States - Lowes Cove worm burrow | ecosystem: Environmental > Aquatic > Marine > Coastal > Sediment | place: USA: Maine...
AGATCCGGTTGTAAAAGAGGGCGTGGAAAGTGCGCACATTAAACCGGCATCGGTAAACACAGATTTTAAATTTCCACCTACGATGTTTCCCATTTCTCCGAGCATGTCTCTGATTTCTTCATCGCCCTCAATCTCTTCGACTTCCTTCCCGAGCATTTCGGCTGCCATTTCCCTCGAAAAGCTATCGCCGGCATGAATACGGATCATCCCGTTTGCATCTCCTGCAAAACTGACAGAGCCAACGTTGCGGATACCCTCCAGGGTTTCCACGCTGACTGCATCGGCAGGTTCCAGTTTTAATGACAGCATCGTATCAAAGACATCGATGACCGCCTCGGAAACCCGGGAATTTAAGTCTAGCGCATCGATTTTTACAACGTCAGCATTATTAAGCTGAGCGTGCATATCAGTTTGGCCGAGTTCGTCTCCAGCACTGGCGGTTTGCTCGAGTTCTAGGCCAACCTCCACGAAAATATAATTTTCCTGATGCGTGAAAATAAAACGCTCAAACCGTTCCATTTGCAGTGATTTGATAATGAAGTCGGTCCCATAGGTAATGGAGGGCGTTGAAATCAAACATTGGTGGCCGTCGTCATTTAAGGCGGATATCAGGTTACCGCCGACTATATTGCTGATCTCAGCGATCAGATCCCTAATTTTTCCTTCATTCTCAATTTCATCGGCTTCGCTGTCGAGCATAGCGGCCGTCATCAGACCTGACATTTCGGATGGTACCTGAATCGTAATAAAGCCGGCAACGTTGCCGGCGAAGTTTACGGTCGCCGCCATGCGCTCCGTCCCGGTGGTATCCGGCGGTTCGGAATCGAAAAACTCAACCTCCATAGACACCATCGTGTCGAACACATCGACGATGGCATCGATGATGTGGGTTCGGATATCTAAATTATTTATGTCATTCATAATTTTGGGTGTGTCATACAAATGAAAATGATGTATCCAAATTCTAAAATCTAATATTGCACCAAACTTGTAGCAGAACAAAAATGGGCTTAAATAAGCTTAATGAAATTCATCAATTTTCACCACTCCAGGGAACAGCTCTTCATTGTTAAAATTGTTCAAGATGCAAAATTTATTCCATAAAATTTGCATCTTTTTTATTTAAAAATATGATGAGAGCCAAGGCATGGTTTTAAATATATTTTAAGATAGTTATGGTCTTTTACGGGTTGCTTCAACAGACGGTTTTCATTCGGATTCAGCCGGGTGAGTCCCTGAAATAGATCACGCTTAAGGTGGGGGTGTTGGCGATATGACGGTTTTGCCGGGAAACCTCGCCGATTACAGCAGCTTAATGCTTCGTTTCGCAATTACGATAAGGAGAGACCATGTATTATTCCCCCCATAGAAAGGATAAGTCAATGCTGATTTCCTGAAAAGGTAAAATTGAAACATTGTCGTTCCCGGAAAATGTTCCAATTAATTTCCAGTATTGCGTCTCGAGCTGATAAACTTCAAGCGTTTTTGCTAAGGGATCGAGCAGCCAAATATGTTGAACACCATATTTAGCGTATAAAGGCATTTTAAATATGCGATCTTTTCTCACTGTGTTTTGAGATAAAACTTCACAAATCCATTCCGGTGAAACATCAAAGAATGCGGTTTCCGGAAGCTTCGGCAGATGCTCCTTTTTCCACCCGGCTATATCGGGAACCAGAACATCATCTCCCAAATGGATTTCAGGCTCATCAATTATCCACCATCCTCCCGGTCCGCCGCGTCCTTTGAAATAAGGCCCGTCAAGCTCACCTCCAAGACTTGAAGATGCCAGTGCATGTCTTGGAGCCGGGCGCGGCTGGGTATGCAATTCGCCGTTAATAATTTCCCCTATAATATTTTCAGGAAGATTTAATAGATCCTGGTAAACATCTGATTGTTTGACAGCTTGTGACATATCGGCCTCCATATCGCTAATATTCTATTGTATTACAACATCAAATTCAATATTTTTTTGGATAGTGTTTGGAGTCTGTTAATTTAACGTCTCGGAATTTCTACAACTAATTGGAAATATGGCGTTTTTTATGGCCATCCACGTGGGAAGCCATTGTTCCATCATTCCAATTGCGGAGCGGAGCGGAGCTAAGTTCATACCTTATCAATTCAATAACCACGTCACAAGGTGAACAAGGGCGTTGTGTTTAGGAGATGACGCTATTGTTTGTTTTATGACCATGCCCTCCAGCCTTTTGATGAACCCCTCAATATGCAGACAGTCAATCAGGTGCGTGTGACGCCAGTCCGAAGGGGTGTACATAGCCCACGCCCCTTCAAGGATCCTGCTGCGGAGTTTGAACCGATGTCTGATCGCGGTTGAGCGGATTTCCTCAGCCGGCACATCCGATGGGAGTGCCTCGGGCAGGTCGGACAATTGCAGGCAAAAGGCATTTGCCCCGATCGGCTTTTTCCCGCTACGTTCCTTGAGAAGGACCTCAAGCAGGGCGCCCCAGAGGCTTCCCAAAAAATGAAAAAGGGCAAAAGAGCCATCCTTCAATTGGAGGACAGGGGCTTCATCGGGCTTAACGCCGATGAAGCGGGCGAAGTCCCTCGCCAGGTTTGCATGGATGACCGGACCGCGGGCGGCCGTGACTTTTAGATCGGCTTTTGTCGTGGTGTCGGTAACCAAAACGCGTGAGCTGCTCAGTGTCTTGGATACTTTAAGCCTCCGCCCGCTGAGCAATAAACGGCCGTCGCCAGTTGCCATCCGGGGTATTGTCCCCAGCACCTGGCGGGTATCCTGGTCTACCACTTCAATTTCGTTACTGCGGCTCTCGATATTGGAGTGTATGTGCCCGGATTCGAAGGCCTCCTCCAGCTTATCGCCCATGTGGTACCTACCGCCCCCGGCAACCAGCCATTCCTCATCGGCCAGGTGATCCAGAAGCTCGGGCAGCCTGGAGATCCATCCGGTCTGCCTGAGCCAGGCCGGCATGCGGGATGCCAGGGCCTTGGCAGTGATCCAATTATTGGGTGTCTGCAGGAGCAGACTCATGCATTGCTGAACCAGCACCGACGGACAAAAATGATAGCAACCGCCAAGCAGGCGGCCTTTTTTGGCAGCGTAGAGTAAATGTTCGTAGCGCAGGGTTTGACCTTTGTCGGATGATAAACAACAAACCCGGGTCACATGGGTGCGCCGGCTTCCGCGACCCATCCTCTGGAGCAAGGATGTTACGTCCGGCGGCGGGCCGGCAAGGACGATCAGGTCGATATCACCGATATCGATTCCCACCTCTAGGGTTGTGGTGGCAAAGCATAGGCCTGATGTTCCGGTGAGCATCCTGCGCTCTACGGCTTCCCGCCGGGCTCGCGATAGACTTCCATGATGCAGGAACACGGAATCCCCAAAGGGTGGCTGTCCTTTGAAAACCGTAAAAAACCGTTCCGCATCAGCACGGCGTTGCACAAAGACGAGTACCTTTCGTATGTCTGTGCCGGGTGCGGTCATTCGTCGCAGGGCCTCGGCCAAAGCGCCGGCACTGTTATGGACGAAGTCCGCTTCAATGGGCCGGTTTCCACGAGTCTGTATGCGCTTAATGGGTGACCCTAAATATCGGTTGGCCAGCCCGGCGGGGTCATCTACCGTTGCTGAGGAGGCGATGACCTGCAAGGCAGGTGCGATGCGGCGCAGGCGTGAGACAAGACAGGCGAGCTGGTCTCCGCGGGGTGTTGCGTCCAGCATGTGCACCTCATCAAGCACCAAAAAGCGTGCTCGCAAGAATAGGGTAGGTGAGCGCGTTAGCATGGAATCGAGCGACTCCGGCGTCGTGACAACGATATGAGGCGGCTTGGGACCTGAGATTTCACGATGCTCACCGGTACGGCGGCCGACGTTCAGGCCCATGGCCGCGAGCGGTGGCGCGAGACGTCTGGTGAGGTCATTGACCAGTGCTCGAGTTGGGGAGACGATCCAGCCCAAGAGGTTTCGAGGCTCAGGGTCGGCCAGGATCATCTCGGCAATGGGAGCGGCATATGCTTCGGTCTTTCCGCTTGCTGTGGGGGCAATGAGCAACGTCGGGTGACCGTCCATGATCGCCGGGATTCCATTCAATTGTATCGGGGTTGGTGTGCCAAACCGCGCCAGGAACGCATACCACGCCCTTGGGATGAGGGCCTTCAAAGTGTTGATGGCTGCCGGGTCGGTCATGACTGAACCGATTTCAGATGTCGTTCCAGATCTGCCAGCATCGGCTTGAGGCTTTCCGGGCGGTGCCGTGTGATGTCGATGACCTCGGTGATAAATTTGAGGGCCTGCCGCGGGTTGTCGATGAGACCGTATAGATGGCAGGGTTCGATTACCTTTGCCATGAGTGATGCCAGTTCTTTACCCAGGGCCAGCTCGGTTTGCGCAAGCTCGTAGAGAGAAAGAACGCGTTTTGAAAGGGTGACATAGTCTGCGGTACCAAAGGGGTTCAGCTCCATGAAACGGTTGCCCGGAAGGCTTTTTTCCAAGACCGCCTTACCTTCAGGGTCGTGGGTCAAAGCAAAGATGCAGTAGAGCGGCTGCTCCTTTTTATACCGGTAGGAAAATCTCCGATGAATCGCCTGGCCCCCCCGGGGCAAGACCTGCGGATCGAAATTGATCATCGATGGGGGCAGACAAGCCGCGGCAAAGGTGCGAAAGAGTATATCGGCGAAGGTGCGGTCACGTCCACGAAGGACGCTGTAGAATTCGGCCTCATCCAACATAATGGCCAGACCCTTGTAGCCGACCTGCCGGGCCAGCTCGGCGATGCCGCCCAGAATAAGGGTGTAGAGATGGGTTACGGTGCGGAAATCTTTGAGTGCATAAAGACGGGCCCTGGCAGCCGTGGTCCGGCGAAGTTTTGTTTCCAGCTCCAAGTTGCTTGCCACTTCAGAGCCCTCTATCCAGTCCAACAGACGTTCCAGTAGATCATCATTATTCTCAATGGCAGGCAAAACAGCCATGTAAAAGAGTGCAGGCCCTAAATAGGGGTGGTAGTCCGGGCTGTTCTTGCCACGCCAGCGACGTATGAGGTTGACCTTATCGGCGGCCTTTTCCAGGAGCGGTTTGAGCCCGCGGGGTTCAAAGTTCGGATCATCCGGATAGCGTATGCCGCGTGCGAGCTGGTGAAAGATTCGCCGGGGCTTGTTCGGAAGTACTTCCCGGCTGTCCATGGTGGCTCTGGTTGCAAGAAACCCCTTCTCGAGCGCCAGAAGTTCGGCCATTTCAAGAAAATGCGTCTTCCCGGTTCCGTAGTCCCCAAGCACCACCCTAAAACCGCCATCCCGAGTTGCAGACTCGAGATCCAGATAAATCACGGCAAGCTCGACATCTCTGCCAACGGTATAGGCGTCCAGATGGGATGTCGGCACGACACCGAGCCTGAGCGCCTCGATGGCCTGGCGCGCAGTGACGGAGTCTTCTCGCAAGGGCGATTCCGCGTCTTCGTTAACTTTATGGGCAGCTACTTCGCCGTCCTCTATCGGAATCTTGTTTTTCTCTTGAAGGGTAGAGACCTCCGGAGAACCTTCAGGACTCAGCATCATTAGTTCATCCCGTGGTATTTCCCACGGAGCGCCCGCCATTTCGTCAAACTCGACTCGGATCATCCGCCCGCCCCGCAGAAGGCCAAGCACCTTCCCGGCGCCCCAGTCGGGATGTCGAATTCTGTCCCCGATCCTGGGAGCCCTGGTCTTAGACATCGAGGAACTCCTCGTCGTCTATCGGTTCAAGGCGGGCATATCCTCCCTGTACGATCTCGTTGGCTTCTGGCGGCATGATCCGCCGTTGCTGCTCGGCCTTCTGGTGGTAAAGGAAGTCCACATACGTCTTTACAAACAGCCTTCGGTGACTGACTTCGAAGGTGTATGCCGCCATTGTGCTCGCAATCAGCGCCCGGTTATGAGCCTGAATAGCGGCTTCGGCCTTCCACCCTGTGGCCGTTTCAAAGATCGACTGCAGCCTGTCTCCAATGGCGGTGAGAAGTGCGACCGGATCCATATCCAGATGCTCCAGATCGATGACCGCTGCCTGGGGGCTGCGTTCGCATAACGGAACCGGGCTTTTGAGACGCTGATCCAAAGCCGGATAATCCGGGACCACATTGCGCAAAAACTCCGGTGGAACGGCATACAAAAAAAGGGTCGATGGAAGGCGCGCCTGGCCGCACAGATCAATGACCTGACGAAGGTTATCTCCCACGGCCAGCATCTTCCGGCTGGTGAGAGATAAATTCCGGTCCACTTCATCGAATAGAAGCACAATTCCAGGAAGTCCGTAACCGGAAATGATCTGCGAGAGACTCCTCAGCATCTTGAACCCTGTGGACGACTCAATCGCTTCGAAGACGCCTAAGGGCCGCGTTTCGGTCCGGGGCACCGGCTCGCCTAACAGCCACGGTTCCAGGATCGCCTCACGATCCGCGTCTCCTTGAAGGTAGGCTGCCATAAACGCTGTCGCGGCCTTGCGAAAGGAATGACTCTCGGTGGACACGCGCGCCGCGGTCCGCTGGATCCATATCATGGCCCGCTTCGCGCCCATGGCGGTCCGCCGGTCATCCGCCAGGTCCCTGAGCAGGTCGGTCAGGCTGCGGGTCGGCTCAACACCGTCGCCTAAAGGCGGGCTCGTCAGGTTGATGGCAACCGCAGCGTAAACCTTCACCGGATCGTCATAGGGACACTCTCTCGGCGACAGATTGACAAGCGAGGTGAGAAAGCCATGCTTCCAAGCCAGATCCCGGACACAATAAAGGAAATGGGTCTTGCCGCCGCCGTAGTATCCCTGAACCAGCTTAAAGCTTGATCCCCTGGGGTTATGCTTCAGACGGGTCAGGTACTCCTCGTCCAGAATACGCAAGTATGAGTCATTTCCCACGTTGAGATGCATGATGCCCTGTTCCGGTGGCTGACCGGACTCACCCACACGCTGAATGATATGCTTTGCCAGCTCGGGCGGAAGGGATGTTTTACCCAATTTAGCTCCTTACTGGGCCTATGTAGATACCCGGGTCCAGAGGGCCCGGTACTGGTTCCTCCCTGAAAGGGAATGTTTGTTTTATTACATCTAAGTGCCTAAACTGAACTAAAATGAGCTAAAGTGCCTAAACTTAAGGAATTCTATCTTTATTATAAACGACAGAGCGAAGTGATACATCAACCCTGGCCCAGACCGATCACCACTACGGTACAATCATAAGTTAGGTTTGCAATGACACGCGGGCAATATTGATAGATATAACCGAGTTGCGCCAGGGCGGGCTTTAGTTCACTCGACACTTTGTATTATTTTCAAGGCAGAGCCCACTATCTCTGACCTGGCTCTCCGAGCCGGAGGCCCAGAGAACCAGGTTTTGGATACAGAATCAACCGGCAGGGGAGAACCAGATGCTTAGGTAGTATTGCCCCTTTCCGGGGCTTTCCTCAATATAGAGGACACCTTTTTTATTCCGGGTGGACGATCCAGTGGCCGTACCCAGATTAAGTCTCCGGCTGTTTCTCTGCAAAAGGCCGTTGCGCCTCAGCCTGGAGAGATCATATGCCAGCCGCACGCGCCCATAGGCTCGATAATTACCCGCCACCGGATCAGAGCGAAATTTGTCGTTCTGGAAAGAAAGGGCCACCCGTGCCAGAAGATCGGTAAGAACGACCCGTTCACCCCGGTGGCCTTTCTTTTCAAAGAGCTGCATTCGATAGGCGTCATACAGAACATCGAAAAATTGCTCTGAAGACCACCCGGTCTCCAGCATCTTCAGATTTTTCTGAAGGGCAGCCGTTATCTGGTCGGGCTTTGCCGGCAGCTCTGCCAGCGCCAGCCTGGCGTAATTGATATGGGCGAGATTTTGATCAAGATTTACGGCAACCGTAAACGGCGGAAGGGAAAACTCCATCGGCTCTGTAGTGATCATCTTGCATGTAAGCCCCTCGCTTTCAGCGCTTTCAATTAGCATCCGTCCAAATTTGACCTTGCGCTCATTTGCGCGCTGGCGTTGATCGGCGGCTGTTGACTCCAGGAGTTCGGCGAAATCGATGTCCAACCCAAAGACCTTGGGATTGGATTGCTCAAGCAGCTTACACGCCTCCTTGACCTTGCGCGGCGATTCCAGCATATCGGCAGAGGCCAGCTTCTGGAGGGCCTTGTGCAGCTTTGAGAGTTCCTTACTCTTTTTGTCCACCTCAGCAAGGAGGCGGCGCGCCAGTTCATTGACCATGATGCCTCCGTCAGGGTTGTTTTTGTCCGTTGTCCGCAATGCCGAGGCGCTTCAAGACCCCGTCAATCTTTGATGGGGGGCACTTGCCTCGGCAGCGAGGGCATTTCTTGCGGTCGGCATACCATGCCAGACAAGTTGCGCACAAAAGGTGTAGGGAATCGTCGCAAAAACCGAGCGTGTATGTGTCTGCGCCACAGGCTTCACACGCCATTGGGTCAAACCTCCTTGAAAGAAGGTTGTAGACGAAACTGAGTTGTCTTTGTCCCTTGCGACGCTTGACCAGGAGATCGCAACGTCTTACCGAAAGGCGAGCCAAGAGCAGGGCCAGTGGACGCAGCCTAAGCCGTAACTTGTACTTTTCTTTTAACACAGCCAGCTTGCGGGACTTCTCGCTGGCAAGCTGATGGATCTTTTCCCTTCTTATCTCGAGGTCTGCTCCTTTCAGTTGCCGTTTTCGGATTTCCGCTTCCATTTCATTGCTCAGATCCTGGAAGTAAGTCTCGATACGGCGGATGTCGCGAACGTGATGTCGCGTTACGGTCTCCTTGAATTCGGCAATATTTTCATCAACCTGCCGAAAAGCCCGGTCACAAGCGACCATGAAGAGGGTGTCCAACTTCTTGTTCGTGAATTCCGATGCTTCGATATTCAAGGATTCCCAATCGGACGCTTGCTCAAGGATAAGTTCCGAAAGCTCAGGGCAGCCTGTCCCGGTAGACGAGACACATATGTGATGCACTTCTTCGCGCCGTTCGTCTGCTTCTGCCGCAACGTCAAACGACCAGAGCCAGTAGTCGAGCCAGCTTTCATGATCTCCCTTTTCCTTGAATGTTGCGTTCGGGAAGCTGAAATGGCGCCTCGGGTCCAGTCCGGATCGCTTTCGAGAGGAAGGGACAGGCATGCGTATCGCAGCAGTCCGACCAATTTCGAGGCCCATGGGGATGGCGCGCTCCAGGAGCTCGGTCCCAAATCCGATGGGAATGCTGCCCGGTTCCTCGGTGGCAGATGTCCTGTCCGAGATGGTAACAAGCGATTCCGGCAGGCCAAGGCGATGTTGGACATCCTCAGGCAAGAGGGCCTGGAAGCTGTTTTTCGAGTTGGCCCACTCCACTGCTCCGTCGCTTTCTTCGATCAGGTTGCTTGTAAATTCAAGTAAGCTGTTCATAGGCTTCTCAAACTTCATAATCGTTGGCAAAGATCTCGCTGTCAAGCCGTTTTATCTTATCATACTGTTGCCTGGCTGCGAGGAGTTCATCACCGAGGCTTTCAAAGGCGTTTGTTATATCGTGGTCGTTTTGGCTTTGGCCATATATATCCAGTATCCGGTCTTCGAACTCACTCTCGCTTTTCGTTTGGCCGAGGACAAGGTCCACCTCACCGATGACGAGTTCGAACATGTTGATCCGCCTGTCCAGCACATCCAGGATGTGGTGCTCTGCCGTGTTGATGGCGCACAAATTGTAAACGTGTACAGGACGGGTCTGACCGATGCGGTGGATGCGGCCGATGCGCTGTTCGATCTTCATGGGATTCCAGGGCAGATCAAAGTTGACCATAGTCGAACAAAACTGGAGGTTTCGTCCCTCTCCTCCGATCTCGGAACAAAGCATGACATTGTTCCCGTTTTGAAAGTTGCCCACGGCACGGTCTTTTTCTGCTGCACTCATATTCCCCCGGAACATGGAGAAACTGATCCCGGACTCGGAAAGTCGCTGCGCGATCTCTTCCAGTGTTGCCGTGAAGCGCGAAAAGACAAGCACTTTTTCCTTGCTTATTTCCAGCAATTCCAGCAGGCGGGCGGTCTTGGACGTGTTCGGAACCCATTCGCATAGCTTTGCCAGCCTGGTCATCTGCCTTTTGATACTACCGTCCATCTGGGAATTTTCAGACATTTTCAACAGTGTCTTTCGAACAGCCCGCGGGCTGGACCCGGCTTCTTGGAGCAGCAGACCCAACGACAAGCGCGACACTTTGCTCTGAAAGCCCTCCCTGACCAGATCGGTTAGTTTGGCGTACAGCTCGCACTCGGCAGGCTTTCCCTCCACCAACACCGTGGAGGCATGCCTCGCGGGAAGCTTGATGTCGGCAAGGGCGCGGGTATTGCGAATCATAACCTCTCCTATGAGACCCCTGAGGCGTTCCCGATTACGAGGCTGTGTCGGATCCCCGCGCAGTACGAACTGACGTCTGAAGGACGTCTTGGTGCCTAATTGACCGGGTTTCAGCAGGGTTACCAGGCTGAACAAATCCATTAGGTTGTTTTCCACCGGTGTTGCGCTGAGCAACAGTAAAAAGCGGCTTTTGAGCTCGTTTACGAGCTTCCAGCCGAGCGTCCGATCATTCTTGACATGGTGGGCCTCATCAACGATGACCAGGTCGAACCCAATACGGCCCAGCAGCGGTCTGTGATGCTTGTTTCGTGCCAGGGCTAACGATGCCACGATCAGGTCGTGGGTTTGCCAGAAGCACTTCGGATCCTGACGCAACGCCATGGCATCGGTGGAGATCGGCGCAAGGTCGAACTTGGATGACAGCTCCTCGCACCACTGGCTCATCAGGGCCGGCGGTGTTAGGATGAGCGTTTTTTTGACCATGCCGCGCAGCATATACTCCTTGAGCACCATGCCGGCCTCGATGGTCTTGCCCAAGCCGACCTCGTCGGCCAGGAGCACCCTGCCCCTGAAGGAACGCATGACCTTGCGCACGGTCTCAATCTGATAGGCATATTGCTCCACGTCCCTCAGGGTATTCATGCAGATCAGACTATCGAAATGGTCGGCCTGAGAGAGCCTGCTCGCCTGCTGTGCCAGGTAATACTTTGATATGCCGGAGACATTGCCCGAGGCAAAGCGCTCGTAAAGGTCGACCGGGCTGCCGACCCGGGCCGAGATCCTGATTTCGGGCCTTTTCTGTCGGGGGGGAGTGGCAACCTTTTTTGCCTGGACTTCCTGTGCGTCTTGCACTGCCGTCTGATCTATCTTTTTCGGCGCTCGACGTCGGCCCGGGTCTTGGCCTCCAGCTTTTTCCGTCCCGGCCTCACGATGCGGCTTTGTCTTTTCTTTCGACACGGAGCCCGCGTAGGACCCCCTCGGCTTGAGTGCGTCGGCTGAGATTGATTTTACAGGAGACAGACCCAGCTGAATTCGACAGATCTGAGTGCAACGATCGATTTTCAGTGGCTCATATCCCCACTCCCTGATAAGATGCGGCGAGAGGTCACTGGCTTTTTCCAAGAGCGGCAGCGCCTTTTTAAAATGAGATAACTCGAATTCCCTTATCCCATACTCCAGCTTGTCCCTCGGTCTGAGACATCCGAGCTTTTTTAGCCGGCCAAGGCACCAAATAATATCCTTGGGATAATATCCCTCTTCAATTAAGATGGATAGCATGAGGCGATAGGCAGGCTCGTGCCTCGGATACTTTGAAGTTATCTCCATAATCATGCTCAGAGCAAAGGCCGGATCACCCGTCCGCCATCTGGACCTGGCTTTATCCAAGACAGAAGAGCAAAAGCTCCGCCCCCCTATAGACCTGGTCTCAGCATTGCGCGAAATCACCTTTCTCTTTTTACGTTTCACGCCCACTTTGTCAACAACCTCACATATCTCTAATCAACGACTTGACTGCCAAAATAAAGGTAACGGAATTCTATCATCTCAATATGTTCCGGATTTGAAATCAATCTTCGAACGGAGTATAGATTTGAATAAATTGTGTGTCAAGCTAAAATAAACCGCAATATATAGTTATGACCGGATCAAAAAATTGAAGCTGCAGATTCACGGATGTTGATGTCCCAGCGATAAACGGTGGTGCCATAAATTACGGGCTGAACCATCGCCATATTTCAGGGTATTTGATCCTGTGTTGCTGAACGGTCATCTCAGTCTTTCCCGCACCCAGTTTAAGAAAAATTCTCCCACGATAACCAGGGCAATAATTGTCAGGATAATGGCCAGGCTGAAATCATAGTCGTAACGGCTGAATGATGCGGCCAGAACCTGTCCGATAGAACGATGAGGGTGCGAGCGATCAGGTAAATCGGCCTCGGCACGAGATTGGCGGCACCGCAAATGCCGAAGGGAATCGCCAGGATCATGCCGAAAAAGGTAGCGGTCAAAGCCATCTGAACGCTTTCGAGGATCCCTCGAGTCAACAGTTGCCCGCGGCTGAAATCCGAGGGAATCATTCGCACCATCATGTTTTTTGTACGAGGCAGACCCGCCGCCACCCGGGACCAATCCATGTCGAGAGTGCCGGCAGTCCAAAAAAGATACGCAAGCGCCAGCAGGGTCAGGGCGTGTCGAATCAGCGGGTTTTCAATCATCCGGATTGGCTGCCACTGAAACGCTCTTTCACTTTTCGCTCCGGAAGAGGCATTCATCACTTTAAGCCCAAATACGGGACTATTTTTTTGAATACATCCTTAATTACCAAGCGTTCACCGTGGTCCGACCCTATTTCCCACGATTGCAATTTCAAGTCGATTTGAGCATAGCTCACCGCCTTGACTGCAGCTGGATTTTTTTTAAAGGTAATCATTGAAAACCCGGGCGAACCAAGATAAAGTTAATCGGATGTCGTCGGTCGCGGGTTACCCGTTGTGGTATGGGAGAAAATATTAATCTGCATTTTATTTTCCTTCACCAGGGGATTACAACCTTTTTTGTCACCCAATCTCCACAACAACAATAAAAAGACTGCTTAATCGGGTTCTCAATGCGGTTGAGGCCTCAGCAAAGATAGCGTATGAAAAAGGTCGTTATAATACTCCTGGTTATAATCTGCGGGGGTGTTGGACTTCTGGCTTACGACTGGCATGTGAAAACAACGATTCAAGAGGATGACCAGCGTGTCTCCTTGTATTCATGGACGGATGAAAAAGGTGCCAAACACTACACCAATACCCAGCCTCCGGATGGCGCCAAAAACATTGAAGAGAGCAAAGGATATAAATATGTTGATCAACCGTTGGTGGTAAAGATAAAAAATGAGACAATTGAAGGGTATAAATGGATTAAGGAAATGTTATTTAAAAAGAAAGATCGGAAAAAGAAAAAACAATAGCACTAACCGACCACCGAAATGGGAATCCAATCGTCGGATACATCATATAGGTCAGCCAACCGGTGAGATTGCAAGAAGCGGTGTAGCTGAAGCCAGGCAGCACATCTTCATTAAAGGCAACAATGATCAGGCCATTGTAGCCAATCATTTCGGCCGGGAAAGACCGCCAGTATCCCCGGAACTAATCTGGTTGCGTGGGCAGCTGATTGCACGCCGACCCCTCGTTGCCGGAAAAAAATATGAGTTAACAGGAAAAATTTTCTGGGTGGTGACCTGTGGAGACCTTACCCGTGGTCTTTTAAGGGTTTGGACACCCAAAGAAAATACTATCGGATAAAAAAGAATTTTTGCTTATTACGGTAAATTGGTATACGCCAGTCGAACAATCAACACCAAATCCGACTGAAGCGAACAAGATACTGCCAATGATGAATCGGTCAAGTAGTCATCAAAACCGACAGATCCGATAAAACAGAGATCAGAAAATTCTTTTTAAAAATCAGCGGCCACCAGCAGAGGTGGCACCGGCCCCTTCCAGGGCCATCCTCATACCCCCAGCTCTGCTGGTGGTCGCTGATTTTGATTGATTAGGGCGCAAGTTTTTTGATGATTTCACCATCACCGGTTAACATGAATATCATAAAATTATTTTTGACAGCGTCTTTGGCCAGCTCGTCAAAGCAGATTGCCTGAACTTCGTATTTATTTGCCTTCTCGGTTTTCATTTGTATCAAGCATTGCTGAGCATCTTCTTTGTTGTAAAAGGCAGGGATAAACGACTCATTATTATCTTCATCGAGCTGTCCCAAAAACTGCTCATTTACGCCGGGATTCTGCACGACCACCCAGATCCATGTATCTGATTTTATTTCTTTGTCCATTTTAAGTCAGAAGATCATCCTCAGTTTCATTCGCATTTTTGACACCCTTGCGTTGCCATTCAATTTGATTCTTTATTTCGCTAAGTATGAATGAGCTTTTCAAACTCTTGGCAAGAATGTCATTGCTTGGTTCTTTTCCAATCGTTTTTTTTACAAATTCACGGACGGAACCCACCGCCGCCTGGATATTGCTGGTGAAAACGCCGCCTTTAGTTAAAACGTTTTTGCCGGGACCGGTCATTAAGTTTAAGGTCCAGAAAGGCCCTCGGATCTCAATTTGATCTTTATCATCTTTATTTTCCGATGTTTTTTTTAGCTGATACTTCACCTGATTTCCGATTTCGTTTAGTATAAAATAGGATTTCAGCATTTCAGCTATTTCATCCTGGGTCGGCTCAACTCCGGTGGCGACTTCGATATATCTCATTATCGTCAAGATGGCATCTTTGATGTTGTCCTCTATCCAGATAAGTTCCGCCAAAATCCACCCCTCTATGTTAATCCATTATTTGGTCCCGAAAATTTTATCTCCGGCATCGCCTAAACCAGGTAGAATATATCCGATATCATTCAATTTTTCATCAATAGCGGCGATGTAGACTTCTACATCCGGATGGGCGGCGGTTAGTTTTTCGATGCCTTCCGGTGCGGCAACCATGAAAATACCCTTTATCTGCTGGCAGCCTGTTTTTTTGATCAAATCGATAGTGGCGATCAGCGAACCGCCGGTGGCCAGCATGGGGTCTATGATCAGAGCTATCCGCTCTTCCATGGCACTAGTCATTTTGACATAATATTCAATCG
>Ga0316189_10003647_pt1 | contig 14943 bp, 16 predicted proteins | sample LowCovwburrow_MG_FD_204930 | JGI IMG/M metagenome (GOLD analysis project Ga0316189, IMG submission 204930) | Coastal sediment microbial communities from Maine, United States - Lowes Cove worm burrow | ecosystem: Environmental > Aquatic > Marine > Coastal > Sediment | place: USA: Maine...
CATTGGATGAACTGGCGCCGTTACTGTTTCCCGGCGGTGTGCCGAAGGCTGCCAAAAAATAGGCATGACGCTTGCTTCCGGTACCACCGGAATTCCTGATGTGCTGCTTGCACTGACAATTTTTTTTCACCGACCGTCACTGGAACTGTTCTCATGCTCGATACCCTGAGACGAATTATTCAGGAAGTAAATTCCGCGCCCGACCTGGATCACGCGCTGGATATTATTGTTCGGCGGGTACGTGAGTCGGTGGCTGTTGACGTGGCTACTGTTTACCTGGTGGATGCTGAACTGCAGCAGTATGTGCTCAGTGCCACAGAGGGTTTGCGCAAGGACGCCATCGGCAACGTCCGCATCGATCAGGATAAAGGTCTTGTCGGTGTTGTCGGTCGGCGTGAAGAGCCGCTAAACCTTGAAGATGCGCCGCTGCATCCGAGTTACCGCTTTATTAGTGAAACCGGGGAAGAACCCTACCATGGTTTTCTCGGCGTGCCGATTATTCAGTATGGCAATGTGCTCGGTGTGCTGGTTGTCAGGCAGCGCGATAAACGCAAGTTTGCCGAGGAGGAAGAAGCCTTTCTGGTGACGCTGGCGGCACAGCTGGCCGGCGCCATCACCCACGCCGGTGCCAGTGGCCGGATTTCTGCCGTGGTATCACCCGAACGCATGGCGGCCACGCTCTGTGGTCTGCCCGGTGCGCCCGGTGTTGCCATTGGCCGGGTGATGGTTGTCTACCCGCCTGCAAACCTGGAGGCGATTCCTGATCGTGCGGTTGATGATGTCGACAGCGAGATTAGCGAGTTTAAAGAAGCGGTCAAGGCGGTGCAGGACGACTTGCGTGCCTATGCCAATCGCATGTCTGCCATCCTGCCGGCAGAGGAACTGGCGCTGTTTGATGCCTTGTTGCTGATGCTGGATGGCGACAGCCTGGTCGGGGAAACTATTGAACGTATTCGCCAGGGGAACTGGGCACCGGGAGCGTTGCGCGAAACCATTGCGCAACATGTCAAGGTGTTCGACGCCATGGCGGATTCCTACCTGCGGGAACGCGCCAGTGATATTCGTGACCTTGGACGCAGGATTCTTACGCACATGCAGAGTGATCGACCGGTCACGCCTGTCGCCTATAAAAAAACCGTGCTGGTCGGTGAAGATATCAGCGCCGGTCAGCTGGCGGAAATTCCGCAGGAAAATCTGGCGGGTATCGTGTCTGCCAGCGGTTCCAGCTCATCACATGTGGCTATTCTTGCGCAGGCCATGGGCATTCCGGCTGTCATGGGTGTCCAGGACCTCCCTGTAGGTCGGCTGGAAGGGCAGAAGATTATTGCCAACGGTTACCGCGGTGATGTGTATGTGAATCCATCGGCCCTGGTCCTGAAAGAATTTGCACGCCTGCAATCAGAAGAGAGCCAGCTGTCTGAACTACTCAGGCATGTTGCCGGCGAGGATTCCGTGACGCCGGACGGTGTGACCGTTCCCCTGTATCTGAATATCGGGCTGGTATCGGGTGTTGAGACCGAGGTTCATGCCGAAGGTGATGGCGTAGGCCTGTACCGCACCGAGATCCCGTTCCTGATGCAAGAACGTTTCCCTGGTGAGGAACAACAGTTGCGCATTTATCGCAAGGCGCTGGAAGCTTTTGCGCCGAGACCGGTAACCCTGCGCACCCTGGATGTGGGCGGCGACAAGATGTTGTCGTATTTTCCTGTGCATGAAGACAACCCGTTCCTTGGCTGGCGTGGTATCCGGATTTCGCTGGATCATCCGGAGATTTTCCTGACGCAGATCCGTGCCATGCTGCGTGCCAGTGTCGGCCTGGATAATCTGACCATTATGTTGCCGATGATTTCAACTGTTAGCGAACTGGATCATGCCATTCTTCTGATCTACCAGGCGCTGGAAGAATTGCTCGAGGAAGGAGAAGTTGTAGTGCGTCCGCCAATCGGCATGATGATCGAGGTGCCTTCGGCGGTTTACCAGATCGGTGCCATGGCAAAGCGGGTAGATTTCTTTTCGATCGGCACCAATGACCTTACCCAGTATCTGCTGGCGGTTGATCGTAATAACGCGCGCGTGGCAAGTCTTTATGAATCGTTGCACCCGGCTGTGCTGCGTGCAATCAGGCAGGTACTGGATGAGGCGCATCAGCTTGGCAAGCCGGTCAGTGTTTGCGGTGAGATGGCCGGTGACCCGGCTTCGGTACTGGCGTTGCTGGGTTTGGGTGTGGACAGTTTGAGTATGAATGCCAGTAATTTTTCGCGTGTCAAATGGGTGATTCGCAGCTTTAGACGGGATGAGGCACGCGATTTGCTGGAGCAGGTGTGGTTGCTGGAAAATCCGGGCGCTATTCGGGAGTTGTATAACGGTGTGCTGGAACAGGGTGGCTTGGGCGGCCTGGTACGAGCGGGCAACTGACGAACCTCTGTATATTGTAACTAACTGATATTATTAATTAATTACGGATTTCAGGGCGGGCGCGGGAGTATCTCCAATCAGGGAGGGTGGCGTCCGGGCCCTGCTATGCTTATATTGTGGTATCTGAAATTGTGGTGCTATTCGACAGGTAACGGAGTTTGATATGGGACAGGCAGCAGTTGATTACAGTACTGATCTGGTGACCGGCGATCTTGCGCTGACAGAAGCAGCCCGCGGCAAAATGCGCGAGTTGTTCAGCCAGATTGAAGACGATGATATGAAAGCCATCCGGGTATTTGTTTCCGGTGGTGGTTGTGGCGGTATGGGTTATGGCATGACGTTTACCGACAGCCGTTCTGAATACGACAGTGTGCGTTCGGAAGAAGGTTTTGATATTTATGTTGATGCTGTTGCGCTGAACTTTTTGCGCGGTGTTGAGATAGATTATGTTGAGAAACCCACCGGCGCCAGTTTTGTGTTCAACAATGCATTTGCCGTAACCGGCGGCTCGGGTACCTGCGGTGCATGTGGCTCGGCTGGCGGAGGATGTGCCTGACCATGATCGTCAGCAGACGCGTAAGCGTCTGCTGCTGATTGCCCCCCCGAACAGTTATCGTACTGTTTCCTATCTTGAGTCTGCCCGCCGCCAGGGGGTGGATGTACTGGTTGCTTCCGAAGGCGAACATTCTCTTGTTGGTGCCATTGCCAGTGGTCTGCACGTTGACCTGGATTCGCCGGAGGCGCTGGAGCAGTTGTTACGGGCGAACCAGGAACGCCCTTTTGCCGGTGTCGTCGCAACGGATGACACTACGGTAGAGCTGGGTAGTCGCATTGCCCGGGCGCTGAACCTCCCGCATAACCCGCCGCAGTCAGCGCAGTATTCACACCGCAAGGACCTGTCCAGGCAAGTATTGCAGGCGGCGGGTGTTCGGGTACCTGACTTTCGTGTTGTCAGTCTCGCCAGGGCCATTGCGCCGCAACTGCAGGGGCTGAAATTCCCCTGCGTGGTAAAGCCGCTATCGTTGTCGGCAAGCCGGGGTGTGATGCGGGCTGATACACCGCAACAGCTGCAGTCTGCCTGCCTGCGGATTCAGTCGATCCTCGCCGCTGAGGGTATGGTGGATGACTATGTCAGCTGCCATTTGCTGGTTGAAAGCTTCATATCGGGCCCGGAAGTGGCACTTGAGGGTTTGCTGCAGCGGGGGAAACTGGATGTGCTGGCGATCTTTGACAAGCCGGATCCACTGGACGGGCCTTTCTTTGAAGAGACTTACTACATTACACCTTCCCGGCATAAAGCTGCGATTCAACAGGAAATTATCCAGTGTGTCAGGGATGCCTGTGGCGGACTCGGCTTGTGCGAAGGTGCAGTGCATGCAGAAGTGCGTATTGGTGAATCCGGTTGTGCCATTATTGAAGTGGCTGCAAGAACCATTGGCGGTGAATGCGCGCGCCTGCTTCGGTTTGGTACCGGTCACAGTCTGGAAGACCTGGTGATCGCACATGCAGTAGGGCAGCCACTCTCTATCAAGCGCAACAGTGATGCCGCAGGCGTATTGATGATTCCCATTACAAAGGCCGGAAGCCTGCGCCGTATCGAGGGGATTACCCGCGCCCGTGCAGTTCCATTCATTGAAGATATCCTGATTAATATTCGTGATGGCTACGAACTGATACCGCTGCCGGAGGGCAGTAGTTACCTGGGGTTTATGTTTGCCTGTGCGCCAAAGCCGGAGCAGGTAGAGGCGGCCTTGCGCAAGGCGCATGCAGAGCTGGATGTTATCGTTGCACCGGTAATGAAGGTGCTTGACCTGCGCGGATGATAATTCGTTCAAGCTTCGGGGGCATGCTGAAACCCCGGGATCATATAGAATAAGTCTATATTGAATTTCGCTTGATGGATTGGAGTTCAGCGTGAATCAGGAACAACCCGCAAGAAAAGATGATTTGTTGAAGCTCAGCCTGATGACTTCTGTAGCCTTGGCCACCGTTATTATTTTTTGGCGCCCGGCGCCTGGAAGCCTTCCGGAGTGCCTCCCATATCGCCTTCGTTAAACAGAAATCCCACCATGTGTTGTTCAATGATGCTGACACTGCCAGTGTCGGCGGTATTCAGACCGTTTTCATTGATGATCATGGTCAGGCGCTCCAGCCATTTGTTCCAGCCCTCTGCGGAGACGTTTTCATAGATACGCTCACCCAGTGAACCCGGGTGCGGGATGTAATCAAGACCTTCCGCTTCACGCTTGAGCACTACGCAGTTAACGATACGACTCATCTGAAATTACCTCACATAAATGATAACTATATTGTACCTGAATTTCGCCGTTACGCGGTTTTCCTCAGCATCAGAAGGGTTTGACTATGGCCAGCAGCACAATGGCGACCAGTAGCAATGCCGGGATTTCATTGATCCAGCGATAAAAAACATGACTGTGTGTCGCGCAACCGCTGCGGAAGTCCTGCATCAGTTTGCGGCAGTAAACATGAAACACGATTAAACCGCCGACCAGTAGCAGTTTGGTGATTAACCATCCGGATTTTCCGTATACCGCCCAGGCGTAATCCATCAACAGCCATATGCCGAAAACGGCCGTCAGTACGGCACCGATGGTCATAATGGCAAACAGCTTGCGTTCCATGATCAGAAAGCGCGCATGGCTGGTCTCGTCTGTGCTGTCGGCGTGATAAACAAACAGGCGTGGCAAATAAAACAGTCCGGCAAACCAGGTCACCATAAAGATGATATGCAGGGCCTTGATCCAGAGCATGTTTGTTGCCTCCTAAGCGGTGCCGGTGGTGGCGCAAGCCTGCTGGCTGGCCTGTGATGATTGCAGCATATCCAGGATATCCTGCCGCAGTTTTTGCATGCTCATTTCGCCCAGCTTGTGGTAAACAATGCGGCCATCCGGTGCTATCAGGAAGGAGGTGGGCGTCAGGCGGACGTCGCCAAATGCGCGGGCAGCATCGGCATTGATATCCAGAGCGATCGGGTAGGGGATGTTTTTTGCATTACGCATGGCGAGCACCTGGTTGGGCGGGTCGTAATCCATGGCGATACCAACAATCTCCAGTCCCCTTGGAGATAATTCCTCGTAGAGTTCGATCAGGTGCGGCATTTCCTCGATGCAGCCCGGGCAGGTGGTGGCCCAGAAAGTAACCAGCAAGGGTTTTCCGCGCAGGCTGGCGAGCTGCAGCTGCTTACCGTCGATGGTGACCAGCTTGATGTCCGGGCTGGTTTTCAGGCCGGCGGGTGCAAACCATAAATATCCAAGCGTTACCAGCATAACGATTGCGAACAGTGAAATAACCATGTCTTTAGCTTTCATGTTTTGTTTCCGTAGCCTGGTTCTTGTTTTCAGTGTCACTGACATTGGCGCTGGCAAGTGCCGGAGCCGGTGGGTCATCTGCAGTGTTGCCACCCAGTGTGCGCCGAATGAAGGCAAAAACCTTTTTAATGCCGCGCCAGATTTTCGGTAACAGCCAGATACTCAATAAAATGAATAATACCAGCAATACGAGGAACAAAACCGGGTGATAAAGGGCGGTCCAGAGACCGGCAATAACAGCCACGTCTTCACCCACCGAGGCAAACCAGTTGGTAACGGGTTCCGGTGACGTGTTGATCAGTACCCGTGTGCCGGCCTTGGTAACGTGGCTGCCGGTTGCCAGTGTGCCACCGGCGATGGCGGCAGCCAACTGTGCGCCTGAGCCGATATCACCGACTGCACCGGCAGCGAGTATCGCGCCGGCAGGAATACGAATGAAAGTAGACAGGACATCCCAGCCGGTATCGACACCGGGCACCTTGTCTGCAAAAAATTCAATGCAGTACATTGCCCCGGCGGCGACCATCACCATGGGGTCGGAGAGTACTTGCAGTTCGGGTGGTAACTCGATGTTGCCGGTGCTACCCATGTAGCCGAGCATCAGGATGGCGGCATACAGATTGATGCCGCTGGCCCAGGCCACGCCCATACTGAGGGCAATTATCTGCGTAATATCCATATGATTTCTCTGTTTCTTCTGGAGAAATTTCCACTGCCTGTATGGGGGCGTATTGTAGCAATTCAGGCTGTTTTTAGTGTTTTCTGTCGATCTTATCCATGAATAAAACCCGGAATAACTATTTAAATATCTGTAATATATAGCGAAATATGTATTTCGCGATGTTTCCCCCGATGGTTTACATCGCGGTGCTGTCGCTGTTTAATAGCGCCGCCGGCATTGTGTTAAGAAGCTGTGTCCGCAATTGACGTTCAACCGGTGTGCCGTTCCTCAAAGGCGATGACGGGAACCTGCTCTCAAGATCCTGAACAAGTCCTTTCTGTGCAAGCCACTGCGGCTGGATTTTTGATCCGTGCACGACTGGAAACCGTCCCCGATTTTTTAATGAAAGTAAATCCAAGGAGTATGAATATGAAAAAACTGTTAGTTGTGATGTTTAGTGCCGTGCTGTTTATTGCCGGTTGTAGCGACAAGGATGATTCAAAATCAATGACTGGAACTGTAACTGAAGCAGCCGAGGAAGCGGCAGAGAAGGCTGAAGACGTGGCAGAGGATATGGCCGAGGCTGCAGAAGAAGCTGCCGAGAAAGCGGAAGATGCTGCCGAGGATGCTGCGGATGCCGCAGGAGATGCTATGGATGACGCTGCTGATGCTGCTGAAGACATGGCTGACGATGCCCAGGAAGCTGCAGACGAAGCGGCTGAAAAAGCCGATGATGCCGCAGCAGAAGCAGAAGCTGCCATGAAGAAATAAGCTGCCAGACAGGTGTAGCATAGAGGCCGGATTTTTATCCGGCCTTTTTTTATCCGCGGAGATTGTGTTCCATGTTGCGTAGTTCATTTGTGGTATTTCTGCTCGGCTGGGTTGTCTGGTTCTTGATCGACAAGCCGCCAGCCGCACAGTCACGGTTGCCACCGGTCAGTGACAGTCTGGTAAAGAATTTTCAGGTGGCTTTTGATTTGCTGAAGTCCGGATATCTGGATGTCGCCTATGTGTATATCTGGAACGCGCACTATTTGCTGCTTTCCCTGCTGGGTGGTGCGCTGCTGGCGGTAAGCTACGGGTCGGTTTCAGATTTTATGTCGCGGCGGCGGATGCGCAGAAATTTCATGCCGCCAAAGCGCAGCAGGCCACAGGCTGACGAAAAGGATGCAGGGACGGACGGGAAGGACAGTGCAGAGTGACGGGTTTGCAATAGTCATTCATGTGCTGGTCGATGTGTATACTGTACGCGCATGGATATTGCAGCTGCGGATGTCAACGTGATAACAGGTGTCGCTTATGCATGAAACACAACAACAGCTGGAAAAGGTTATTGCGCGTATGCAGACCATTCAGCGCGCAATCAAGTCATCGGGTCAGCCTGCTTCCAGATTTGAGTTGCAGGAACTGAAAGACCTCGGTGCAGAATATGCAAAAATAATAGAGAGTCTGGAGACCGCTCCGGACAATCAGTCTCGGGATTAACCGGCAGTCAGGAGCCAACCAACATGCAAGATGATCCGGGTATTTTTGTCGGCAAGGGTGAGAAGCCCGTTTATCTGTTACCGCGCTTGGCGAATCGTCATGGCCTGATTGCCGGTGCTACCGGTACCGGTAAAACCGTTTCCTTGCAGATTCTTGCTGAAGAGTTTTCACGTCGCGGTGTGCCGGTATTTCTTGCCGACGTAAAAGGTGATTTATCCGGTATCAGCCAGCCCGGCAAGCAACATCCGAAGCTGCAGGAAAGAGCGGCCACGATTGATCTCGATCCCTACACGCAAGAGTCTTTTCCGGTGGTTTTCTGGGACCTGTTCGGCAAGAAAGGCCACCGGGTACGTACCACGGTATCGGAAATGGGGCCGCTGTTACTGTCGCGCATGCTTGATCTGAACGATACCCAGGAAGGCATTGTCTATGCTGTTTTTAAAATCGCTGATGACCAGGGCTTGTTGTTACTGGACCTCAAGGATCTGCGTGCCCTGCTGACGTTTGCCGGTGAAAATGCCAAACAGTTGCGGCTTGAATACGGCAACATCTCCGGCGCATCCATCGGTGCGATCCAGCGACGCCTGCTGGTGCTGGAGCAGGAGGGTGCCCGTCAGTTTATGGGTGAGCCGGCACTGGATCTGTTTGACTTTATGCGCACGGGGGCCAGGGGGTACGGCAATATTAACATTCTGGCTGCAGACAAGCTGATGCAGACACCGAAGCTGTACGCGACGTTTTTATTATGGCTGTTGTCCGAGCTGTTCGAGGAATTACCGGAAGTGGGCGACCCGGACAAACCCATTCTGGTGTTTTTCTTTGACGAGGCACACCTGTTGTTCAAGGGTGCGCCATCGGCACTTGTTGACAAGGTTGAACAGGTGGTGCGCCTGATTCGCTCCAAGGGTGTCGGTATATATTTCGTTACCCAGAACCCGCTGGATATTCCTGATGCGGTGCTGGGGCAATTGGGTAACCGTATCCAGCACGCACTGCGTGCGTTTACACCGCGTGATCAGAAGGCGGTGCGTGCTGCTGCAGAGACCTTTCGTGTCAATCCGGCCTTTGATGCGGCTGCAGCGATCAGGGAGCTGGGTGTGGGTGAAGCGCTGGTGTCAATGCTGGGCGGCAAGGGCATTCCGGGCGTGGTGGACCGGGTGCTGATTCGCCCGCCGTCATCACGGCTGGGGCCGGCAACCGCTGCGGAACGCAAGGCGGTGGTCGAAGCCAGCAGGCTTGGCAAGCGCTACGACCAGCCGCTTGACCGGCACTCTGCCTACGAAATGCTTAATGAGCGGGCCGAGAAAACGGCGCGTGATGAAGCTGAGGCTGCTGCCCGGAAGCCGGCCGCAAAGAAATCTGCCGGCAGGCGCAGCAATCGTCAGGGTGTGGTTGAGGCGATGCTGAAAAGTATCGTGCGATCCATAGGCAGTTCGCTGGGGCGTCAGATATCGCGTGGGGTACTGGGCTCTATTCTGAAACGCTGAAGTCTGCGTAACTTTTTGCTCGCAGCCACTTTCTATGAATACTAAACATATTCTCCAGTCCGGTCGCAGGATAGTGCCGGTTCTGATCGTGCTGGGCCTGCTTGTTTATCAGTACTATGTGCCGAACAGCCTGACTGACGATGATGCGGTCGTTACGCAGCAAGGCAGTTTGCAGCAGGCCTATGCCGCAGGACAGTCAGGTATCTGGCTGGAAACCCGTGGACATATCAGTCGTGTGCTGCGAGATGATAACGAAGGTGCACGGCATCAGAAGTTTATTCTTGAACTGGACGATGGTCACACCGTGATGGTTGCACACAATATTGACCTTGCGCAGCGAATACCGGCGCGTGAAAACCTGTCACTGCTGGTGCGCGGCCGTTATGAGTGGAATGACCGTGGTGGAGTTATTCACTGGACCCATCATGATCCGGATGGCCGTCTGCAGGGTGGCTGGATAGAAATTGACGACGTGCGTTACCAGTGATGCCTGTTTTGCAGGGATGAGCGTTTGCAGCGCGACAATGAAATGTTAACAACAACAGAAACCTGATTATGGCGCATGGCTCAAGCAAGGCGGTGATTACAGCGCTGGTTGCGAACGCGATTCTGACAGTGCTGAAATTTGCGGCAGCCCTGCTGACACATTCAGCTTCCATGATGAACGAGGCAATCCACAGCATGATGGATAGCCTCAACCAGGGCTTCCTGCTGATCGGGCTGAAAGTCGCTGAAAAACCCTCGGATGCCGACTATGCCTTTGGTCACGGGCAGAAGAAATATTTATGGAACCTGTGGAGTGCCATTGGCCTGTTTTCCATTGGCTGTGGTCTGGGGCTGGCACATGCATGGCATTCCTGGGCAGTGGTGGGGCAGAAGCAACCCAGGGCGCCGCTGGAGTGGCTGGGTTATAGTTTTGATCCGCTCTGGATAGCTGGCCTGGTGCTATTGATTGCGCTGGTTCTGGACGGCTATTCCCTGTTTGTTGCCGTGCGCGAATTCCTCAAGCAGATGCGTGTTCGTGGAAAAAACGATTTCCTGAAGTCGCTGCTGCGCTCTGATGACCCTACACTGGTTGCCGTTGTGCTGGAAGATTCGGTGGCGACAGTGGGTGTGTTACTGGCAGCCACGGGAATTCTGTTGTCTGTGTTCACAGGTAATCCCTACTGGGATATCGGCTTTTCCATGATAATTGCAGTGCTGCTAGGTCTGACAGCCTTTTTTCTCGGTGCTGTTAATATGCGTTTTCTTGCTGATGTCAGGGATCATGGCGCTGAGGCTGCGTTTGCCGATATTGCCAGGGAGCATTCGGAAGTTGAACGCTACCATGATTTGCGTTCGATCATTATTGATGATCAGCATACGGTTCTGGTGGCTGAGGTGGAGCTGCGCGAGGAAGCGATTATTGCCGGTCTGAAGCAGCGTATGCTGGACAGCGAGAACAGCTACCTGTCGATGCTTCCGGCATATCGGCGCGAGGATGAAAATGTACGCGATTACTGTCGTATGCGTGCTGCGGCACAGGCAACCCTGGAGCGAACAGAAGAAATTATCGAGGAACTTGCCGCGGCTGTTCGCCAACGTTTGCCACGGGTGCAGCATGTTACGCTTGAGGTGGAAGGGATAGCTACGGCACCCGGTGCGGGGCCGGGTGTGCCCGAAGGATCCATTAGTATTAACAGGTATTAAACGGGGGAAAAATGGACAACAAGCTTACCGAGTTATATGAAGGAATAATCAGGGATATCGGGGAAGATCCGTCACGCGAAGGTTTGCAGAAAACGCCTGAGCGAGCAGCCAAGGCCATGCAGTACCTGACGCGCGGTTATACGCAGTCTGCCGAGGAAGTAGTCAATAACGCTATTTTCGAATCGGAGAACAACCAGATGATCCTGGTGAAGGATATCGAGTTGTACTCCCTCTGCGAACATCACCTGTTGCCGTTTATCGGTAAATGTCACGTTGCCTATATTCCAACCGGCAAAGTGATCGGGCTCTCAAAAATTGCCCGTATCGTGGATATGTTCGCGCGTCGCTTGCAGATCCAGGAGAATCTGACCAAGCAGATTGCCGATACGCTGATGACGGCGATTGCACCTGCCGGTGTGGGTGTGATTATCGAAGCCAAGCACCTGTGCATGATGATGCGCGGTGTCGAGAAACAAAACTCGATGATGACAACATCAATGATGCTGGGTACTTTTCGTGATCATGACAGAACCCGCTCCGAGTTTTTGCGGTTGGTGAGATCCTGACAACCGGTTTGCCTGATTGATTTCAGCTGACGCTGTAGCTGTGGTCGATATCCTCGCGTGTCAGTATGCCGTAAATGCGGCTGATTCCCGGGATGGTGTGTCGGGTAACGTACAGCGCCTCGACATCATTTGCGTTCAGGATTTCCAGCGCTTCCTGCAGCGTTGCCTGGAAATCGACAGCAGTGATATCCATGCGTCCAGCCGGTATCTCCGTCAGTGCGTAGACGGTTTCCTGCGGGTGTTCCTGTAACTCGCGAGCCAGATCTGCTGCCGGCATGATGGCCTGTGGCTGCCTTTCCCGGGTAATCAGTATCCAGCGGGGCTCGTTTGCCAGTGCATCCAGTGCCTGCTGATGGTCAACTGTTTCTTCTAATGATTCATAACGCCTTTCCATTACACTGGCAACGCCGATGCGTCTCAATGCCTGGGTAATAGGGGTGTCGCGATAGTCCAGCCCACGTGCCTTCATCAGTATCAGGTAGACAGATTCCTTGCCAAATACTTCCCGGCACACCAGTACGCCGGCAATCACTGCCAGCATGCCGGGCATGATGATGTGCGGGTTGGCAGTGAGTTCCATCATGGCGGTGAGTGCGGCGAGTGGTGCCTGCAGGGTGGCGCCCATCATGGTGCACATGCCGATCAGTGCATAAAAGGCCGGCGCGGCGATCTCGCCCGGTAACCAGTTGTCAGCCATAATACCGGTGGCGCCACCGGCCAGTGCGCCAATCACGATAGTCGGTCCGATCAGGCCGCCGGGCAGCCCCAGTCCGAGTCCAACTGCACTGGCAATAATCTTGGCGGCTGTGATGATCAATAACACAGACAGCGCCAGTTGCCCCAGTAATGCCTGGTTGACGGTGTCATAACCGATGCCCATGACTTCCGGTACGCTCATGCCAATCAGTCCAACGATACCGCCACCGAGCGTGCAGCGGATCCATACAGGCCAGCCTTTCGAGAGGCTGGTTGAGCGCTGCAGCAAATGAATAAACAACGCAGCAATGCAGCCGAGTGTCATTCCCATGATGATGACGTAGGGCAGTTCCAGCAGTGATTCCAGTTGCATGCCGGGAATTGAAAACACCTGTTCGCTGCCATAGATCAGGCGTGTAAGGGTGGTGGCTGTGACGGCTGACAGTATGACCGGTGCGAAACTCACCACCGAGTATTCCATCATGACGACTTCCATGGAAAAGATGACACCGGCCAGCGGGGTGTTGAACGAGGCGGAAATGGCAGCAGCTATACCGCAGGCCGCCAGGGTTCGCAGACTGTTATTTGGCAGTCGCAGCCACTGGGCGAGCAGGCTGCCACTGCTTGCGCCCAGGTGTACGCTCGGGCCTTCACGACCGACCGAGTGACCGCTGATAATGCTTAGAGCGCCACCGAAAAACTGTGCCAGCGCGTTACGAAAGGGCAGTTTGCCCTGATGGTAGGCGAGTCGCTCCATGACGTGCACAACTCCGGTCTCGCGGCATGCCGGCTTCAGGTATTGCCATATCAAGCCTATCACCAGACCGCCGACCAGTGGTAACAACAGCCGCAGCCCGGCGCTGAGACCTTCATAGTTTTCAATATCAGCTTCGGGCAATAACAGTCCCTGCGAGGATTCAACCAGCAAGCGAAACGCGATGATGACGCCGCCCGAAAGCAGGCCGACGGGGATAGCCAGCATGGACAGCTGTGGCAGCGCATCCAGGCTGGAAACGCGCAATCCGAAATTGTCCAGCCATTGATTCCAGCGATGTTTGAGCACGGTATACCCTTGTGGAGGTGAGTGGCCTGGCGGCTTGTTACTGTCGCTGCCGGTGTTTACGAGTGCTATTGTAGAATGAAAGCTCCCGGGATGGTGTACTATCTGCGCATTGAAAACAGCATTGACGAACAGGTGAAAAGCACATGATCAAGGTGGGTGTGGTAGGCGGAACCGGCTATACCGGTGTCGAGTTGCTGCGATTGCTGGCAGGACATCCGGAATCAGAACTGGTTGTTGTTACATCGCGCTCCGAGGCCGGTAAGCCGGTAGCAGACTTGTTTCCAAATCTGCGTGGTAGTCTTGATCTGGCCTTTTCAGAGCCGGATATTGAGCAACTGTCTACCTGTGATCTGGTGTTTTTTGCAACACCTAATGGTACCGCCATGGGGATGACGCCGCAGTTGCTGCAGGCCGGTGTGCGGGTTATTGATCTGGCCGCCGATTTCAGGCTCAGGCAGGCAGATCTCTGGCAGCAGTGGTATGGCATGCCACATGCCTGCCCGCAGTTGCTTGAGCAGGCGGTTTACGGGTTGCCTGAAAGCAACCGGGCTGCAATTGCGCAGGCACGGCTGGTAGCTAACCCGGGGTGTTATCCAACGGCCGTACAGCTTGGCTTCCTGCCTTTACTGGAAGCGGGTCTGGTCAACACCGATCAATTAATCGCTGATGCCAAGTCAGGCGTGAGTGGTGCAGGCAGGAAAGCTGCGACCGGTTCACTGTTATGCGAGGCCAGTGAAAATTTCAAGGCTTACGGGGTTGCCGGTCACCGGCATCTGCCAGAGATTCGCCAGGGGCTGGCAGCGGCCTCGGGTACCCCGGTTGGCCTGACGTTTGTGCCGCATTTGACGCCGATGATCCGTGGCATACATGCGACCCTGTATGCGCAGTTGCAGGATACCGCTGAAGACCTGCAGGTGTTGTTTGAAACCCGTTACCGTGATGAGCCGTTTGTGGATGTGTTGCCTGCCGGTGCACATCCGGAGACCCGCAGTGTGCGTGGCGCCAACCACTGTCGCATAGCAGTACACAGGCCGCAGCAGGGGAATACCGTGGTGGTGCTTGCGGTGATTGATAATCTGGTCAAGGGCGCTGCCGGTCAGGCACTGCAGAACATGAATATCATGTTTGGTTTTCAGGAACAGGCGGGTCTTGCTGGCATTGCCCTGCTGCCATAATGTGGTTACGCAAATGTTTTTATTTGTGACCTGTTTCCGGCTAATTGTGTGATGGACTGCCATACTAATTATGCATTCTGGTCTTGCGGGTGTGCCCGTGTCGGCTAGATTGCTGATGCGCATGGCGGTGATCGCCGGTCTGGGTATTGCCCTGTTTGCAGCCTGGTGGCTCTATGATCTTGGCAAGTTGCGCGGCGTGGAGGAACTGGGTGCATTGCGTACCGAACATGCGATGCTTGAGAAACGGCATGAACGGTTACTGGGAGAGACTTCGGAATTGCGCGAGCAGGTGGCGATTCTGGACCGCTCCAGCCAGATTGACCGACAGGCGGCACTGGATGTAAAGGATGACCTCGGGCAACTGGAGGAAGAGCTGC
>Ga0316189_10003648_pt1 | contig 14943 bp, 13 predicted proteins | sample LowCovwburrow_MG_FD_204930 | JGI IMG/M metagenome (GOLD analysis project Ga0316189, IMG submission 204930) | Coastal sediment microbial communities from Maine, United States - Lowes Cove worm burrow | ecosystem: Environmental > Aquatic > Marine > Coastal > Sediment | place: USA: Maine...
GCAAAAAAGCGGGCGAGACACGCTCATGGAGTACGCACGAATAGCGGGCGGAAAGCTGTATGGTCTGGTCGTACACGATCAGCTGGAGTTTGCGCAGAACCCGGACGAGACCCAGGCCGCGATGCGGGAAACGGACTGGTTGTTGTCCCATCTGGACGACAGCCCGCTGCTGTTTATCGAATATGCGGTTGGCCTGGAACCCTCCTACTTCGCGAACCTGTTCGAGCGGTGCAGTGAAACCCGCTATCTCAGCGCGGCGCTCGATGTGGGGCATTTGGGAATACGCGTCTGCCGTACGGCCTATATGGCCCAATACCCGGATCAGGACGTCTGCGTGCTGCGACCCGACAGCCCGGAGTTACCGGAAAAGATCAGTGGCGTTCAGCAGGCGACAAGAATGGCGCTGCCCGCGGTACTCGATCTGATCGAATCCCTGTCACGGCTGGACAAACCCTTGCATTTTCACCTGCACGACGGACACCCCCTGTCCACCCTGAGCCGCTTCGGTGTTTCCGACCACTTGAGTTTCCTGCAACAGATTCGACTGCCCTTCGAGTACCGAGGCCTTTATCTACTGCAGGGAATGTTCGGACTGTCGGGTCTGCGCGCAATTGTCCGCAAGGCAAAAGCCGTACTCCCCGCCGACAAACTCTCGTTCATGATGGAGATGCACCCGTTGGAAGGAGAAACCCCGCTGCGCGAACATGCATCGCTTTTCTCCCACTGGCAACACAAACAAAACGCCGAGATGATGAATTACTGGCTGGACACACTGCTGCAGAACGCGGCCCTGGTGCGGGATGCCTGGGGCGGGTAACTGCGCCGTACCCCTGTGTGCCCCAAACAGAGGCGCTGGCTGGTTACGAATAGGACTCACTGGTAATGAACTCGGGTTAGTCGGAGCCCTGCTCTGCCTCTTCAACCCTCGACCGACAGTAGGGGCAGACATGCTGCCCCTCTTTGCTAACCAGCCATCCATGGTTCGCAACCGCCTCGTCGATCTTCCCATCGAACCACATGCGCCCATCGGTCACCCGACGGCCTTCCCTCACATCCCGTTTTGAAGCGCGTCTCTGCTCCGGGATTCGAACCCCCTGAGGATTGCATATATCGCAAAAGATAAATTTTCGATTAGCCATGACAACCTTTTGTATACACTGCTCCAAGCTTCTTTAGGGAACTGATTCGCTCAAAAACCTAAGCCACGGCTTGCCTGCATACCGACCCGACCGCTACAACAAAAGATCGACACGCGGTTTCGCCGCTGGTTTTTCCAAGTCGATGGCAGGCTCGCACGCAATCAGACGGCCGGCTTTGACACCACCTTGCTTCATCAGATAACCCTTGACTCCGGCCGCCCGCTCCGCGGCAAGCGCCTTGAGCTGTGCACTGCTGACGATGGCAGGCTGGGGATTCTCTTTAATTTTAGATTCTGCAGCGTCTTGTTTCTGGGCCGGTTGTTCCGCTTCTCTGGGCGAAATCAGCTGCCGTCCCACCTCGCCTGCGGCCTCACCCTTGGTCTTCGACTCGACCGAATTCTTCTGCTTGAGGGCCTCGCGATCCCCGTCCACGACAACCCCGCAGACCTTGATATAAATCGCCGGTCGTTCCTTTAGCACCTCAGCGATTTTCTCCAGGTACTCCTTTGACGTCTTATCCAACTCGGTCGAGGCCTCAGCAAAAACCACCGGGTCGAGCCTTACCTGCATCGCAGCCCCACCTGCGATCTCAGCGACTGCCAGCATAGTGCCAAACGGGAACAGGGCTGCGGCGAGATAGACCCTGGCACCCTTTTGCATAGCCTTGCCGATGGCCTGATTGAGGGCGTCATTGATATTGAATTCCGGCTGGCTGATATCACCGGCGACCGGCAGCTCCAGATTGATGGTGTTGTTGCGGTCCCGCAACATGTCCAGACCCGTGTCCAGGGGCACGGTCGTCTGAATCTCGTATTTTTTCAATTGCTCCGCATCCAGCTTGGCCACCTCCAGTTGATGAATGGCCAGGTGGTTGGATCCCGAGATCTGCCCCTGTTTAATCTGTATATCGATATCGGCATCCAATTGTCCGCTTTGCAGTCTGTAGCCAATGGCCGGACCCGAGTAGGAAGACAGCGGCGGCAGCTCCAGCGCCTCGATGCGGCCCTTGATATCGGCGGTGCCCTGTTTATCGAAGAAACGGGCCTTTCCCTCCAAATTGAGTTCGGCGTGTTCCCCGATCTTCGCCTTCAACACGAAGAGACTGTCCTGCTCCGGGTCGCCACTGTCGATATCGGAGAGACTGAATTCGGTGAATTCCAGCCTGGCCAGATAGGGGGGGTCCACGTTGTCATCCGCGTAAAGCAGCGTACTCTCCCCGGTAACCACCACCTTGCCCACCCGGACCGGCAGACCGCCGGATTCAGCCACTGCCGGTTCAGCCTCCGATGATAACCCCTCCTGCTCGACAGAGACGTCCTCTGCGGTGTCGGTTTTTACCTCGCCCGCCAATATTTCGGTGAGAATATCGATAATCCGCACGGCGTTCAGCCCACCCTCTTTATCCCGTCGGATAATCGCATGCAGATCCTGGTGCTCCAGCTGCTCGATATGGAGGCCACTCGGCATACCGAAACGAACTCCGGTCAGGCTGGAACGGGAGGTTTGCAACAGGGCCGGCGCCGCTTCCGCTCCCGCTGTCTCCGCATTATCGCGTCTGGCGAGACGGAGATTTTCTGTGCTGGCCTGTTGTAGATCGAATGCCTTCGGTCCCTTCAGATCGATCCCGTCCAACCGAAGGCTGTCGAAGGCAAGCAATCGAATATCGTGCTTCGGCGCATCGACCAGCAGCTGTCCGGCCGCGAAATCACCCTTTAGCTCCAGCAACAGCTCTCCATCAGACTGGCCATAACGGGCGCTGCCATTCCAGCGCAGGGGTCCCTGTTTCAGATCCAGGTCCCACACCGACAACAGTACCGCCAGTTGTTCGGTCTGTAACTCGCCCTGGGCATCCAGCCGCAGCTTATCACCGACAGAGTTCAGCGCCAGATCCCCCTGCCACTGAATACCCTGCTCGGACAGGTTATCGCCCGCTTGATTTGCACCAAGCCCGCTGATCGACAGTTTTCCCTGATGGGACAGATCGACGGCACCCGAGCCCTTATCCTGCTGGAACTGCAACTGACTGCTGGCGATCTCGATGCGCTGGGCCGTGACTGTTTGCGCGACCTCTCCGGGGTCAATCCGGAGTTGACTCAATTTCAACTCACCACCGGTCTGAACCTTGGTGGTCTGAGGTTCCCCCTCGACACTCAGCTCACCGCTCCAGTTTAACTGGCCGTTCTTCAACCGCATCCCGGTCTCCGACAGGGCAAGATCCAGTGCCTTGTGTTCCAGCCCACCTTTTATTGCCAGCTGGTAGGATTCAGATTGCTGCTTGAGGTTGACCGCACCCTGCCAGGACAGCCCCTGATCCTGGACCTGCAGCCCGGGTTCGGCAAACTTCAGGGCCAGAGGACCCTGTTCCAATCGACCGTCCAGGTCCAGTGTCACCCGGTTTGCGTCCGGTGCAAGATCCAGCACGGTCTTCCCGTCCCAGCCCAACTGCTGCTGATCCAGCTGCAGCGGATCGCTCGCAATCTGCAGCCCCTGTAACCGGATTTTGCCCTGTTGCTGCGCCTGCATTGTGCCGTCCTGCTGCTGGCGTGCCTGCAGGGAGGAGTCGATCGACAGTTTCCCGGCGAGTTGACGGAGCTGGGGGCCTGCCAGTCCGGAAAAGGTTCCCAGCACCAGATCTTCCAGCTGAACCTTGCCGTTGAATTCCGGATTTGCCGAAAAGGGCGTCAGTTGGCCGTCGATCTGCAGCGGCGCCTGGTCGATGGCACCCGCCAGGGCCAGGTCGACGGCCTGCTCCGGTTTCCAGCTGATCAGTTCCGATAGCTGCAATCGCTGTAGACTGACCCGGGTTTCGAGTCTCGGGTCGCGATAGCCGACCTCGCTGTCGCTGATCAGCAGCCGACCAATGCCGAATCCCCATGGCACCCCCTCTTCAGGTGCATCCTCCGGTTCGTCTTCCGGGCCGCCCGCCAATCGGATGCCACCGATCTGCAGCCCCTCCCCCTCGGTATCGGCCACCGACAGCCGCAGGCCCTGTAGCTCCAGGGTCCTTACATACGCCTGCCTGCGCCAGAGAGGCATCCAATCCGTAACAACTGACAGGAAGGGTAGCTCCAGCGTGCGGTTGCCGTTGGCGGACACCTGCAGCCCTCGCAGGGCCAGGGTCCCGGTAAACGGATTGAAATCCACATCTTCTATCTGGACTTCTTCGGCACCCTGCCCCAGCATCCAGCTCTTTACCCCGTAACCGATACCGACCGGCAGCAACAGCAGGATGACGAAGAACAGAAGGGTCAGGACGAGGAGCGTGATAAACCAGCGGCGCCGATAAAGCGGTGGACTGCTGGAGGATGGATTATTGCTGGCCGTATTCATGGTGAGATCATCACTGTTTTACCCAATTCGCGAGCAGCTTCGCCCGGATCCTCACTGTGCAACAGTCTCAAGACGAAATCCAGACTCTGCGTCAAATTGGCCCGCGCAGGTTCGGACAAGGAGTTGCCAAGTTCAAACGAATAGCCGCGAATGGACAATAGATAACAGGGAGGCAGCGGCGATTGATGCAGCTGTTGGCAGACGTTCAATACCGCGGCGGGACTCAGGGCGTGGCTGGTGTAGCTGACATCTCTCTCCGGCCCGATCCGGCAGAACTCATAAGGCGCGATGGCCGACACACTGGCATCGGCGAACAGCACCAGCTCTCTGCCGCTGAGATCCATGGCGTGTTCCACCTGCAGCTGGAAGTCAGTGAGCAGCTCGACCTGATCCCTCCCAGGCCCATGGTAGAGCGCATCCTCGATCCGCTGCAGCAGCTCCGGGCCCAGGGCATCGTCACCCCGCGACGGATTACCGTAGCCGAAGATCAGTACCGGCTTCATTCATCCCGGACAGGGTTATCGAGCAGCACGGCACCGGAGGTCTGTTTCTCGATGCGCCCGACGACCCTGCCGTTCACATCCAGCAGTTCCACCTCCAACGGCATTTTGCCCAGGGCATGGGTGGCGCAGGAGAGGCAGGGATCATAGGCGCGAATGGCCACTTCGATCTGATTCAGCAGGGGCTCGGTGAGTTGTTGGCCGTCGAGGTAATGACTGGCCACCTGGCGAATGGATTCGTTCATTGCCTGGTTGTTGTTGGTGGTTGAGACAATGAGATTGGCCTTTACAACCAGGCCGTCCTCGTCGATCAGGTAGTGATGAAACAGGGTGCCGCGCGGGGCCTCGATGACGCCTATCCCCTCCCCCTGCATCTCCCCCCGGTTGCGCAGTTCGCTCCCCAGCAGATCGTCATCCAGCAGCAGTTGCTTGATCGCCTCGGCGCAGTACAGCAGCTCGATCATGCGCGCCCAGTGGTAGGCAAGTGACGACTGGATCGGCCGATTGGGGCTCAATTCGAGAAACTCTAGACGTTGCCGCTCGGCCAGCGGCTGGTCGAAGAAATCGCAGTTGTTGACCCGGGCCAGGGGACCCACCCGATACCAGCCATCCTCCATACCCCGGGAGAGGATGTAAGGGAACTTCATATAGCTCCAGGACTTGACCTCTTCATGCAGATACTGGTCATACTCCCGATAGTCGATATGATCGAAGATGCCTTGACCCTGTGCATCTCTGGCCCTTAAGCCACCGTGATAGATGTCGAAGGCGCCGTCGTCCCGGATCAGACTGAGCATGTTGGTGTCGATGGAGGCAAACTCACTGTGATAATCGATGTTATCGAGGAAGACACGCTTGATCAGCCCGACCGCCCCCTGGCTCCACTCGATCATCTGTTCCACGTCCCGCAGCAGATAGTCGCGCTCCTCAATGGAGAGTGACTTGTTGACGCCACCCGGTATGGCGCCTGTGCCGTGGATACGCTTACCCGAGGTAATGCGGATCACCTCCTGGCCAAACTTGCGCAGCAGCACCCCCTGTTTGGCGATCTCCGGGTGGTCCTGGATGACGCCAATAATATTGCGGTGGCTCACCTCATCGTCGAACCCGAACAACAGATCCGGTGACGCCAGATGAAAAAAATGCAGGGCATGGGACTGCAGCGTCTGCCCGTAGTGCATCAGGCGTCTGATCTTCTCCGCAGTAGGGGTCAACTGCCGCGCGCCCACCAGCATGTCGGTCGCCTTGGCCGCTGCCAGGTGGTGGCTGACGGGACAGATGCCACATAATCGCTGCACCAGCACTGGCAGTTCCCAGTAAGGGCGGCCCTGGATGAACTTCTCGAACCCGCGGAACTCCACAATGTGCAGGCGGGCCTGGCGGATGTGGTTATTCTCATCCTGCAACAAAGTGACCTTGCCGTGTCCCTCCACCCGGGTGAGCGGTTCGATCACGACTCGCTTGAGATTTTTTGAATCGGCTGCCGTCTCGAGTTGCTTGGTCATTGGTTACTCCTTGGTGTTCCTCAATCAGGTACAGCTTTTTTCCCTATCCCGCCGCGCCTGCATGTTCAATCATAGTGGATCTGGGTGTAAGGGAAGGTGATCGGCTTGCCCCCGACCAGCTCGGTCAGAAAGGTCCAGATCGCATCCCCGGACGGTGGGCAGCCGGGGAGAAAATAGTCGATTTTCACCACCTCGTGGATAGGATGCACCTGGTTCAACAATAAGGGGATCTCCGGGTCGTTCGGGATCTGGGGATTCTCCACGCCAATCCCCCCGATATAGGACTCTTCCAGGCACTCCTTCAGATCGAACTGGTTGCGCATCGCCGGTATGCCGCCGGTGATGGCACAGGACCCGACGGCGACCAGGGTCTTGCACTGTTTTCTAAACTCGCGCAGCACCTCCACGTTCTCGGCGTTGGCCACCCCCCCCTCGATCAGACCGACGTCGGCCGGGCCAATGGTTTTGATATCGTTGATCGGGGAACGGCCGAATTCCACAACCTCGATCAGGTCTAGTAGCCGCTCATCGATATCCAACAATGACATGTGGCAGCCGAAGCAGCCGGCCAGGGAGGTGGTTGCAATCCTGATCTTGTCAGCCATGTTCCTTTTCCTTGTTCTCTGCCGCCGCCACGTCTCCCACCAGGCTGATCGGCTGTTGATCATACAGCCGCTGGCCAATCGGCACCTCGTAGCCCTGGTGTCTCGAAAGAATGGCCCCCACCGGGCAGACCTGAACCGCCTTGTCATCGAGGGTCAGCTCGCTGTCTCCCAGCTTGCCGGTCGGCGAGTTGACCACCAGGTGGGATTGGATGCCCCGGCCGTTGACCACGAAAACGTTCTTGCCATCCACATCCCGGCTGGCACGCACACACAGCTCGCAGAGGATGCAGCGGTTCAGATCGAGGACGATATCGGGATGGGATGCATCCAGCTCCCGACGCGGAAAGAAATGGGTGAAGCGGGGAGAGAGCATACCGACGTAATAGGCCACCGCCTGCAACTGGCAGGCGCCGCTCTTCTCGCAACCAGGGCAGACGTGATTGCCCTCGACGAACAGCATCTGCAGCAGAATCTTCCGGTAATCGTTGATCTGCTCCGAGCTGTTTTCAATCTCCATCCCCGCCATCGCCGGCTGGGTACAGGAGGAGATGTAACGACCTTTGTGCCTGACAACACAGACCCGGCAGCTGCCATGGGGGGTGAATTCCGGATTGTGGCAGAGGTGCGGTATGTATTCACCTGCCGCCAGGGCCGCATCCATGATGGTCTGATCCTCGGTAAAGGGGATCTCCCTGCCATCTATCCGGAAACTTTTCTCGCCGCTCATACCTCTTCCTCCAGGTGCGCACCGGCATCGTCCCGGCCGGTGATACTTCTTGCCTCGCTCAACGCCCCATCGAGATCGAACGCTGGCACGAACTCGGTCGATTTCAGCCGCGCCTGGTAACTCTCCGGAAACTTATCCAGGGTATCCAGCACCGCATTGGGAGCGGTCTGCCCCAGGCCGCAATGGCTGGTGTTCTGCATTGTCATGCCGATCCTGCGCATCTCCTGCAGGTCGTATTCGGTGGCATGGCCGGCGTGCACCTTGTCGACCAGGTCTTTTAGCAACGACCCTCCGACCCGGCAGGGGGTGCAGAAGCCGCAGCTCTCATGGACGAAAAAATGAGAGAAATTGCGCACCATGTCCAGCATGTCACGCTGTCGGTTGAACACCATGAAGGAACCGCCGGTGGCGGCATCTTCACAGGCAATGCAGCGCTCGAACTCGATTGCCGGCAGGGTCTTTCCGGCGGCTCCGGCCACCTGCACGGCCTGGGGGTCCACCGCTCCGCAATCTTCCAGGATCTCTCTGATCTGAACACCCATCGGATACTCGTAGATACCGGGGTAGCGGCAGTCGCCGCTGACACTCAGCAGTTTAGTCCCGGTTGAATCACCGGTCCCACGGCTTCGAAACCACTCACTGCCCAGCACCGCGATCTTGGCGGCGGCCACCAGGGTCTCCACATTGTTCACCACCGTGGGCTTACCCAGATAGCCGGCGGTTACCGGAAAGGGGGGCCTTTTGCGGGCTATGCCCCGCCGCCCCTCCAGCGAGTCGAGCAAGGCGGACTCCTCGCCGCAGATATAGGCACCGGCACCCATGTGGATCTCGATATCGAAGTCAAACCCCGGTTGTCCAAGTATATCTCTACCCAGCAGTCCCTGCTCCCGACGCCTTTGCAGCACCGCCTCCAGTTCCTCCAACAGATAGCGGTACTCGCCCCGGAGATAGATGAAGCCCTGCCGGCCGCCGATGATGCCGGCGCCCAGGGTCATACCCTCGATCACCTCATCGGCATAGGACTGCAGCAGCACCCGATCCTTGAAAGTACCTGGCTCCCCTTCATCGGCGTTACACACGACGTAGCGAATATCGGACGGCACCTTACGGCAGAACTCCCACTTCAACGGCGTCATGAAGCCAGCACCGCCGCGACCTCGAAGGTCTGAATCATCCAGCTGTTGTAACAATCGCTCCGGGCCCTCCCGCAACAGGGCGCGAAGGGCATCGCCGGGGGCAATATTTCGTTCCAGCAGGATGTCTGATCGCCGGATATTGTCCTCGACCATGAACCATTCCGACGGCCAGCCATCGAGCGGTGTCCCGGCCTCCACCAAAGCGGCGACCCGATCAACCCGCTCGCTATCCAACCGTATCAGCGCCAGACCATTCACCAGCATGGCTGGACCCTGGTCGCACATACCGGTACAGGAGGTCGCGGCAACAGTCACCCGACCGTCAGGGCGCGGCTCGCCCGGACGCACCCCAAGCTTTGCACAGAGCTGATGCATCAGTTCCCGGCTGCCGTCCATGTGGTCGGTTATGCTGTCACTGAAAAGGATGTCGAAATCACCGCGAGGTGAGTGATGCAGGAAGGAGTAGAAATCGATCACCGCCTGGATCTGCACCGGAGCAAGCCCCAGCGCGTCTCCCAGCTGCCGGATCGCCTGGTCCGGGATACAGGAATAGCGATATTGTATCTTGTACAGGTGCTGTAACAGCCGGTCAGGGCGAACGCCCTCACCAGCCGTCAGCTCAGCCACAAACCGATCCATATTCTCGGTCGAAATCACTACCATTCCTCCATCCTGTGGTTACGCAATATCCAGCGGGCGACCCCGGGTCTGGCACACCAGGCTCTACTATCCCTTAATCATAGATTATGCAACTTTGAGACCAGGCCAACCCTCTACTGCCGCAGCCGATATCGAAGAGGGGCGGCGTGCCGTGATGTCCATCCTCCCACTTCGATACCGCCGTTCGACTCCGATGGCCAAATCAGGGGCTTCGGTATGGAGCTTCATGATCGTACCGCGTGGTCGGAAACGTATGCGGTACCCGAACCGATACTGGCCCGGAGAGAGAATACAGAAAAAATCAGATGACTTACCGTATTGACTGCGCGGCCCTTCCATCACCCTATCCGCCTGCGCGGATATTCCCTTTCCGTTGCTGCCCCTCTGCGGAGGCTGTGTCTCTTAACCCTGAGGATAGGATAGAGAATCCGAACTCGTTTTGCCAGAAACTCATCACCTTGGTGGGAAAACCGACTTCAGACGCCGGAAACCCGGCGCCTAAACCCCAGCAATTTATGCTGGATTTCGTTCCTCTCATTTCATTAGCCTTCGGCACTGATCTCCTTTATCCCCAAACCAAGCACCCGACCGCAGCGCTAACTGGAATCTGGCAATGGGAAGTAGGGGTTCGTTCCCCTCAACTCTTTCTCTACCCCCATCCCGGCCTTCCCCCTGGGAGGGGGAAGGAGAAACTCACCTCATTCCTCCCCCTTCCAGGGGGGAGGCTAGGAGGGGGGTTACACCCCCAAATAACGGGACTTGAGCTCGCCGTCACCAGCCAGTTCCAGACCGCTCCCGGACCAGACCACCCTGCCCTTTTCCATGATGCAGTGATGGTCTGCTATCTTCAGCAGGGCATCCAGATTCTTGTCGATCACCAGGATCGATTCACCCCGCTGTTTCAACATTGCCAGGCCGTGCCATATTTCATTGCGAACCAGCGGTGCCAGCCCCTCGGTGGCCTCGTCAAGAATCAGCACCTTGGGGTTGGTCATCAAGGCACGGGCGATAGCCAGCATCTGCTGTTCGCCGCCGGAAAGCTGGTTTCCATAGTTGTCGACACGATCGGCCAACCGGGGAAAGATCGAAAAAAGGCGCTTCAGGGTGTAGGGATCCCGGGAGCCGGAGTAGTTGGCGGCGGTCGCCAGGAGGTTTTCACGCAGAGTGAGATTCGGAAAAATCTGACGCCCCTCTGGTACCAGTCCAAATCCGAGCCGGGCGATGGCGTAACTTGGCAGTGTCCGGATCTCCTTCCCTTCGAACCGAATGGAACCCCTTGCCGCCGGCGTCAGACCCATGATGGAGCGGATGGTGGTGGTCTTGCCCATACCATTGCGGCCCAGCAACGTCACCACCTCACCCACCTGCATCTCCAGGTCCACGCCGAACAGAACCTGACTGGAGCCGTAATAGCTCTCCACCCCCCTGAGTTCCAGCATCAGGCCTCCTCCCCCAGATAGGCCCTTCGCACCACCGGATTGGAGCGGATCTCCTGGGGCGATCCGGTGGCAATGGCCTGACCATAATCCAGCACCGTCACCCGATCGGCCAGCGAGAAAACCACATCCATATCGTGCTCGACCAGCAGGATGGCCAGGGTCCCCTTGAGTTCCTGGATCAACCTGGATAGTTCTACTGTGCCACCCGGCCCCATCCCCGCCATGGGTTCATCCAGCAGCAGTATCTTTGGTTGACCGGCCAGGGCCATACCCACCTCCAGCTGGCGCTTCTCACCGTGGGACAGATGGGAGGCAGGCTCCCCGGCCCGCGCCTCCAGGCCGACCCTTTCGAGTATTTGACGGGTGGGCCCGATCAACCGCCGGTCACGGTCTGCCCGACCCCAGAAACGGAAGCTGTGCCCTTCGTGGGCCTGAATCGCCAGCGCCAGGTTCTGCTCCGTGCTCAGGTGTTCGAAAATGAAGGTGATTTGAAACGATCGGGCCAGGCCCATTCGAGCCCTGGCATGTACCGGCAGGCGGGTAATGTCGCGCCCGTCAAACCTGATTGATCCGGAATCTGGTTTCAGTTCCCCGCACAGCTGATTGATTGCGGTAGTCTTGCCCGCCCCGTTGGGTCCGATCAACCCGTGGATCTCCCCATGATTCACGCTGAAAGAGAGATCCCTGCTCGCGGCAACGGCCCCGAACCGCTTGTTCAGCCCCAACACCTGAAGCAGAGGTTCAGTCATCGGCGCCACCCCGGCCCAGCAGGATACCGTAGATCCCTTTCCTGCCGTAGAGCACGACCAGGATGAGAAAAGGCCCCAGCAGGACCATCGGGTATTCGGTGAATGAGGCCAGCACCTCCTCCATCAGCAACAGGACAATGGCGCCGAGCACCGGCCCGAACAGGGTCCCCATTCCTCCCAGCAACACCATCACCAATATCTCGCCGGATCGGGTCCAGTGCATCAGCCCGGGACTGACGAATTCCGTCTGATTGGCGATCAAGGCCCCGGCCAGCCCGGCCCCGGCGCCGGCAATGGTGAAACAGGCCAGCTTGTAGCGATAAGTAGGGAAACCCAGGGCCAGCATCCGTCGTTCGTTCTCCCGGATACCCTGAATAACGCGGCCGAACCGGGAGTGGACCAGCCGGTGGGAAAGGTAGAGGCAGAGCAGCAGGATAGCGAGACAGAGATAGTAGAAACTGGTGTCGTCCGCCAGGTCGAGACCGGGTAATCGGTTGCGCGAATAGAGGCTCAGTCCATCGTCGCCCCCATAGGTCTCCAGCGAGAGGTAGAAAAAATAGAGCATCTGGGCGAAGGCCAGGGTAATCATGATGAAGTGCATACCCCGGGTGCGGAGACAGAAAAATCCGATCACGGCGGCGAACAGGCCGGAGACCAGCACCGCAGCGGGCAGCGTCACCAGGGCATTCTCGGTTCCCTGCAGTTCCAGCGGCCAGGAGATCAGCGGCACCCCATCATAACTGTGGTGGGCCAGTATCCCCACCACATAGGCCCCGATGCCGAAATAAGCGGCGTGTCCCAGGCTCACCATGCCGCCGTACCCGACAATCAGATCCAGACTCAAGGCAACCAGGGCGTAGATCAGGATCCGGCTGAACAGGGAGACCAGATAGCCCTCCCCCAGGGCACCGGTCACCGGCGGCAACAGCAGCAGGGCGATTAGCCCCAGACCCAACAACAGATGTTTACGGGAGAACTTGGGAGACATTCAGGTATTCACTTGAAAAAACGACGGGTCTTCACAGACGCAGGTTACCCTATTTGAAACAAGATCCAAATCCCCTGGGGCACTACAAACCATGGTGTTGCGCGAAACTTGAAGACCAGAGCGAGACCCGGGTACCGATATCGCCGGGCCCAAAACTGGTATACTGCGGCGAAACAAAAACGCCATCTTTGCGGAGGAGAAAACCATGACGAAAACGATCGTTGCGCTTGCTGCGACCCTGTTTGCATCGAGTCTCTTTGCGGGGGAGGAGATCTACATTTACTCCAGCTATAAAAACAGTGAAGGAAACTCCATCAGTCACAAGATCGACTGTCGCGACTCCAAGTGCAAGCTAGACAAAGATACGAAAGAGCAGTCCACTACCCTGACCAAGGCGCAGAGAGACCAGATCCTGGCGGCCTTTCAAGCTGAAACCAAACGATTCGATCTGAAGAGCACCCCGAAACCGGGCGACCGCTTAATAAAAATCAAATTCAGATATCATACGGACAGGGATCGGCTGCAACTCTCACGACGCCTGGCGGACGACCAACTCGCTGAGGTATCGCCGGAAATGGCCGCAGTCCTGAAAAACTTTCTTGAGTTCGATATTTCAGACATGGAATCGATGGAACCCGCTGCTGGTGAGGAAAAACCGATGGCTGCAGCAGGAGAGCAGAAAAAATACTGAGGGGTTCGTTTTCAAGCCGGTGCGGTTATGATGGATTAAGCGGCGTTCATTCGTCGTATAAAAATAAACGGACGTGCCGGTACGCCGCTTATCCCCCTACTCGCTATTGGTCGACTACCTGAGCGTGTAGGTTGGATGAGGCGCGTTACCATTGTGCTGGATATGGCACATGGCTGACCGCGCCGTAATCCACCAATTTTCTATTTCGCGCAATCAGGCAGGTGAAATTCCTCATCCAGCCCGTAACGCTCATCGAAGCTGCCGTCGCAGTCGCTGTCACGAATCACGTAGTCCGCGTTGCCGGCCTCACTGCGCTCGGTGTCGACGCTCCAGGCCCAGAGACGCCCGTTGGTGGTCAGACTGAAGGCGCGATCCCCATCCAGATTTCGGTAACGCTGAACCTGGGTCTCCTCAACACCGTCACCATCACCATCGGCATCACTCTTGTCGCTGGGGATAAACTGGTCCAGGGCCGGTGGTTGGAACACGCCCGATTCAACCGCCGCCGACGCTGTCGCATAAAAGATAAGGGCCAGGACCAGAGACGTAGCCCTGGTCCTGGCTTGGAGATTGCGCGCCCGTGGAGGCTTAGTCTTCAATATCGACCGCTTCCGGTTTACCAGCCTCATGGCTTGGAGTACTTGGTGGCCTCTTCCAGCCGTTGCTGGGCCGCATCGGGAGAATCCTTTGCCTTCTGCTCCAGGGCAGCGATCCATTCCGCCTCGGCCTTGAACAGCCGGTCCAGATTCTCCTCGTACACCACCACCGGGAACTCGTTCTTACGCAGGTTGACCACATACTCGTCCATCTTCTGATGGAGGTAGCGCCGCCGGGTATTTTTCCGTGTCGCCTCGTCTACCAACTCCTCGTACCGGGCATCGCGCACGTCCTGTACCATCACCAGATGCCAGCCTGCCGGCGATTCTACCGGACCGGCGAGTTGCTCCGGCTCGGCTGCAAAGGTCAGCTCGTCAAGCGCGGGAAAGCCGGTCCCCTTGGCCACCCAGCCCATTTCTCCCAGAGTTGTCTTTGCATTGGGATCGATGGAATAGTCCCTGGCCGCCTCGAACATGGTGATCTCACCGGTCTCGATCCGACCCTTTACTTGCTCAGCCTCTTCCTTGGTCTTCAGCACAACCATCTGCACCTTGCGGGACTCCCGTACGCTGATCTGGTCTCTATGCCCCTCGAAATAGTCCCAGAGTTCCCCCTCGGTCGGTTCCATCTCCCGGATCAGATTTTCCCGGTGCAGTATGGTCAGACGGTTCTTGCTGAATTCCTTCAGCCGCCGTTGATAGTCCGGGTCCTGTTCCAGACCTGCTGCCCGGCCTTTTTGGGCCATGAGGCGCAGATCGATGAAACGTTGCAAGGCCTCGGTGCGTTCTTCATCCTCATCCAAGTGAAACTCTGCCGTGGTGCTGCGTCGGCTTTGTGTTCGCAACAGGTCTTCCACCTCCTGCCAATAGACCGGATC
>Ga0316189_10003649_pt1 | contig 14941 bp, 11 predicted proteins | sample LowCovwburrow_MG_FD_204930 | JGI IMG/M metagenome (GOLD analysis project Ga0316189, IMG submission 204930) | Coastal sediment microbial communities from Maine, United States - Lowes Cove worm burrow | ecosystem: Environmental > Aquatic > Marine > Coastal > Sediment | place: USA: Maine...
TGCCCTGATCATCGCGCTTCCCCTGGGAGTGATGGCAGCCACCCACCGGGGTGGTGCTGCCGATTACGGCGCCATGGGATTTTCCCTTCTCGGCATATCCATACCCAACTTCTGGTTGGGCCCGATCTTGATCCTGGTTTTTTCGCTCTGGCTCGGCTGGACGCCGGTGAGTGGTCGTGAAGGGGGAGCCAGTTTTATCCTGCCGGCGATCACCCTGGGAACCTCGCTGGCGGCGATTCTGGCCCGGATGGTCCGCAGCAGCCTGCTCGAAGTGCTGGGAGAGGATTATGTGCGGACTGCGCGGGCCAAAGGATTGACGGAACGAACCGTTATCTGGGGGCACGCCCTGCGCAACGCCTGGCTGCCGGTGATCACCCTGCTGGGGCTTCAACTCGGTGCACTCCTGGGGGGGGCGGTTATTACCGAGACCGTCTTTTCCTGGCCCGGTATCGGCTCTCTGATGGTCGAATCCATCCAGCAGCGTGATTACCCGGTGGTACAGGCTTGCGTGCTGTTGATCAGTCTCGCCTATGTCCTGGTCAATACCCTGACCGATCTTGTATACGCCTGGATCGATCCGCGAATCCGACTGGGAGCATCGAATTGGTGACCACGCTGTTGCCACCGATTGTCCTGCTGCTGTGGGCGTTGGCTGCCCTGCTGGGGCCCCTGCTGCCGCTGCAGCCGGATCAGATAGATCTTCAGCAGATCCTGGCCGGACCGGCAGCGGAGCACTGGCTCGGCAGCGACGATCTGGGGCGCCCGATTTTCGACCGACTGCTGATGGGTGCCCGGACCTCCTTCTCGGTAGCCGTCGGCGTGGTTGTGATATCGGCTGCGGCCGGCAGTCTGCTCGGGGCCTTTGCCGCCTATGCAGGCGGTCTGATCGATTTGCTACTGATCCGGACGATCGATATATTTCTGGCCTTTCCCGGCATCCTGCTCGCCATTGCCCTGGCCGGGGTGATGGGACCGGGAATGGACAATGTGATTATCGCTCTGTCCCTTGTCGGCTGGGTGGGCTATGCGCGCCTGGCAAGAGCCCAGGTGCTCTCCCTGAAACACCGGGATCATGTGTCCGCGGCCATTGCCTTGGGAGCGGGACGGGTCAGGGTCGTGCTGCGGCATCTGCTGCCGTTGATATCCTCTCCATTGATCGTGGAGGCGACCTTCGGCGTGGCTGCCATGGTCATCGCCGAGGCCGGCCTCTCTTTCCTAGGTCTCGGGGTGCAACCTCCGGAGGCCTCCTGGGGCAGCATGATCAGGGACGGTGCCCGCTATATGCTGGTGGCACCTCACATGGTGCTGGCCCCAGGTATCGCGGTGCTGCTGGTGGTACTGGCTGTCAACCTGCTCGGTGATCGGTTGCGGGACTATCTTGACAGCCAGTTGGCGGTCACTACTGCACGTAAAAGCTGGTAAAAAAGAGGTCGTCCACCTCCGTCTTACCAGTGAGATCCTTCAACGTAGCGCGTACGGCCTTGAGCGCCGACTTGCGCAGTTGCTCTTTACCTTTGGGGCTCTTCAGCTCTTTACTCTTCTGGTCACTCAGAAGCAGAAGCAGTTCATGTCGAATCGCAGGTGTGTGGAGGGTGATCTCGTCCAGATACTCTTCCACCCTGGTCATCAGCTGTACGTCGCAGCGGACATAGCGGGCTCTGCCCTGGACATTGGCGACCAGCGAAGGGGATATCTTATGGTACAGCGCCGGAGCTTTCTGTTCACTTTTCTCTACCTCCTCGGCTGCGATTAGGCTGCTCGAAAACAGGAGGCAGATTAGAAGCAGTGGAGTTAGCGATGGCATCTTCATTGTTCCGTTTCTGTGGTAAATTGCCGACAGGGTTTTTTTCGGCCGGTATAGAGAAAACTGAATACAGTCGAGCCACCAGAATCCATAAAGGGTGATCATGATGCCGCAAACTAATCTGCCATGAGCCACGGCCCGCTGATGCTCGATCTGGCGGGTACTGAACTGTCAGCCGAGGAGCGTGAACTGCTGCGTCATCCCGCAGCCGGCGGGGTGATTCTTTTCAGCCGAAATTACTCATCACCCGACCAGATTCAGTCGCTGATAGAGCAGATCCATGGGTTGCGGAAGCCTTCGTTGCTGGTAGCCGTGGATCAGGAAGGAGGCAGGGTTCAGCGGTTCAGAGATGGATTTACGCGGCTCCCACCGGCAGCTTGGTTCGGACAACTGTATTCTCGCAATGCCAAACAGGCAGTTAAAAACACCTATTCTGTCGGCTGGCTGATGGCAACCGAATTGCGGGCAGTGGGAGTGGATTTCAGCTTTGCGCCGGTACTGGACCTGCGGCGGGGGGTGAGCGAAGTGATCGGCGACCGGGCTTTTCACTCCCAACCACTGGTGGTAGCGGAACTCGCCCATGCCTGGATGAGTGGCGCGCATTCCGCCGGGATGGCCTCAGTCGGTAAACATTTCCCTGGTCACGGCTGCGTAACCGAAGACTCACACCTCTGCCTGCCAGTTGACCACCGGCGTCCAGAAGACGTCATGATGGAGGACCTCCTGCCATTTCAGCGTCTTATCGATTGCGGTATCGAGGCCATAATGCCGGCCCATGTTGTCTACGATCAAGTGTCTGCTGAACTGGCTGGATTTTCGCCCTTCTGGCTCAGGGAGGTGCTGCGCAAGCGGTTGGGTTTTCAAGGGGTCGTCTTCAGCGACGATCTGACAATGGTTGCCGCAGGGGCGGTTGGGGGTTATCCGCAGCGGGCGAGGGCAGCTCTGGAGGCTGGTTGCGACATGATATTGGTCTGCAACAATCTGCAAGGCGCGGCCGAGGTGTTGCAGGAACTCGAAGATTACGCCGACCCGGCGGCTCAGATGAGGCTCATTCGCATGCATGGAAAAAAAGCGGTAAGCCGGGCAGAGGTGCATCTCGATCCCCGGTGGCGGGATGCGGTAGCCTTCATAGCACAATATGAGAACAATCCCGTGATCGATCTGGATCTGTGAGTTCGTCCCCTGTCTTGCTTTTTTCCCTGCAATGTGCGAAATAGAGAGTTCACGTTGGCTAGCATAAAAAATATAATGGAAACAGTAGATTAGAAGATACTTATAAATATTGAGGATATTCTTTGGGCAGGCTTGAGGATTCCTGCGCACTTGAGGGCACGGTGCGAAAGCCATAAGACCGAGCCAACGGTAGTGAGTAGTCAACCGGTCACAGACGAAACGAACTTTCGAGTATTTTGGAGGATGAAGAATGAACAGACTTGACGATTTTAGGGATAGGCAGTCAGAACTCCTGCAGATGATCAGTGATCTCAAGATGATGATGAAACCTGAGCAGCTTAAAATCAAACCCAACGCGAAGGCAGCCCATGAACATCTCTGCAAACTGGGAGACAAGCTGAAAGAACACCTGTCGGAGGAGGATAGAGGGCTGTACCCGCCACTTCTGACCCATGAAGATCCAAAATTGAAATCTCTGGCCTGGGGATTTATCAGTGGAGAGAAACCTCTGCGCAAGCAGTTTGAGAACTACCACCGCAAATGGCTGAAGGATTGTGACTTCACCTTTTCGGAGAATTTCATGTCCGAGACTCGGGAGGTTTTTCAGGCGATCGAAGCAAGAATTGACCGAGAACAGGTAGTGCTGCTCCCTAAACTGGAAGAGAGCGGTATCTTTGCGGCCGCCACGGGATGAGGCGCAAACCTTAATTTATCTGTTGGTGCCGGCGGTTGCCGGCACTTTTTGTCTGGGTCAGCCGTGTAACTCAGCCAAATGGGATACTTGAATCCACATTACCGCCCGAAGGCCAACCGTGTCTACCGGCTGACCGGCCTTTTACTTTCTGCCTTTTCGCATCATGACAGCGGCCGGTCTGGCGGTTGCGGAGTCCGCCATGACTGATCTAGCAATTATTGGTGGGTCTGGGCTCAACAATCTGGAAGAACTCGAAATAGTGAGGCAGGAGGTGGTGCCTACGCCCTTTGGGGAACCCTCAGCACCACTGATACACGGCTTGTTGCACGGGCGGCGTTTGGTATTTCTACCGCGCCACGGCGCCCCCCATACGATACCGCCCCATCTGGTGAACTACCGGGCCAATATCTGGGCGCTGAAACAGATTGGGATTGAGCGGATAATCGGCGTAGCCGCAGTGGGTGGTATTGCGCAATCCATGGCCCCAGGCTGTATCGTGATTCCTGATCAGCTTATCGACTATACCTACGACCGTGACCAGACGTTTTTTGACCGGGATTTGACCCAGGTCACCCATATCGATTTCACCGAGCCTTACTGCGAAGCCTTGCGTCAACAATTGATCAGCGCGGCCCAATCGGCAGGCATCGAAGTCGCCGCGCGCGAGGCGACTTACGGTGCCACCCAGGGACCCAGATTGGAAACCCGCAAAGAGATCGACAGGATGGAGCGAGATGGCTGTGATCTGGTGGGGATGACCGGTATGCCCGAGGCCGCGCTCGCAAGAGAACTTGATCTCTGCTACGCCTGTTGTGCCCTGGTTGCCAACCGGGCGGCTGGGCGCGGCAATGCCCAGATCACCATGCAGGAAATTGAGCGAAACCTGGCGGCTGGAATTGGAGAAGTGCTTCGTCTGCTGTCCGCTCTTGCGGCCCGTCTATAACAAAGCCGGTTACGCAGTGCATCGGTTGATTCGCCAAACTGTCGATTGTAAGGCGGGTTTGCTTTCGGGCTCGATAATTGACACCACTCAAACTCGAATGCACAAGCTTGTGTTAGTCTTAACCGACGTCGACAACGCTGGAGATTTGCTATGGCGGAAAAAGGACCGAAAGAGAACGAGGAATTGGCTGATGCGGGAACGCATCCACCAAAGAAAACAGTAAAAAAGAAATCTGCCAGGAAAAAGGCCGTCAGCAAGAAAAAAACGGTAAAAAAGAAATCCGCACCGAAAAAAAAGGTGGTCAAAAAGGCCGTTGTAAAGACGGCGACGGCAGACAGCAGAGCGGCTGCGCCGGTTCAGCTGCAGAAGGCCGTTGCGGAAGAGAAATCGACCAATATCGCGACGGAAGAGAAACCGACCAATCCGGACAAGCAACTAAACCCGCAAGAAAAATCCTCTGTCAGCCCACCGGAAGCGGTAGCTGCCAGCCACCAAATGACGGCTTCATCGGACGAGGATGAGCAGGTTCAAAAACGACTGGAGGAAATGGGAATCATGTCATCAGATACATCTCAACAATCATCGGCTGCCGCAAAAGGTACGATGGGGTTCTGGCCTAAGGTAATCGTGGCAATCATCATCTTCATCGGTGTCTTTATGTACATCCGGTCACTTGCCCACATGGGTACCGTCACTTCAACCGAAGAACACACAGAGGCGACTACCCCTACTGCCGCCGACTCAGCCCCGGGTACATCGCTCAGCAGCGAGACCCCGGATGCCGCGGAGGATACGTCAACCGCAGGTTCCGTGTCACCAGGGGAGAGCGCAGTGGTTCCCGCTGGGACAGTTGAAACCGGCGGGGAGGGCGGTACTTCCCCGCTAGGGGTGGTGTCAACAGAAACCTCGTCCGAACGGCAAACCGCTACGACCGTCGTCGAGGAAGAGAAAATGGTTGTAGAGGCGCAGGCCACGCAACCAGTAGCGCCGGCTCAACCCGCTCAAACAGAGGCCGCTACCGCACCGGCAACCGGGTCAGCTGAGGTAGTGCAGCCGGAATTGGAGGAACAGGCGGCTTCCGCGGTTACCGCAGTAGAGGGAAAAGCGCAGGAAACCTCAGCTGATGCACCTGCTGCTGCGACCGAGAAGGGGGAGGCAGCCGTCGAAGTTCCTGCGTTGGCCCCAGCGCAAACAGAGCCGAGCCCGGTTGCGATTACGCCTCCGGCACGCCCAATCTTCAGTGAAAGAATGACCCGTGAGCGCCCGGAGCCGCCGGTGCGGCCTTCTTTTGAGGAGCGTCTCCGCCGCGACCGACCTGTGCCGCCTGCATTCTCCAGAGACCCGGTAGCAGCAGAACAACCTGCTCAGACAGAGGAGCAGAGCACGCCGGTGGCGGTTGACGAAAACGCGCCCCGTGAGCGCCCGGAACCGCCGACCCGTCCCTCTTTCGAGGAGAGATTCGGTCGTGATCGACCGATGCCGCAGCCGGGTTTCTACGGATATCCGGCACCGACAGGACAAGAGCCTGCCCAGGCAGCGGGGCAGGAAGATAGGCCCGCTCAGCCTTCATATCCCGTCCAACGCGCACCCTACCGGGCCCGGCCACAAGGTTATGGTTATCCCTATAATCAACCCTACTATGGCGGTTACGGCCGGCCCTACTATTATCCGGGCCCGGGAAGAATGCCCTATGGGCCTCAACAACCCCAAACTGTGGAGTAAAACTAAAACGAAAAAGACCGGCGGAAGCCGGTCTTTTTCTAGCGCTGTTCGCGGTGTTTTCTAGCCGCGTGATTTGTTTTTTCGAGTCTGCGTTGGGTTGTTACTCCCCGGGTTTACCACCCCCCGCCGCGTCTGAGGGAGGGGATGGTTCAGGCCCGTTGGCGGGTGCAGGTTTTCCTTCCGATGGTGGTTTTGGTTTGTTGTCCGCGCTCTTTTCGCTATCGTGCCTGGGTATTTCTCGAGCATCGGAAACTGTTTTCGACTCACCAGCGGGCTTTGCTTCCGGTTTCGGCTGGGCTTCCGGAGTGGATACCGCTTTCGGTTCGGTTCGCTGCTGGGGTTTGGGGACAGTGACTGCTTGGAGTTGCGGTGCCACCTCGGGAGCCTGCCTGTCTGTCACTTCAGATTTGGCGCTTGTCCTCACCGGCTCGGATACCACCGGCTCCGATGGTGTTGCCGTAGCGCTGTTGTCCGCTGCCGCCGAAGCAGTGCTTTCAGTGTTTTCCCTCGGCTTGCGGGGACGACGGCTTCGCCCGCCGGAGCGCGAACGCCCCTGTCTTTTGTCGTCCTCTTTATCGTGACGATCCTCTGGCACACGCTCCTCGGCAGCTGGAGCTGGCTGCTGGGATGCCTCTGCCTTTGTCTGCGGCTGCTGCCTACGCTCTTCAGTCACCCTGGTCTCGGCGTTTTGAGACGGTTTACGGCGACGACGATTGCCACCACGGCGGCTGCGACGGGCCCCGGACGTCTTCTGGGCTTCGGATCCGGCTTCCCCCTGGGCAACACTATCGGTTTGTCTTGTTTCTGCCTCCGCCTTTTCTGCCCGTTCTTTTGCTCCTCTTCTCGGTAGATTACTGGGCAAAGAAGACGACTCTTCCGATTTTTTCGGGTTTTTTGTGTCTGTCGGAGGATGCCTTCTGCTGCCGGATTGTGCGGGACGACGTCCCCGCTGGCGGCCGCCATCCGTCCGCCGGGGTGCCGGCGGCCTGCGGGGAGATACGGGCTCCGGCGGTTCCTCTACCTCATTCTTTTCCAACGTCTTGTCAGAGAACAGGCTATGCCAGATCCGTCGGATGAGCCCGGTTTCTGCCTCCCCTGTCTCCTTCTCCTGACGCGTCGGGGCTGGCGTTGCCGGGGTGATGCGTTTAACCGCAGGCTGTTCCGCCCTGGCCTCCTGAGTCTTTGCGGATTCCGTAGTATGCTCCTCGGGCTCCGCCACCATTTTGTAACTCGCTGTCTCCTCAATTCCTGTTTGAAAATCCTGGGCTCGAACCCGCTCCAGGCTGTAGTTCGGAGTCTCCATATGAGGATTTGGCACCAGCACTACATTGACCGATTGGCGTTGCTCGATATCGTGGATCGGTTGCCGTTTCTCGTTGAGTAGAAAAGTGGCTACATCTACCGGCAACTGGGCGACAATATTGGTCGTGTTATCTTTCATCGCATGCTCTTCGATGATGCGAAGTACGGACAGCGCCAGGGATTCAACCCCTCTGATGAAGCCATGTCCCTTGCAGCGGGGACAGACACTCTGGCTGGACTCCCCGAGGGAGGGCCGTAATCGCTGGCGCGACATCTCGAGCAGCCCAAAACGGGAGATACGACCCACCTGAACCCGTGCCCTGTCCTGTTTGAGCGCGTCTTTCAGCCGATTTTCCACTTCCCGTTGATTGCGGGCAGGTGTCATATCGATAAAGTCGATAACGAACAACCCGCCCATGTCGCGGAGCCGCAGCTGCCGGGCAATCTCATCCGCTGCCTCCAGATTCGTGTTGAGGGCGGTTTCCTCGATATCGGCCCCTCTGGTTGCACGAGCAGAGTTGATATCGATGGAAGTGAGCGCTTCGGTATGATCAATCACGATTGCGCCACCGGCAGGAAGGCTGACCTCGCGCTGAAAGGCCGATTCGATCTGACTTTCAATCTGAAACCGGCTGAAAAGCGGGACCTCGTCCTGGTAGTGGCGGATTTTCCGCCGATACTGTGGCATCACCTGTTCGATAAATTCACAGGCTTCGGCATAGACCGTTGGATGGTCGATCACAATCTCACCGATATCGGCGCGCAGATAATCGCGGATAGAGCGAATGATGACGTTGCTTTCCTGGTAGATCAGGAAAGGTGCCGACTTTTCTCTGGCCGAAATATCAACCGCATTCCAGAGCTGCAGCAGGTAGTTGAGATCCCATTGCAACTCCTCTGCGTTTTTTCCCACCCCGGCCGTGCGAACGATGAGCCCCATCCCGTCCGGGATGGTAAGCGTGCTCATCGCGACACGAAGATCACTGCGATCCTGACCTTCGATGCGGCGGGATACCCCTCCCGCACGTGGGTTATTTGGCATGAGCACCAGGTAGCGGCCAGCCAGGGAGATGAAGGTGGTCAGGGCGGCCCCTTTGTTGCCGCGCTCCTCCTTCTCCACCTGAACGATCAGTTCCTGTCCCTCGCTGATTGCTTCCTTAATGCTGACGCGGCCACCGGACTCCAGGGAAGCCTCGGAAAAGTAGCTACGGGAGATCTCCTTCAGCGGCAGGAAACCGTGCCGATCTGCACCGTAATCGACAAATGCCGCTTCAAGACTTGGCTCGACACGGGTTACTTTCCCTTTGTAAATATTGGCTTTTTTTTGCTCCCGACCGGGAGTTTCGATATCGAGGTTGAACAGTTTCTGGCCATCCACTATGGCCACACGCAACTCTTCTGGCTGAGTTGCGTTGATCAGCATACGTTTCATATTGTCTTCAAATCCTGGGCGCGCCAACCCTCGAACGGGCTCAAACGGCTGCACCGCAATCGTGACGAACAGCCTGACCCCCTGCCCATACTCATCCGCTATCGATGAGTGGGAACAACCCCGTCGCAAGCGCCCGCTGTCTCGGGCTCAGTTACCCCGTTAGAGCGGATATTCTTGCCGACGGTCAATGCCGACACAGGCACGCGTTAAATTTCTGTTTACCGTTTCCACGATAAAACGAATGGTTTCTATGGTTGGGTATGGCGGTATCAGACCGGCGCTCGGCCGACTATCTCAGCTACGCGTCGCTTACCGACTCACTCCCCAACCGCAACCAGCGCCAACGAAATAACGCCGGCGCGGGATAATCAATTCACTGGAGGTGCGAGGCATTCAGGATCGACCTTCAATAGAACGCAATCGCCACCACCAATTGAGTATAGCCTTCTTACCCGGGCGCATCAAACGGTGCAGGGCTGGTATGATGGGTTAAATGTCAGAATCTCCACAAAAAAAACCGTCTGTACAGACTATTCACATCGATTCCGGCCAGGAAGGCCAGCGCATCGATAATTTCCTTCTCGGATTCTTGAAAGGAGTCCCAAGAAGCTATATCTATCGGATAGTGCGAACGGGAGAAGTGAGAGTCAACAAGGGGCGCGTTAAGGCAAGCACCCGTCTCCAGGTTGGGGATAGTGTGCGAATACCGCCGGTGAGGGTGGCGGAAAAACCACTGCAGCGAAAGCCAGACACACGGCTGCTGCAGCGGTTGGAGACCGCCGTCCTGTATGAAGACACGCGGTTTCTGGTGCTGAACAAGCCGTCGGGCCTGGCGGTCCACGGCGGTAGCGGCATTCACTACGGCGTGATTGAGGCCTTGCGGATTTTACGCCCCGAACAGAGACAGCTGGAACTGGTTCATCGACTGGATCGAGACACCTCGGGCTGTCTGTTGATTGCGAAACGCCGCAGTGCGCTGCGCACCTTGCACGATTTACTGCGAAACAACGGAGTCGATAAACGCTACCTGGCGTTGCTGGAGGGAGATTGGCCCCAGGATCGGGTGGAGGTGGATGCTCCATTGCAGAAAAACACACTGAAGAGCGGTGAGCGGATTGTTCGGGTTGATCCCGCCGGAAAACCGGCGTTGACCCGATTTCGGCTGCGGCAACGGTTTTCGGACAGCATGCTGGTAGCGGTGCGGCTGATGACAGGCCGGACTCATCAGATCCGGGTACACGCCGCCCACCTGGGAACCCCGATTCTGGGTGATCAGAAGTATGGCGATGAAGCTGCGAACAGGAAAATGCGGAGTATTGGGCTCAGACGCTTGTTTCTACATGCAGAGTCTGTCGGTTTTCGCTGGCCTGGCGAAGATCGGGATTTGATTGTGCGGGCACCGTTGGATCCGGAGCTGGAGTTATTGATGAAAAGATTGGAAGCCGGTGAAGGCGCGACGACATGAGACGCAGTTTCAAACTCCTGGTATTTGATTGGGATGGCACGCTGATGGATTCAGAAGCCCAGATCCTGGCCTGTGTGCGGGCGGCGGCGGACGATCTGAAGCTCGATATACCCAGTGACGACAGTATTCGCAATATTATCGGACTGGGATTGAAAGAGGCGGTAATCACCCTTTTTCCCGAATCAGATGACAATCAGGTCACGAATGTCGTGACCCGCTACCGGTACCATTTTCTGGAGGCCAACAACACGCCGTCTACTCTGTTTGCGGGGGCCTGCAAGGTATTGACCGAATTGTCGGAGCAGGGCTATCTGCTGGCGGTCGCTACCGGCAAGGGCCGTCGGGGGCTGGATCAGGTGCTCGCGGAAACGGGGCTCGGCAGGTTGTTCCATACAACTCGTTGCGCAGATGAAACCTTTTCCAAACCTCATCCGGAGATGCTGTTGCAGATTATGGAGGAACTGGGCACCCAAGGGGAGGAGACCCTGATGATCGGTGATACCGAGTATGATATGCAGATGGCGAATAGTGCCCGGGCCCATGGCCTGGCGGTGAGTTATGGTGTACATGAACCCGCCCGACTGCTGCGGCATGAGCCGCTGGGCTGTCTGGACGATATTGCTGATCTGACCGACTGGCTGGACCAGTATCGGCAACCTACTCTAAGCTGATACGCTGAAATTTATCGGGTAAAGACCATGACAGAGGGTAAAGATCCAATGACGAAACAGGAAGGCGATTCCCCGGAAAAATGGGAGCGGGATATCGTGAAAAAACTGGCCTTTTCCGCCATCACCGAACAGCGACGCAGCCGGCGTTGGGGGATTTTTTTCAAGTTTCTAATGTTCGCATACCTAATCACACTGTTGGTGCTCTGGATTCCGGATCAACTGCCCGGAACCGGCTTGAAAACGGGTGATAAACATACCGCCCTGGTGGAAGTGAAAGGGATCATCGCCGATGATACGGAGGCGAGTGCGGACAATGTGATCAGCGGACTGCGAGACGCCTTCGAGGACAAAAAAACCAAAGGCGTCATCCTGCGCATCAACAGTCCGGGGGGCAGCCCGGTGCAGGCGGGGTATATCAACGACGAGATACACCGTTTGAAGAAAAAGCATCCTGATATCCCGGTTTATGCCGTGGTCAGCGATCTCTGCGCGTCGGGTGGCTACTATATTGCGGTAGGCGCGGACGAGATTTATGTGGACAAGGCCAGTATCATCGGGTCTATCGGTGTACTGATGAGCAGTTTCGGCCTGGTCGAGGGGATGGAAAATCTGGGTGTCGAACGGCGACTGATTACCGCGGGAGAGCACAAGGGGATCATGGACCCGTTTTCCCCCGCCGAGGACTTTGATCGAGATTACATCAAACGGATGCTGGAAAAAATTCATCAGCAGTTCATCGCTGTGGTCAGGGAGGGCAGGGGTGACCGGCTGAAAGAGAACGAAGAGACATTCAGCGGTCTTTTCTGGACCGGGGAGGAGAGCGTGGAGATGGGGTTGGCTGATGCGCTGGGAAGCAGTAGCTATGTAGCCCGTGACGTCATCGAGGCGGAAGAAATCGTTGATTTTACAGCAAAAGAGGATATCGTCGAACGACTTGCCAAGCGTCTTGGTGCTGGCGCGGCCTCAAGTCTTTCCAGGATCTGGGGAGTAACCGCAGCGCCTCAGATTCGATAACGGAGGGATTCGTTTTAGCGGCAGGGTTCCGGGACACCAAGCGTGTAGCCTCCGGAATGCGGTTTAAATCACTCAGCGATCGATAATTCCCATCAGATCAGAGCGTTCCGCCGCCGGGATGAATTCCCCGGGTAACACCAGCCTGTCGTCTGCATCCCGCAAGCGCGGCAGCAGGAATGATCGGTAGCAGTTTTTCAACAACGAGTGTGAGATCGTCCATGCTCTTTTTTCGCTTCGGTGATCTTGTGGCGGGCCGTATCCAACTCTCCACCACTATCGAATAACATCCTTGTGGCCGTTAAAGAGCCAACTTTATATCATCGCCGTTATGCCGCTTGTCATGCAGGCGGGAAGATTGTACGGAAAACCCCGGCTAGGGATATAACCGGGGTTGAGGTGGTGAAACGAGGCGGCTGTGGTATTCAGCCGGAGGCTGTTAGCCGGCTTCTACGCGTCGTCACTGACACTTCGACTCGCCGCAGTTGAGGCAGGTCATGCAGCCGTCCATCTGGATCATCGCCTTGGTGCTGCACTTGATGCAGAGCTGGGCCCCCTCGGGAAACTCACCCTCCTGCTGTCCCTCCTTCATCTGAATAGATTCTTCGTACTGGGCCCTTTTTTCCGCGATCAGTTTTTTCTGGTTTTCGTCCGGCTCGTCCTGTTTCAACATGCCGATCATCACCAGGTGGGAATGGATGACATCCCCGATCTCGGCCACCAGGGAAGGCATGAATTTGCCTCCCTTCTTGAAATAACCGCCGCTGGGATCGAACACCGAGCGAAGCTCTTCCACCAGGAAGGTTACGTCTCCGCCCTTGCGGAATACTGCGGAGATAATCCGGGTCAGGGCGACTATCCACTGGAAGTGGTCCATATTTTTGGAGTTGATGAAGACCTCAAACGGGCGCCGCACCTCGTGGGGGGTGTCCGGGTTCAGGATGATATCGTTGATGGTCACATAGAGGGCATGCTCGGTGAGTGGTGTCTTTATCTTATAGGTGGAACCGAGGAGCATTTCCGGCCGCGCCACTTTTTCATGCATCTGCACGATATTACTTTCACTCGCGGCTGCCTCCCTTGCCTCGTTTTCCTGCTTGTCCTGTTCCCTGACGACGCCGTAGTCGACAATTTTCTTTTCGATTTTGATGGTCATAGTTCTGATCCTGTCTGCTGCGGCCGAGGGTCAGGATGGCCGCTACCGGGATGTTGAGTTGAATTTTCGTCAGTGCTCCGTTACAGCTTGCCGTAATACCCCTCTTTCAGGGCATCGAACAGGTTGGCGGCGCTATGGATCTCGCCGTCATACTCGATCTCGTCATTGCCCTTTGCCTCGATTTCGGTTCCGTCGTCGAGGGTGAAGCGGTAGGTCGTGTTTTCCAGGTCCTGCTCTTTTACCAGTACTCCCTGGAATGCCTCCGGATTGAATCGGAACGTGGTGCACCCCTTGAGGCCTTTTTCGTAGGCATAGAGGTAAATATCCTTGAACTCCTCGTAGGGGTAGTCAGTTGGGACGTTAGCGGTCTTGGAGATCGAGGAGTCGATCCATTTTTGGGCTGCCGCCTGCACGTCCACGTGCTGCCGGGGACTGACATCGTCCGCGGAAATGAAATAATCGGGCAGCATATGCTCCTGCTCTTCCGTTAACGGCACCGCCTCCGGATTCACCAACGCCCGGTAGGCCAGCATCTCGAAACTGTAAACGTCCACCTTTTCCTTGCTCTTTTTCCCCTGGCGAATGATGTTGCGCGCATAGTGATGAGCGAAACTGGGCTCGATACCGTTGCTCGCGTTATTGGCCAGGGAGAGGGAGATGGTGCCGGTGGGCGCGATGGAGCTGTGGTGGGTGAAGCGGGCCCCGGTTTCCGCCAGTTCCCGCACCAGTTCCGGGTCTTCCTGAGCAACCTGCTGCATGTACCGGCTGTATCGGGCGTGCAGTATCTTGCCCATGATTTTATCGCCTACCTTCCAGCCATCCACCGCCATTTCCGGGCGTTGGGACAGCATTTCCGCTGTGACCGTGAACTCCTCTTCCATCAGCGGCGCAGGACCTTTTTCCATCGCCAGTTCCAGGCCGGTACGCCAGCCCACCAGTGCAAGTTCCCGCGTGACACGCTCAGTGAACTCCAGAGATTCCTTATCCCCGTACTTCATACGCAGCATGGCCATGGTGGAGCCGAGTCCCAGATATCCCATGCCATGCCGGCGTTTGCGCAAGATTTCATCCTGTTGTTTGCCAAGGGGCAGACCATTGATCTCTACCACGTTGTCGAGCATTCGTGTGAATACGGCCACCACCTGACGGAATGCCTCCCAGTCAAAAAAAGCATCCTTGGTAAACGCATTACGGACGCATTTGGTCAGGTTAATAGATCCCAGGAGACAGGCTCCGTAGGGGGGCAGGGGCTGCTCACCACAGGGGTTGGTGGCGCGTATATTTTCGCAAAACCAGTTATTGTTCATCTCATTGACCTTGTCGATCAGGATGAAACCAGGTTCGGCATAGTCATAGGTGGAGGACATGATCACATCCCACAGACGGCGGGCGCGGATGGTCTTGTAGATTTTGCACGCCACACGTCCTGTGTCGTCCGCGATATAACCATTTATATAGGGCCATTCACGCCACACCATCTGTTCCGCATCGGACGGATCCAAACCATCCCCCAGCATCTCCTTTTCGGTGACGGGAAAGGCGAGGTCCCATTTGCGGTCGTTTTTCAC
>Ga0316189_10003650_pt1 | contig 14941 bp, 12 predicted proteins | sample LowCovwburrow_MG_FD_204930 | JGI IMG/M metagenome (GOLD analysis project Ga0316189, IMG submission 204930) | Coastal sediment microbial communities from Maine, United States - Lowes Cove worm burrow | ecosystem: Environmental > Aquatic > Marine > Coastal > Sediment | place: USA: Maine...
CTTTACCACGTTTGATAACGATAACATTGTGTGCATGGTCAGCATCCAGAATCGGCATACCGTAGATAGGACTGTCCGGATTAGAACGTGCAACCGGATTAACCACGTCATTCGCGCCGATAACCAGTGCAACATCAGCCGTTGGAAATTCAGGATTAATCTCTTCCAGATCCAGGATGTTATCGTAATCCACACCCGCTTCGGCAAGCAGTACATTCATATGACCCGGCATACGGCCCGCCACAGGATGAATCGCATATTTCACATCGATGCCACGCGCTTCAAGAAGGTCACCCATCTCTTTTAACTTATGCTGCGCCTGTGCGACCGCCATACCGTAACCCGGTACGATAATCACTTTCTGGCCATAGGCCATCATGATAGCCGCGTCATTCGCCTGAATCTCTTTCATACTGCCTTCGATCTCTTCTTCTGCAGCCGCACCGCCATCACTACCAAAACTACTGAACAGTACGTTTGAAATAGGACGGTTCATGGCTTTCGCCATCAATTGTGTCAGCAAGGTACCTGAAGAACCAACCACTGTACCGGCAATAATCATCGCCGCATTGTTTAAAACGAAACCTTCAAAGGCTACCGCGAGACCGGTTAATGCATTAAACAATGAGATGACCACTGGCATATCAGCCCCGCCGATTGGCAAGGTAACCATTACACCCAGAACAAGCGCCAGCACAAAAAAGATTATTACGTGCTCAAAGCTGACAGGATGCGCGGTTGCGACAAAATAACCAAAGACAATAACCGCAATAAACAAACCAATGTTGATGACCTGGTGCAGCGGCAAACGCAGGGTCTTTTTCATGATGCCCTGCAGCTTGGCAAATGCCACCGCTGAACCTGAAAATGAAATCGCACCGATAACCGCACCAAGTACTGCAAGTGTCTGAATGGTTAATCCGTGCGACTCAGCACCAGCAGATAGCTTAACCAGCTCGACCGCGGCGATAGCTGCTGCTGCGCCGCCACCCATGCCGTTATACATCGCGATCATCTGCGGCATATCTGTCATGGCAACACGTTTCGCTGAAATATAAGCCACTGCTGAACCGACGGCGATAGCTACAAGCATCAGCTGTAAATTTATACTGCCGACATCAAGGCTTATCTGCGGTGCAGCAAAGGTGGCCAGTGAGGCCACGACCATACCGATGCCAGCCCAGACGATACCGCGATGCGCGGTCACCGGTGATGACATCTGTTTTAAACCAATGATGAATACAGCAGCGGTAAGGAAATAAACTGTGTCAATACCAAAATTAATAATACTGGCGCTCATGACTAAGCTCCCCCTACTTCACTGCTTGATGGCTTGGGCTTATGCTGGAACATTTCCAGCATACGAACCGTTGCCACATAACCACCCACGGCATTACCCGCTGCCATGGCAACTGCGATAAAACCGATGGTTAATTGCAGCGGCCCTTCGGCTCCGCCCATAACGATCATGGCACCGACCAGTACGATACCGTGCACAAAGTTTGAGCCGGACATCAATGGCGTATGCAAGATAACCGGTACACGGCTAATAACTTCGTAGCCGGTAAAGGCTGAAAGCATAAATATGTATAACGCGGGTAAACCTTCAATCATGACTTTAACTCTTTTAAATTAAGCTTATTTATCTCTGTACTGCTCATGTACGACCGCACCATCACGGGTCAATACGCAACCGGCAATCACGTCGTCTTCGAAATCGAGCTGCAGATCACCGTCTTCGGTGATAAACGGTGAGACCAGATTAAATAAGTTTTTAGAATACATCTCACTGGCATGGATCGGTAATTCGCCAGCAACATTTAGCGGACCATGAATGGTTACACGATCTTTATACTCGAAAGTTTCACCCGGTTTGGTCAGTTCACAGTTGCCACCGCCTTCAGACGCCAGATCCACGATGACTGAACCGGTCTTCATATCTTCAACCATGGCTTCAGAAATAATTTTTGGTGAAGGACGACCTGGAATAGCGGCGGTACTAACGATTACATCAGCCATGGCAATATGTTTTGCCAGCACATCCTGCTGTTGCTGTTTTTCGTCATCGGTCAGTTCACGTGCATAACCGCCTTCACCATCGGCACTGACGCCAGTATCGATAAATTTGGCGCCTAATGACTCCACCTGCTCGCGCGTTGCGGAGCGTACATCGTAGGCTTCTACTATCGCACCCAGACGTTTTGCGGTCGCGATCGCCTGCAGACCGGCAACACCAACGCCGATGATCAAAACTCTTGCCGGGCGTATCGTGCCCGCCGCCGTGGTCAACATCGGGAAGAACACCGGCGCTAGCTGCGCGCCCATCAGCACACCCATATAACCGGCGATTGATGCCTGTGACGATAGAGCATCCATCGATTGCGCCCGTGTGATACGCGGCACCAGCTCCATCGCCAGTGAGGTGATCTTCTTATCGCACATCAGCTGCATCATCTCGGCATTTTTACTGGGCACCATAAAACCGACCACAGTACAGCCATCTTTCATCTGATTTAGCTCATCGAGTGTTGGCGGCATCACTTTAAAGACCAGATCAGCCTCTTTATATAAAGCAGTAGCATCCGCCACCATCTCTACATCAGTGAAATCTTCGTCTTTAAAATAAGCTGACAGCGCAGCGCCTTGCTGTAAAGCAATATTGACACCTGCGGCAATTAGCTTTTTAGCCACATCTGGCGCCAACGCAATGCGGCGTTCACCTGGGGCTATTTCATTAGGTACAACCAGCCTAGTGGGCATGGGGACTCCGGAACGTCTACAAAAAATAAAGGCCCGTATATTACCTCAAACTTGGCTCAGATGTTCCATAGGAATGCAGAATTTTAGGGATATTTTAGCTCTGCTATAAAATATTCTGATAATATCCACTCTATCTTTATACGACGAATTACTTGAGCATCAAAGCCAAATCTGTCACTCTTCGCGCAAGAATCACAACATAACAGTAAAATTGTGTCTGAAAAAATCAGTTATCAACATGGGCCACAGGAAAAACTGGGCATACTACTGGTCAACCTCGGCTCCCCTGAAGCGCCCACACCCTCAGCCGTACGTAAATATCTGGCGCAATTTCTGGCCGACCCGCGCGTAATTGAAGCTAATCGATTTATCTGGTGGTTTGTCCTGCATGGCGTTATTTTACGCATTCGTCCACCACGTTCAGCAAAGGCATATAAAAAAGTCTGGACGGACGACGGTTCACCTTTAATTCACTACACCCGGTTACAGACACAGGCACTGCAAAAAAAGCTCGAAGACCGGTTTCGCGGACACGTGATCGCCGATATGGCAATGACTTACGGTAAACCGTCGATAAAAAGCGGACTGGAAGGATTACGTAAAGCCGGTGCCCGCCGCCTGCTGATACTACCGCTCTATCCACAATATTCGGCCACGACAACTGCTGCAGTTTTTGACCAGGTCACCGATGTACTGCAGGGCTGGCGCTGGCTGCCCGACCTGCGCATGATTAACCAGTACCATGACCACCCGAAATATATCGATGCACTGGCCAATAGCATAAAACACCAATGGGCTGGCAACGATGCTAAAGATCAAAAACGCGGCGACCTATTACTGTTCTCATTCCATGGTATACCGCAACGTTACATAGACAACGGCGATCCTTATTTCTGCCATTGCCAGAAAACAGCACGACTGGTCGCTGAAAAACTGAAATTAAAAGATGATGAGTGGAAAATCGTCTTCCAGTCTCGATTCGGACGTGAGCCATGGTTAGAACCTTATTGCAGCGTTACCTTGCAAGAGCTTCCAGCCACTGGAATAAAAAGCGTCGATGTGATCTGTCCCGGCTTTGCAGCTGATTGCCTGGAAACACTCGAAGAGATTCAAATGGAGAATAAAGCGTTATTTATTGAAGCCGGTGGAGAAGATTTTAACTACATCCCCTGCTTGAATGATAACGAAGATCACATCGACGCATTATGCGAAATACTTACCGCGCACATGTTCGGCTGGCCCGAAACCATGCCTAACTGGGATGCGGGAAAACTTGCAGTCGAAGCTAATAAATCAAGACAACGTGCGCTCGACATGGGCGCAAAAAAGTGACACTACTATTGAAATACCTTTCAATAATAGTGTCATCCCGAATGAATGCTGTTCATGAAGAGAGATCTTAAGCTACCGCCAGGCATATTCTCATCAACAATAAAACAACAAAACCACAGGTCGGGGTTAGCCGCTGTTTGCTTGGTGATGCAGTACGCTATGATGGCCAGTCAAAAACCAACAGCATCGTGCTGGAAAAACTTAGCCAGTTATTCGAACTCATTGCAGTCTGCCCGGAAGTCGAAGCCGGACTTTCTATTCCTCGGCCAGCAGTGCAACATACTGACAGTATCGAAAACCCCAGGTTAACAGGACGTGACGATCCAGCCATCGATGTTACAGACATCATGCAAAAATACTGCGATACGAAACCTGCCGAGCTAAAACATCTGTCAGGCTTTATATTTAAAAGCCGCTCACCCAGCTGCGGTTTAAACAGTACACCAGTTTTTATAAACGAAAAGTGTGTCACCGAAAGCAGCCGTGGCATCTTCGCAAAAAACCTGTGTAAAACTTATCCGGATTTACCCGTGATAGAAGACAGTGAACTAAAAAATAAAAATCAACTGGATAAATTTATAGAATTGATACTAAGCAGCAATCCAGAACTTAATCAGAATCTACTAACAGAAGCTGCTAAGTAACAATCATCACTTATAACTTAAATATAAAATTCTCAACGCATTACGCCCCTTTCGGGGCGCAATGCGTGCACAACTGAACTATTTGATATTAAGCAAGGCTGAGCTTGATCGCATCGACAACATCATTACATGCCTGGGCACACGCCTTACACTCTTTGTGCTCCTCATGTTTTTCGCACTCTTTGGCACAATCCTCACAAACTTTTTCACAAACTTTTGAGTACTCTTTATTGTAGCTTGAATTCGAAGCCACCAGATAGGCGAAGCCACCGCAGATAGCCATCATCTCCTGTGCTTTGCTTGCACACGCAGCCAGTTCAGTATCACCTTCAGTAAAACTGACCATACAATGCGAGATGCAGCGGCGGCCTTTATCTGTACAACCATTTACAGCATCCATCAGATCAGTTAACTGCGTAGAATGTTTACTGTGATCATGCCCTTTCATGGCTGCTGGCGCAGAACCTGCGTAAGCCATAGTTGCAGCAGCACCCATACCCAGCAACACATCTCGGCGACTGATGCCATCATTTTCTTTTTGCTGTTTCACAGCTGTTTTTTCTTTTTCTGACATATTTATGGACTCCCTTAGTTAAAATTGAACTCTACTTGTACTACAGACACAAACAACAAATCAAGATGTATTTACAATATCTTTATTTAAAACATGAAATATAAAATGCTGACTGGCATCAAGTAGTTCCTGATATAGATAGTACATAATGGCAAGATTAACTCCTGTCTGTAATACCCAAGCCGAAACGAACCATGAAAAAAATAGTCCAGAAACCTGTAATCTTGCCAATCATCTTATTTGCGGCTATTGCAATCATTGTCTTCCTGGTGAAAACAAAATCACCGGTTGAACATCTTGATGTCGGTTACCCGGTGAAAGCTGTTGAAGTGATCACCGCCAATAAGATACCTTTTCGCGCAAGTGCTATGGCATTTGGCAATGTTGAACCTGCGGTCATTCTTAACACCAAATCTGAAGTCAGCGGCAAGATCAGTTACATGCATGCTGATCTGCAAAAAGGTGCAAGCCTGCCAAAAGATACCGTGGTATTGCGTATCGAACCAACCACCTTCGAATTTTCATTAACTGAAAGTCAGGCCGCGCTAGCAAATAGCCAATCAGGCCTGGCGCAGTTAAAAGTAGAAGAAAAAAGCGCCAGGGAAGCACTTACTATCGTGCAGAAAAACCTGGATGTAGAGCTTAAGGAACTTGACCGCACGCAAGAACTTTTGAAGAAAGGCATAATCTCACAATCAGCACTGGATAAAGAAAAACAAAAAGTATTAGCTTTGCGCCAGCAGCTACAGGACATCGAAGGCAAGATAGCCAGTTTTGCCAGTCGAAGAAACGCTATCAAGGCGCAAATAAAACAATCAAAAAGCCTGGTCGATAAAAGTCAGGACACGCTGGGAAGAACAGAAGTTCGCCTGCCCTTCGACGCCCGTATTGGAGCAGTCGCGGTAGAAAAGGGCGAATTCATACAGGCAGGTAGCACGCTGTTTGAAGCGCTGGGCATACAGGCAGTTGAAATCAATGCACAGTTATCCACCAAACAGTTTCGCCCACTGGTTACTGGCTTACGAACCATCAAAGACCACACGCCAGACTCACAGGAGCCGATGGTTTTACAGGCTGCAATATCAAGCATGCAACTTGAGGCACGGGTTCGTCTGGTCGGCGATGTCAGTCATTTAACCGTCTGGGATGGCACACTCATCCGCCTGAGTGAGTCGGTTGACCCGACACGTGATACTTTAGGATTAGTGGTAGCGGTTGATAAACCCTACGAAGGCATTATCCCCGGTAAACGTCCGCCATTATTAAAAGGCATGTACACATCGGTCGAGTTTTTTGCACCAGCAAGACCAACCCTGGTATTGCCCCGCAAAGCGGTACATCAAGGACGCGTTTATGTTGCCAGCGATGAAAACACCCTGGCCATTCGAGCCGTCGAGATATTATTTACCCAGGGTGACATGGTCGTGCTTACAGAATCTGAAAACTCAGAATTAAAACTGGGTGAAAAGGTCATCATCAGTGATGTTGTCCCGGTGATGGAAGGCATGCCATTAAAAGCGATAAACGCAGCAGACTATGAGAAACGGTTCAAACAAATGGCATTAGGCCGGCAGCATTAAGCAACCGACATCAGGTTACCTAAGCACGAGTAATAATCAATGATTCGCTATTTTACAGAACACCCGACTGCCGGCAATATTCTGATGATGGCAATTATTGCTATCGGTTTATTTTCCTTAACAAATTTAAACAAAGAAACTTTTCCGCTGCTCGAACCGAGTAAAGTAAAAGTAACCATGGCCTATCCCGGGGCCAACCCTGCTGATGTAGAAGATGGCATCTGTAATCGTCTGGAAGATGCAACCGACGGCATCAGCTTTTTACATGAACAAGTGTGTGATGCCCGTGACAATGTAGCGATATTCATACTAGAGATGCAGGAAGCCGGTAACATCGATGATTTCTATGACGATATCAAAGCTGCGATAGATAGCATTTCCGATTTCCCCGAAGAAACAGAAGATGCTGTCATCGAACAGCTGGGGCGCACCAGCCTGGTTGCAAATGTCGCTATCACCTCCAAAAACCTGACAACATCAGAGCTGAAAGCACTAACAGAAAGTTATCGCAATAAACTGCTCGCTATTCCTGAAATTCCAATTGTTACGGTCGGCGGTTTTTCTACACACCAGCTGCAGGTATTAATCGATCCTGACAACCTGCGCAAATATCAGTTAAGCGTGCAGGACATAGCCAACCTGATCGCAGCACAGGCACTCGAACTTCCTGCAGGTTTACTGGAAAGTAACGAGACTTCATATCAGATACGGTTTGATAATGCTCGTAAAACAGCCGAAGAATTAGCTGACCTGGTGTTTCTCAACTCACCAGGCGGCGGTGAGATAAGACTGGGCGACATCGCAAGGATCGAAGACAGATTTGAAAAACGCGAAGAACGAATCGAATTAAACGGCACCCCCGCTGGTTTATTAATAATAAGCAAAAACACTACTGACGACACTTTGAAGGTTTTTGATGTGCTTAATAACTTTGTTGAAGCTGAAAATAAAATTTTGCCACAGAGTACCCGTCTAACCATCACACAGAATAAAGCATCGATCGTCAGTGACCGCCTCAAGCTGCTGGTAAAAAATGCCTGGCAGGGATTGATACTGGCAACGCTTGCCCTGTTCCTGTTTTTTAACTGGCGTTACACGTTCTGGGTTGCACTGGGGTTACCGATCTCATTTCTTGGCGGCCTGGCACTGATGGTGATGTTCGGCATCACTATAAACATGATTTCGATGATCGCACTACTGATGGCGATTGGTATTTTAATGGATGATGCTATCGTGCTTTCAGAAAGCATCGCCCATGAATACAACAAGGGCAAGTCAGCACTTGAGTCAGCCATTTATGGTACCAAACGCGTATTTGCTGGCGTCTTTGCTTCGTTTCTAACATCGGCATTTCTGTTTGGAAGCCTGCTGATGATGAAAGGTGATATGGGACAGATACTTGGTGTACTACCGGTGGTTTTGCTTTCAGTATTAACCATCAGTCTTATCGAAGCTTTTTTAGTGCTGCCACACCACCTCAAACATTCGCTGCAGCATGCTCATCACAAAGAACCGCCAGCATTGCGTAAAAAATTTGAAGAGAGATTCAGCCGCCTACAGGATAGAGTCGGACGAATGGCAGATACCGCCATTAAGTTTCGTTACGTCACTGTCGGTGTCGCGCTGGCTATGCTGGTTTTTTCAATCGGCCTGATAGTAACCGGTACGGTGAAATTTAAAGCCTTCCCTGATCTCGAAGGCAATACTGTTGATGCTCGCATTCTTTTACCCCAGGGCACACCCCTGACAGAAACTGAAGAAGTGGTAGCAACATTGCTGAACGCGCTGGATAAAACGATTGCTACACTTGGCGAAAATGAATCACCCTCGAATGCAGGATCGCTGATACAAAATGTACAGGTAAGTTATGGTGTACATGCAGATGCACCTGAAAACGGCACCCATCTGGCAACCATCGGTCTCGACCTGTTAAGCACAGAAGTTCGAAACACTAAAATGTCAGAATTAACCAGCCTGTGGCGAGAGAACAGTGGTGACCTGCCCAATGTCGTCAGTGTGCTGTTCAGGGAACCCAAAGTTGGCCCCGCCGGTCGTGCCATAGAAATTCGTTTAAGCGGAAATAATCTGCAACAGCTCTCACAGGCTTCCTGGGAGTTGCAGAACTGGTTGCGTGGTTATACCGGCGTGTCTAATCTACTCGATGATCTGCGCCCAGGAAAACCAGAATACAGCGTACAGTTAAAACACGGTGCGCTGGCGGCAGGCGTAGATGCACGCAGCATTTCATCACAGCTTCGCGCTGCTTATCAGGGCATTAAGATCAGTGATATCTACCGACAGCGTGAAGCCTATGAGATCATCGCAAAGCTCGACAGTAAAGCCAATGATGAGCTGCATGACTTCGATAATTTCACCGTATTTTCCAAAACCGGCGTTGCCATCCCGTTAAGCAGTGTTGCCCGCATTATCGAAAAACGCGGCTTTGCTCGTATCGGCCGCATCAATCATCAACGCACCGTTACCATCTATGGCGATGTCGATGCTGAGATTGCCAACACCTCTGAGATAATCTCGGGCACCGAAAAGAACTTCCTGCACGAGCTGCAGCAGCGTTACCCGGAGATCACTTTTAGCCTTAAGGGTGAAGTCGAAAAAGGCACAGAAACAAAAGTTTCGATCATCAGTGGCTTTGTGCTGGGCGCTCTGGGCGTATTTTTATTACTGAGTTTAATCTTCCGCAACTACCGCGAACCGGCCATCGTTATGCTCAATATCCCACTGGCTCTTATCGGCGCTATCTGGGGACATCTCATCATGGGACTGGATTTCACACTGCCGAGTATGATCGGTTTTGTCTCACTCGCCGGTATTGTAGTAAACGACTCTATCCTGTTAGTCGTGTTTGTTAAGCAGCACGTGAGCGAAGGCATGGTTTTACACGATGCTGCTAAACAGGCCGTACGCGATCGTTTCCGTGCAATCTTTCTAACGTCGATAACCACCGTCGCTGGCATGACACCGCTGTTATTTGAAACCAGCACTCAAGCCTTGATTCTGGTCCCGCTGGTAACCAGCATCGTCTTCGGTATGTTAACCTCAACCCTGCTTATCTTACTGGTACTGCCTTCGGTTTATGCAATCATGGAAGACATCGGTGTCATCAGATTTAGCTTAAAAAATGAAGATGAAGCTGGAACTCAAACAATCTAACAGAAAAAATTCGTGGCGCACTTATGACTAAAATCCGCGCTTTATAAAGGAATTAGCAGAATGAAAAAATTATTTTGTCCAGCTTCACTGTTAGCAACATTACTGTTTACTCCTTACATGGCTACTGCGCATCAAGGCTGCATAAATGATTCATTTGGAAAACCTGTCTGCGCTCCAGCGATTGGCGGCATTGCGAAAGACAAACTGGGGCAGCCCGTATGCGGCAAAGGTCAATGCCTGGCTGATGACTTTGGCAATATTGTTTGCTCTCCCCAGATCGGCGGTTATTCTTCAACAGATGCACGCGGCAAGGTCGTTTGTACAGGCGGCTGTGTATCGGCATCTGCTGCCTTATGCCAATCGCCTAAAAATTAATGGTGTCTAGAGTTAAAGGTGCTACCCCACCGCAGCCCTTAATCTTAAGTATTGTTTCTGCTGGCCAAAGCGCCCTTACTGAAGCAGGCCGTTAGCTGCGAGCAGACCGGTTGCGCAGGTCATATATTTCTTATATTGGCTGGTTCTCTGCTCTTCAGTAACATCAGGATTGTTTAACAATGTTTCCGCCATCACTTCTATGATGGAACGGTTAGCTTCAGCTTCTGGATATTTAGCCCACTCCTGGTTAATACGTTGCTCAGCCTGATCACCCACAAGCGCACCACAGATTGACGCCACTTCGCTCACCATAACAGTGGCCGCCTCGGTGTTGGCACCGCCCGAACTTAAACAACCAGTAACGGAGAGCGGAATAAATACTGCGGCCACGGCCGTACGAATCACTGTTTTCATAATATACCTTCAGATAATTAAGAGAGTTTTCTCATTTTATTTAGGCCTGATTATAGAAACTGATAAGACACAGTCTATATCCATACCGGTGTAGTCAGGAGTAACCACATATTTCTGCCTTATTCTATCCACATTTGATGCAACTTTTCATATAATTCTCACCGCATTATGGCACTATGCCATAATATTTTTTTACTCGAAATAAAAAGGAAGCTTAACAATGAAACAATCCATCATAACTTTAACTTTAGCCTGCGTCATAGTGCTTAGCGGCTGTACGACTTTTGACCCTTACACTGGCGAAGAAAAAACCACTAACACCGCCAAGGGTGCAGGCATCGGTGCAGGTGCTGCATTGGTTGTTTCATACCTGGCAAACAAAGATAAAAGCAGTAGAGAACGTAACCAGCGCATGCTGCGTGATGCCGGCATCGGCGCTATCGTCGGCGGCGGTGTTGGCTACTACATGGATACCCAGGAAGCCAAATTAAGAAAACAGCTGCGCGGTACCGGCGTAAGCGTGCAACGTGATGGTGACAACATCAACCTGGTTATGCCCGGCAACATCACCTTCCCAACGAATAAGAGCAACCTGAAAACTGATTTTTATGATGTACTCGATTCAGTCGCGCTGGTTCTGGAAGAGTTTGATAAAACCATAATCGTCGTCGCCGGTTACACCGACAGCGTAGGCTCCGATGCTCATAATCAGCAATTATCAGAAGACCGCGCCAGATCAGTAACCAATTATCTGAAAAATAAAAAAATCGCAGCGGTTCGTTTCGATACTATCGGTTTCGGCGAACGCAACCCGATAGCTGATAACAATACTGAAGAAGGTCGCGCATTGAATCGCCGTGTTGAAATAACCCTTCTTCCGATCACCGAATAGCAACGACCGCCCCACCCGATATCAGTGCATCAGTCGGCGAGGCAATCAAGCTTCGCTGACTGATGAATTTTCAACCGTTCTACGCACTTCAGAGAAAATGCATTAAGCATTCCTTTCACGTTATCTCGTGCCGATAAAAAGATACTCTGTTTGAATTTCTTTAATCTGTGATTTTTAGAACTTAGCCAATAAAAAGGAGGTCTATTGATAGTATAAATGTGACCAAAGCGCCTTCATGCTGCCATGGATACTTATAGAACGACGATTTATGTAATTGTGATAAACCTGATCACCATATGCTTTTCAGCACAGGGCTGGGCTAATAACAAGCTCGAAAAACCACAACAGTACAGCAATGACAGCACTTCGCTTTCTACTAGTGATAAACCCTCCAACGATTACCTCTGGCTAAAAAATCAACGACTTAAATCACAGACTTACGAGGCACTGGAATTTATCGCCAACTCATCCCATCATGGGCTCAACCCCAATGATTACCATTACGATCTTTTATTGCAGCTCGATCCAACAGTAAGTGAAACGAATGCGCAACGATTCGAGCAGCTACTGACTGATGGTCTATTAAAACTAATACATGATATTACTGTTGGCCGCCTGGACCCTGCTGTGGTTGACCCTAAATGGTCGATTCCTCGTGCGCCATTTGATGCAGCTGATTTTTTGCATTTTGCTTTGCAGGGGAATTACTTTAAAGCCTGCCTGGACGCGCTGATTCCAACCTCGAATCAATACCAGCACATTAAAGCTGCAGCAACACGTTACCAGGACTACGTTAACCGCGGCGACTGGCCTAGAGTACCTAAATCACCCATATTACACCCCGGTGATTTCCATCAGAATATTCCCTTAATTCGCAAAAGATTAGCTTTCGAGAATAATAAGCTTGCTTCGATAGCGCCCAGCCAGTCCAGTCATTACGATGAAGATCTGCAGCAAGCAGTAAAACACTTCCAGCGTCGCTATAGTTTAGAAGCTGACGGCATAATTGGTCCTGCAACACACCGCGCGATGAATGTCTCTGCGGCAGAACGGCTACAGCAAATCAAAATAAATCTGGAACGAATACGCTGGTTACCTGGTGATCTTGGCGAGCGTTATATCATAGTGAATTTGGCCAATTACCGACTAACGGCGATAGATAACAATCAAACCAAATTAGATATGCGTGTTATCGTCGGCAAAAAGAAACGCCCTACGCCAAGTTTTGCCAGCAAAATAACGCATGTTGTAGCCAACCCGCACTGGTATGTACCCAATAAACTGGCTCGCCTGGATCTGTTACCCAAACAACAAGCCAACCCGAATTACTTTGAGCATTACAATTTCCGTGTTTTTAATAACAAAAACGGCAAACGCACCGAGGTCGATCCAGACTCGATTGACTGGCAATCGATAAACAAACAGCACTTCCCCTATTCACTGGTGCAGGATCCGGGTAAAAACAATGCCTTAGGCCGTTTGAAGTTCATAACGCCTAACCCCTGGAGCATCTATTTACACGATACACCAGCAAAAAGTTTATTTGATAAAACCAACAGGAATTTCAGCTCAGGCTGTATCCGGGTAGAGGACCCGCTTGCACTGGCAAACTTTAGTCTGGCAGAAAATAACAAACATCAGGCATTACTGGATATCATCAGTAATAATCAAAGTTACAGCACAAAACTCGAACAGCCATTATCTGTTTATACGGTCTATTCCACTGTCTGGTGTAATGGCGACGAGCTTATTTTTTCGCCAGACAGCTATAAACGCGATCAAAAAATGGGCAAATATCTCTAAATAGCCGCAGAAATCAACAAAACTCTACTATAATCCCGGTGTTACAAGTAATTGGACATATGTCTGAGAGTAAGCAATGCCGTTCAACGTTGATCGTCTACAGGAAAAAACACAACTTAATACCCGTCATAGCCGCCGCCGTTTTTTAAAATTCGGTTTGCAGTTTGGCGCTGGCGCGGCCACCGCTTTATTTTTACCCAATGCACTTGCCAGCCCGTCATCCCCTGCTAGCACTCAGCCAGAACGTAAATTATCTCTATTAAATTTACACACCGGTGAAAGCTTAAAGACAACTTACTGGGCAGAAGGCCAGTATCAAATCGATGAATTAACTGCAATTAACCACATTTTGCGTGATCATCGTACCGGCGACATTCATCAGATGGATAAAACCCTACTTGAGCTTTTGAATGTCCTGCATGACAAAGTTGATGGCAAACAGCCATTCCAGATCATCTCCGGTTATCGCTCGCCAAAAACGAATGCATCATTAAATAAAAAAAGTAATGGCGTAGCGAAGAAAAGCCTGCACATGCAGGGCAAGGCTATCGATATTCGCCTGCCCGGATGCAAATTATCTGACTTACGCAAAGCTGCTATAAATTGTCAGACTGGCGGTGTCGGTTATTACCCAAAATCTGACTTTATTCATATCGATACCGGGCGCGTTCGTCGCTGGGGATAACATGTGAATACCCCCGGCTAAAACAGTCAGGGCATATGAACACCCGCTTTTCAGGCTTGCACGACGCGACATACAAATATTCAATCACTTTCTCGCGTCGCACAACGGACTTTATTTAACGTACTGCTCTCTGTTTTTATCTGTCAGTGTTTTTAAGAAACTGACGATATCACTGGCCTGCTGATCACTGAGTTTTTCATCCAGTTGCAACTCAGCCATCTTGCGTACTGCTTCATCCAGAGTCTCGATTTTTCCATCATGAAAATACGGTGCGGTTAAAGCTACATTGCGTAGTTGCGCCACCTTAAAAAACATGCGGTCATCTTCATCCTTTGTCAGTGTGTAGATCCCCTGGTCTTGCTGATTCTCATAAGGATTTTCCTTACCAAGCGGTTCATAGGTTTCACCGCCGAGCAATTTCCCATCGTGACAGGACTTACAGTCAAGCTTCATAAACGCTCTCAATCCGCGTTGCTCAATTGTAGATAATGCAGCAGTATCGCCATTCATGAAATCATCAAAACGGCTCGGTGTTATCAAGGTGCGCTCAAAGGCAGCGATAGCTTCAGCGATATTCTGGTAGCTGATTGCTGGTTTATCATCGGGAAATACCAGCGCGAAATCTTTTTGATATTCAGCAATTTTAGCTATCTTGTTTTCAACCGTTTGCTCATCTGGCATAGCCATCTCAATCGGATTGAGGATCGGCCC
>Ga0316189_10003651_pt1 | contig 14939 bp, 2 predicted proteins | sample LowCovwburrow_MG_FD_204930 | JGI IMG/M metagenome (GOLD analysis project Ga0316189, IMG submission 204930) | Coastal sediment microbial communities from Maine, United States - Lowes Cove worm burrow | ecosystem: Environmental > Aquatic > Marine > Coastal > Sediment | place: USA: Maine...
AGCTTCTTGTTGGTTTATGAAATCCCTGACCCCGGAGGACGGTTATGTGGCTGCACTAGCGGTGAAGGGAAGCGATTTTTGTCCTTCCTATTGGAAGTATCCGGAAAAAAATCATTAGTTTCCTTAAAAGATTCAGTCTGTTTGGCAAATTAGATCCATATTTTTGGGGATAACTTTTTCCAAAACTTTAGGCACTTTTGTTCGCTTTAGTCACTTTGAACTATTACACAATGGCTAAAACTAAAAAACCCTGTTGATCTATCCGTATAAATATTATACCTAAATAAATTTATTATTAGTTTAGGTTGGCTTACTGTATCTTGGCACCTACCAAATTGTGGTATGGAAAGGCCAACATCTATCTGAATCAATTAACCGGAAGGAAGTTGACCCGAGTGCTGTTGGGCATCTTTTAAAGGTTGCAAGAAAAGACTACAGAATGAAACATGATGAACGGACGGTGAAAGACGATTCCGCTGCAAAAATTTTCCTCTCAAAACCTATTCGCTGCCCAAGGTGAAACCATGAGACCATTGCAATCGAAACCTCAATTACCGAAACAAACCATCCCGCGACAAACGCATGGCGGTGTGACCCCTTTGTCCTTTGGACAACAACGGATGTGGTTTTTTCAACAGCTGGACCCAATGAGTCCATTATACAATACGTATCGAACATGGCGAATCCGTGGTGCGCTCAACGTGGAAGCTTTAAAAAAGGCGGTCCAAACTATCGTTACCCGTCACAGTGTCCTGCGTGCGGTGATTCAAGTTGTCGATGGAAAAGCATGCCAAGTGACTGACGATACATCCTCCTTCGAGTTACCAGTCGTAGACCTGCGAGGATGTACTTTTGAAGCTCCTGAAATAGTCTGCAAAGAAGAAATTCAACAAGAGGCGAAAACATCATTTGATCTATCACGGGGACCTTTATTCCGTGCGAAATTGTGGCGATTGGACGATGAGGATCATGTGTTGCTGGTGAGTATGCATCACATCATAACCGATGGCTGGTCATTTGGAGTCCTTTACAGAGAAATCAGTGTCCTCTACCAAGCTTTTGAAAGTGAAGATGCTTCACCGTTGCCGGATTTGCCCCTTCAGTATGGAGACTATGCCCTTTGGCAACATGATTTGCTCCAAGGAACCCACCTGGAAAACTTGCTCACGTATTGGAGGAGGCAACTTGCCGATTTAACCCCGCTACAACTTCCGACCGAACGAATTCGTACCTCTTTGTCAAGCTTTAAAGGAGAACGCCAAGGATTCTCATTAGCAAATGCGCTCACCGCCAAACTAAAGCGCTTAAGTCAGCAGGAAGGGGTGACCTTATTCACGACGCTATTGACGTGTTTCAAAGTTCTCCTGTTTCGGTATAGCGGTCAGACCGACATTGCTGTCGGCACAATGAAACACAATCGTACGCACAAAGAAGTGGAGCCACTCATTGGGATGTTTATGAATACCTTGGTGCTGCGATCGGATCTGTCCGACAATCCTAGCTTTCGTGAACTTTTACAGCATGTTCGAAATACCTGTCTGGGCGCATTTGCCCATCAGGAACTGCCCTTTGACAGGTTAGTTGATGAACTCCACCCGGAACGGGAGTTAGGTCGCAATCCTTTATTTCAAGTGACCATCATCTATCACAACACTCCCGATCAAACGTTTGCATTGCCTGGTTTAGGAGTCAGCCCTTTTGAATTCAGTGATGTGGGTCCATATCAGTTGGGAAACGACACATCGAAATTCGATTTGACTTTGACCTTGGTTAAATCGGATGGCGAAATACAAGGCATGATGGAATACGGCACAGACGTGCTCGATAGGATCACCATTCGTCGCCTGATCGGTCATCTTCAGAGCTTGATCGAAGGTGTCGTGGCAGATCCCGAGCAGCGTATCGGCGAACTTCCGCTGATGCGTGGGAAGGAGCGGGAGGAAATAATAAACATGGGGTATGGGCCCAAAAGCAAATACCCCACAGATCAGGGTTTTCAGGAGGTGTTTGCGCGACAAGTTACCCGGCATTCGCAAGCAGCAGCCGTGGTCTTGGAGGACCAGAGCTTGACCTATCATGAACTCAACACGCGCGCGAATCAGTTAGCCCATTGCCTCCAACGTCACGGTGTCGGTCCTGAAGTTCGAGTGGGGCTTTGCCTTAATCGATCCATTGAGATGATCGTGGCCGTATTGGGCATATTCAAAGCCGGAGGCGCGTATGTGCCCATGGATCCCGACTATCCGCAGGAACGTTTGGCTTCCATGGCCAAGGATGCAGATCTTCGCGTGATCCTCACCCAAGAAAGGTTTCAGGAACATCTGTCTCATTTGAGAGGGGAACATATCCTTCTGGATGCCGATTGGCCCGTCATTGGTCAGGAAAAGGAATCAACTCCCGTGAGTCGGGGGAGTGCCGATTCGCTGGCCTATGTCATCTTTACCTCCGGCTCAACGGGTCGTCCCAAAGGAGTTGAAGTCGAACACCGGCAGGTCCTTAATTACGTTGATGGGATCCTCAAGCAATTGAAGCTTCCGGCGGGCGCCAGTTTTGCCATGGTGTCGACCTTTACAGCTGATTTAGGCAATACCATGTTGTATCCGGCCTTAGCGACCGGCGGAACGCTTCACATCATTTCTGAGGATCGGGCCACGGACTCCGTGGCGCTGGGAGCCTACTTTAAGCACCATCAACCTGATTGTCTGAAAATCGTCCCGTCCCATTTAGCAAGCTTATTGATGGGTCCCACTCCAGCCGAGATCCTCCCGCAAAAACGCTTAGTCGTGGGGGGAGAAGCGTGCCCGTGGCAGCTGGTCGAAAAGGTACAGGCCTTAAAACCCGGTTGTCGGGTGATCAACCACTATGGGCCCACGGAGACCACCGTTGGCGTAACGACCCATCGAGCAGAGGCAACAGATCGGACCACTATCCATTCGCCGTCGGTTCCTATTGGACGACCCCTTCCCAATAGCAAGCTCTACATCCTCGATGAACACAAATACCTTGTTCCCCTGGGCGTTGCCGGCGAGGTGTACATCGGAGGCAGGGGGCTAGCCCGAGGGTATGCGGGCGCACCCGAGTTGACGGCGGAAAAATTCGTCCCCCATCCCTATAGTGAAAAACCGGGTGCGCGGTTATATAAAACGGGAGATCGCGCCAAGTTCCGACCGAACGGAACCATTGAGTTTCTGGGGCGGATCGATCATCAAGTCAAGCTGCGGGGATTTCGGATTGAACTGGGGGAAATCGAAACGGTCCTGAATCAACATAAAAGGGTGCAGGCTGCGATAGTGGTGGTGCGAGAGAAAGAAAGCAGGGAAAAACAGTTGGTTGCATATGTAGTGCCTAAACAAGGGCAGCTTTCTCCCAGTGATCTTCGGCAGTTTCTGAAGCAAACCTTGCCAGGGTACATGGTGCCGACGATCTTCGTGATGCTCGAAGACTTGCCCTTGACCCCGAATGGTAAAGTGGATCGGCGGGCCTTGCCCGCCCCAGCGGAAACACGGCCTGAGCTGGACGTGGTGTTTCAGGCGCCTCACGCAGGGCCAGAGCAGACCTTGGCCAACATTTGGAAGCAACTTCTGCGGGTGGACCAGGTTGGTCGTCACGACAATTTTTTCGAGTTAGGGGGAGATTCCATCCTGAGCATTCAAATGGGGGCCAGGGCTAATCAGGCCGGGCTGCGCGTGACCCCGAAGCAGATCTTTGAGCACCAGACGATAGCCGAACTGGCGAAGGTGGCAGGCATCTACAAAGAAGTGATCGCCGAGCAAGGGCTGGTGACCGGCCCCGTGCCCCTGACCCCTATTCAGCATTGGTTCTTTGAGCAGCGGTTTGTGGAGCCCCACCATTGGAACATGGCGTGGGTGTTGGAAGCCCCTGTGCCGCTGCTTCCCGAACGCATGGAACAAGTCGTTGAAGCCCTGGTGATGCATCACGATGCACTTCGGCTGCGTTTGAGTCAAACAGAAGAGGAGTGGCAGCAGAAGCTGGAGGCCCCGGACGAGCGTTCGCCGGTTGCCTATTTTGATTGGTCCGGCCTTTCGGCCACCGAGGCGGAAAAGGCGTGGGACCTGGAGGCAGGTCGGCTCCAAGCGAGCTTGTCTTTGCGCGACGGTCCCCTGATTCGAGTTGGACTGATTCATTTCGGTTCCGGCCAGCCGGATAGGGTTCTTTTGGTGATCCACCATTTGGCCGTAGACGGGGTTTCCTGGCGCATCTTTTTAGAAGATCTGCAAACGGCTTATGATCAACTTCAAAAGGGGAAGCCGATACAGCTGCCGCCAAAGACCACTTCGTTCAGACACTGGGCGGAGCGCCTACTCGATTATGCCCATTCTGGTGCGCTAAAACAGGAGGTGAGCTATTGGCAGGCGGTGGTGAACACCCCCTGCGCTGCTATCCCCCGCGATGTTGCCGATGGGGATAACACCGTGGCATCGACCCAAACGGCAGTGGTCGCGCTCACGCGCGAGGAGACCCAGACGCTACTGCAGAAGATTCCCGAGGTCTACCATACCCAAATAAATGATGTGTTGCTCACGGCCTTGGTCGACGCCCTGGCCCAGTGGACGAACCAAGAGAACCTGCTCATTAATCTTGAAGGCCATGGCCGGGAAGCGCTCTTCGAGGGGATCGACCTGTCACGCACGGTGGGGTGGTTTACATCCAAATTTCCGGTGGTCTTGAAGCGGGGACACTCGGAGCATCCTGGGGAGTGCTTGAAAGCGGTCAAAGAACAGCTCCGGCAGATTCCCAATCGCGGGATGGGTTTTGGGGTGCTCCGATATTTAAACCGGGATATTAACCCGCAGGCAAAATTTGGAGACCGGGTGCATCCAGAGGTGAGCTTTAACTATTTGGGGCAGTTTGATCAAACGCTGCAAGATTCGCCGCTGTTCACATGGAGCACAGCCTCTCCGAGGCCGGCTCGCAGTCCCCGGGGAAATCGCGCCAATCTTGTGGAAATCATTGGAATGATCAACGCAGGCATGCTCCAAATGCAGTGGCATTATAGTGAGAACATCCATCGTCGGGCCACGATGGAGGCGCTGGCGAACACCTATCTGGCGGCGTTGCGGGCGTTGATCCTGCATTGTCAGTCCCCGGAGGCGGGAGGCTACACGCCCTCGGATTTTCCCCTGGCAAAAATTAGTCAACATGACCTGGATGAGATACTGACCCACCTGCCAACAGAAGGCAACCAGGCCGAACTGACTGATCTGTATCCGCTGACCCCCCTGCAGCAGGGTATCTGGTTTCATGAGCTCGCAGCCCCGGAATCCGGTATTTATTTTAGGCGCATTGTTTCGCGTCTAGATGGGGAAATGGACCTCGACCTGTTGAAGCGGGCATGGGAGCAGGTGTTGGGGCGGCATGGAATTTTGCGAACCAGCCTCGTCTGGGAAGGGCTCGATCAGCCCCTGCAAATTGTGCATCCAACAGTCGTGCTGCCGTGGGACCAGCAGGATTGGCGTGACAGAGCCGCCATGGAAGAGCCGGAGCGGCTGAAGAATTTTTTAGAGGAAGACCGGGCCCGAGGCTTTGACTTCACCCAGCCGCCCTTGATGCGCCTGACGCTGATTCAGATTGCGGAGAGCAAGGCGCTTTTAGTCTGGAGTTACCACCATGTGATTCTAGATCGCTGGTCCATCGAAGTGGTGCAAAAAGAAGTGTGGGCGACCTATCAGGCCTTGCGCAAAGGCCGGGCCGTGCCAGACGAGCAACCGCGACCATTTCGGGAGTATCTAAAATGGCTGCCGAAACAAGACTTGGTGGAAGCGGAGCGTTATTGGCGCCGGACACTGAAGGGTTTTACGGCCCCCACCTTGTTGGGGGGAGAGCGAGAGTCGGTGCAGGGAGAGCATCAGCCCGGTCACTATGACGTTCAGCATCTCACCCTTTCAGAACCGGCCACCGCGGCCCTGGAACGCTTTGCGCGGCAGCATCAAGTGACGCTGAACACACTTGTGCAAGGGGCCTGGGCGGTCCTGCTCAGTCGTTACGGTGATACAGATGATGTGGTCTTTGGCATCACCTCTTCGGGGCGCACAGCCGAACTGCAGGACATGGAAACCATGGTCGGCATGTTTATCAATACGTTGCCGGTGCGGGTGCAGGTGGACCAAAGCCAATTGGTGGCCATGTGGCTCAAGGAAATGCAGACGCAACAAGTTGGCATGCGGCAGTACGAGTACACCCCGTTATTTGAAATTCAGAAGTGGAGTGAGGTATCTCCGGGAATGCCCCTGTTTAATACGTTGCTAATCTTTGAGAACACGCCAGGTGGCAATGTCTCCACAACAGGGCCGGAGGGCCTCTCCGTGCAGCAGGATTTCGTAGCAAGTGACCTGAAGACCAATTACCCCCTCAATCTGGCGTGCATCGCAGATCGGCCTTTGCATATGCTGATCACGTATGACACGGAGCATTTTGAGGCAGCTGCGATCGGCCAGGTACTCAGCCATGTTCAGCAAGTATTGGCTGAGATGGTCGCGGAGCCGGAGCAGCGTATTTCGGATGTGCAGATATTAACCGACGCTGAGCGCCAACAACTGCTTTTCGACTGGAATGATACTTCAAGCGAATATCCGCGGGACCGTTGTGTGCATCAGCTATTTGAGCAACAAGTTGAACAAAGCCCTGATGCTGTGGCTGTCGTCTATGGAGATCAACAGTTGACTTACCGGGAGTTGAACACCCGTGCCAATCAACTTGCGCGGTATCTTAACAAATTAGGTGTAGGGCCTGAGGTTTTAGTGGGTATTTGCCTGGAGCGCTCTTTAGAGATGGTAGTGGGCGTGCTGGGAATTCTCAAGGCCGGTGGGGCGTATGTGCCATTAGATCCGTCTTATCCGAAGGAACGCTTGAACTTCATTTTAAATGATTCCCAGGCTGAAGTACTATTGACGGAAAATCGGCTATCAGAAGTTATTTTGGAGTCACGGGCCCATACCGTGTGTTTGGACGCTGATAGGGGGAGCATTGCAAAAGAAAGCAAGGCAAATCCAACTGGAATGGCTTTTGCGGAAAATTTAGCATATGTGATCTACACCTCAGGATCAACGGGAAGACCCAAAGGAGTTGGCATCACGCATTGCAACACGATCGCTTTGTTATATTGGGCAAAAGATGTTTTTCATTCAGAAGATTTAGCTGGAGTTCTCGCTTCTACCTCGATCTGTTTTGATCTTTCGGTATTTGAGCTGTTTTTTCCCCTCAGCAGGGGTGGCAAGGTTATTTTAGCTGAGAACGTGTTACAGTTAATCAATTTACCCTCAGCAAAGGATGTCACCTTGATCAATACAGTTCCTTCAGCGATCGCTGAGCTACTCAGGATTGATGGGGTGCCTGACTCGGTACGTACGATCAACTTAGCTGGTGAACCTCTTAAGAATAATATCGTAAAGCAGATTTATCAGGCTAGCAAGGTTTCTCAGGTCTTTGATCTTTACGGGCCCTCTGAAGACACTACGTACTCAACGTTTGCCTTAAGAGATGGCGACCGATCAGCCACCATCGGACGGCCGATTTCAAACAGCCAAATCTATCTACTAGATGCTCATATGCAGCCTGTACCTGTTGGTGTGTCAGGAGAAATTTACATCGGCGGTGATGGCCTTGCCCGAGGCTATTTGAACCGACCTGAGCTAACTGCCGAGAAGTTTATCCCAGATCCTTTCAGTGAAGATCCGGCCACGCGTTTGTACAAAACCGGTGATCTGGCACGTTATCTGCCGGATGGCAACATCGAATTTTTGGGTCGCATCGACCATCAGGTTAAAATTCGTGGTTTTCGAATTGAGTTGGGCGAGATTGAGAGCGTGTTGGGTCGACATCCGACGGTAAGGGAGACGGTGGTCATTGCGCGTGAGGATGTCCCGGGGGACAAGCGTTTGGTGGCCTATGTGGTTGCGAGTCATGAACCCACCCCAACATTCAGTGAACTGCGCAGCTTTCTCAAAGAGAAGCTGCCTGACTACATGATCCCCTCAGCCTTTGTGTACCTGGACTCCCTCCCATTGACGCCCAATGGCAAGTTAGACCGGCGAGCACTTCCGAGGCCCGAACAGTCACGGTCGGAGTTGGAAGCGGTCTATGTAGCACCCCAAAGTGAGGTTGAGCGAATTATTGCTGAGGTATGGCAGCAGGTACTCCGGGTCGAGCAGGTGGGGGTGCATGACAACTTCTTTGATCTCGGTGGACACTCTTTGCTTTTGATTCAAATTCACAATAAATTTCAAGAGTTTTTCAGAAAAACCATACCGATAACAGATATTTTTAGATATCCAACCATAAAAGCCTTGGCTGACCATCTTGCTCAAGTAGAAAATGACCGGGTATCCATACAGCAAACTAGTGATTCGATTGAGAAGTTAACCGAAGGTAAAAATCGGATGAAACAGCTTTATAAACGCAGACAGCAGACTAAAGAAAAAAGATAAGAGGATCAAGATGGATCATGCTGGAACTTTCAATCACCAAACTGGTTTTGAAATAGCGATCATCGGTATAGCCGGACGATTTCCCGGGGCAAAGAATATTGATGAGTTTTGGCAAAATCTGCGTGATGGCGTAGAGTCTATTTCATTTTTCTCTGATGAAGAGTTGGTGGCTTCAAATATCGATTCTGAGACACTTAGTGACCCAAATTATGTCAAAGCGGGTGGAGTCATAGAAGATGCCGAATTCTTTGACGCTCAATTCTTTGGTTTTACTCCTATGGAAGCCCAAACCATGGACCCCCAGCACCGCATCTTTTTAGAGTGTGCCTGGGAAGCTCTTGAAGATGCCGGTTACGATGCTGAAAAGTATACAGGTTCAATTGGGATTTACGCCGGTGTCGCCGTAAACACCTACTTAGTGAACAACCTTATATCAAATCACAACCTCATTGAATCATTAGACGAACTGTCAACGACAATAGCAATCGATAAAGATTTTCTGACCACACGTGTCTCCTACAAATTAAACTTGAAGGGGCCTGCTATTGTTGTTCAGACCGCCTGCTCTACCTCATTGGTTGCCGTCCACCTGGCCTGTCAAAGTCTCCTCTCAGGTGAGTGCGACATAGCTTTGGGGGGTGGAGTTTCAATTAAAGTTCCCCAAAAGAGAGGTTATAATTACCAAGAGGGAGGAATTGGCTCTCCAGACGGACACTGTAAGGCCTTTGACGCTGATGCCCGGGGTACTGTTGGCGGGAATGGTGTGGGTATTGTTGTCCTCAAGCGCTTGTCAGATGCTCTTGCGTCTGGAGATCATATTTATACAGTCATTAAAGGCTCTGCCATTAACAACGATGGCTCTTTAAAAGTTGGTTACACAGCACCCGGCGTGGAGGGTCAGGCAGAAGCCATTAAAAAAGCACTGGCGATGGCTGAAGTCCTCCCCGAAACAGTTAGCTATATCGAAGCGCATGGGACAGGAACCGCCCTGGGGGATGCAGTAGAAATTGCGGCACTAACCCAAGCATTTAGGGCCAGTACCAACAAGAAAGGCTTCTGTGCCATCGGTTCGGTCAAGACAAATATCGGACACCTGAATACGGCTGCCGGTGTCGCCAGCCTAATTAAGACCGCCCTGTTATTGAAGCACAGGGAACTACCCCCCAGTTTGCATTTCACAGAGCCCAATTCCAAAATAGATTTCGCCAACAGTCCCTTTTTCGTCAATAACACCCTCTCTGAGTGGAAGGTGAGCAAATATCCCCGGCGGGCGGGGGTCAGCTCATTTGGTATCGGGGGCACCAATGCTCACGTTGTACTTGAAGAAGCGCCTGTTAAGGAGCCGGCCGCGCCTTCTAGGCCCTGGCAATTGCTGTTGCTATCTGCAAAAACGGAGACGGCCCTTGAGACTGCTACCAAAAATCTGGTCGAGCACTTAAAAAACCAGCCGGATCTTAACCTGGCTGATGCGGCTTATACCCTGCAGGTCGGCCGCCGGGAGTTTAGCAAGCGACGCGTTGTAGTCTGCCAAAATGTTGATGATGCCCTGAACGCACTCGACACAGCGGACCCCAAAAGAGTGTTTACAGCGCTTGCGGATATGGATGATCGGCCGGTTGTTTTTATGTTTTCCGGTCAGGGGTCTCAATATGTGAACATGGGGTTGGAGTTGTATCGAGTTGAAGCGGCATTCCGTGAGCAGATCGATTTTTGCGCCGAAATCCTCAAACCCCACCTGGGGCTGGACCTCCGCGATGTGTTATACCCGGATGAAAAAAGAATCGATGAGGCTACGCGTCGGCTTACTCAGACTTCAATGACCCAGCCGGCCCTCTTTGCGATTGAATACGCTTTGGCCAAGCTTTTGGCCGAATGGGGCATACGCCCCCGGGCGATGATCGGCCACAGTATTGGCGAATACGTGGCTGCTTGTCTATCCGGCGTTTTCTCTCTGAAAGACGCTTTAGCCCTGGTCGCCACAAGGGGACGATTGATGCAGACATTACCGGCCGGGGCCATGCTGGCTGTGCCGCTGCCGGAGGCAAAGGTAAGTCCTCTGTTGGGCAAACAGCTTTCCCTGGCTGCCACCAATGGACCATCCCTGTGTGTGGTTTCAGGTCCCACTGAAGCTGTGGCTGAATTGAAGAGCCGTCTCACTGCCCAAAACGTCAGTTGTCGTCATCTGCATACCTCGCATGCGTTTCATTCCGAAATGATGGAACCCATTCTGGAACCATTCATCCAGCAGGTCAGAAAAAGCACTTTAAACCCTCCCCGCGCCCCTTTTGTTTCCAACGTGACCGGACGTTGGATAACCACAGCCGAAGCAACCGACCCTGGGTATTGGGCCAAACATCTGCGCCAAACCGTGTGCTTTGCCCAGGGCGCAGAAGCGTTGTTAAAAGAACCAGGGTCGGTTCTCTTAGAAATCGGTCCAGGAAATACTTTGAGTTCATTGATCAGGCAACATCCAGCTAGGTCCTCTGACCAAGTGGTGCTTACTTCCCTACACCATCCACGCGATCATCATCCAGATACTGCTTTCTTATTAAATACATTAGGCCGGCTCTGGCTGGCAGGCGTAAAAATCGACTGGGCTGGTTTTTATGCCAGGGAAAAGCGACATCGGATCCCCTTGCCGACCTATCCCTTTGAGCGTCAACGGTATTGGGTTGAACCTCAAACGCAGGCATCTCCGGTCAAAGCTGTTATAGGAACCTTAGGTAAAAAACCGGACATTGCTGATTGGTTTTATATCCCTTCCTGGAAACGGACAACACCGCTAGGGCTCGACAATCTTGATATATTGAACCAGAAAGAGTTATCATGGTTAATTTTCATTGATGAATATGGAGTGGGTGCCACCACCGCCAATTGCCTAAAACAGGCTGGCCAGCATGTTGTTAGTGTGACGGTTGGAGAGAAGTTTACCAAAGTGGATGACGGATTCTATAGCATTAATCCTCAAACGCCCGATGATTATGGAGAATTGCTAAGAGAACTTAGAGTTTTGAATAACGTGCCGAATAATATTCTGCATTTTTGGTGTATTACACCGAACGAACGTCGCGACCTGGGCTTTGAACTCGTTGAAAGGTATCAGTATTTAGGGTTTTACAGTCTGCTTTTTATTGCTCAGGGGCTTGGAAAACATTGCGTTGATAATTTTATCCAGATCTCGGTTTTTTCAAATAACATGCGAGATGTGACCGGCGGAGAGCTTGTTTGCCCTGAGAAGGCAACGTTGTCCGGTGCATGTAAAATTATTCCTCAGGAATACCAAAATATAAAATGTCGCAGTATCGATCTATCTATTCCTGTATCAGATACCCAGCAACAAGATAAGATGATCAACCAGATTATTTATGAGACTATAGATTTGTCGTCCGATACAGTTGTTGCTTACCGGGGTGATTATCGCTGGGTTGAGACTTTCGAGCCCGTTCGATTGGATAAAACCGCCGAAATGACGCCCCGGTTGAAAGAAAGGGGAACCTATCTTATTACCGGGGGGTTGGGAGGCATGGGATTTGCGCTGGCTGAACATCTAGCCAAAACCTTAAGCGCAAACCTCATTCTAACAGGACGGTCATATTTTCCTGCAAAAGACGAATGGGAGCAATGGTTAGCAAATCATGATGATAAAGATAGCACGAGTCAAAAGATTAGAAAAATACAGGAACTCGAGAAACTGGGCGCAGAATTTCTTATTGTCAGTGCGGATGTTGCTGACCTGGAGCAGATGCAAACAGTGATATCTAAATCAGAGGATATATTTGGCAAAATTAATGGTGTCGTCCATAGCGCCGGAATAATCGATCATGGTGGCGTGATCCAGAGAAGGTCGCTGGAGAAAACAGCGGAAGTTCTGGCATCAAAGGTAACGGGAACATTAGTCCTGAATACTGTTCTTTCTGATGCTGAACTCGATTTTTTTGTTTGTTGTTCATCAATGGGCACAGTACTTTATAAATTATTGTTTGGTGAGGTGGGTTATTGTGCGGCAAATGAATTTCTCGATGCATTTGGTTACTACAGATTTTCCCGCAATGGTTCCTTCTCAGTTACGATTAACTGGTGTGGTTGGAGCGAGGTTGGCATGGCGGTAAGAGCAATTGATTATTTTTCGGAAGTTTATGGTGTCAAAAGGGAGTCGACAGCAGCTGTTTCTCCTTCGGAAGGCGTTGATATCTTCTTACGTATTATAGGCGGTGAACATCACAGAGTTGCTGTTTGGCCTCAAGAATTAGGGATTGCCATCGAGCATGAAAAATCTTTTTTAGACATCGCACCTAGCCTGGAATCAGCAAAACCGTCGCACTCGAGGCCGGATTTGCCGACTCCATATGCAACTCCCAGAAACGCACAAGAGCAAGAGATAGCCGAGATCTGGCAAAACCTGCTTGGCATCGAACAAGTAGGCATCCACGACAATTTTTTTGAGTTGGGTGGCCATTCTTTGCTGGCCACTCAAATCATCTCCCGGCTTCGTGACACCTTTCAAGTCGAGCTCCAACTGCATCAAATCTTTGAGATACAAACGATTGCCGGACTTTCCGAGTCCATTGAGAAGGTCAAAAACAGTGGTTCTAAATTGCAGGCACCTGCAATTTCACCAATCTCTCGAAAGTCGCGCACACGGCTTCCTGAATGAGGAGAGACAGATAAGAAACTTAAAAAATCATAATGAATAAGGATACTGTAATGACGAACTCTCCTGATCCAAGTTTTTCAAAAGATGACGAAAATCAGACCGCGGCTTCTGAAGGAGATCTGTTTGTCTTTCCCACATCTTTTGCCCAGCAACGATTGTGGTTTTTGGATCTGTTAGAGCCAGGTAGTATTGCTTATAACATAACTGCTGCCTTTCGACTCTTCGGTCCGATTAATGTAAAGGCACTTGAGCTGAGTCTTAACGAGATTCTACGACGGCACGAAGTCCTACGGACGACCTTCACCACAGCTGATGATAAACCGGTACAGGTTATCTCCTCGTCCCTAACCTTAACGGTTCAGGTAGTGGACCTTCAAGATTTACTTGCCACTGAGCGGGAGAGTGAGGTTCAGTGTTTGGCCACCGAAGAAGCCCAACGTCCGTTCGATCTATCGCAAGGGCCACTTTTACGGGCGACCTTGCTCAAGCTTAATGAAGAAGATCATGTTTTATTATTGACAATACACCATATCGTCTTTGATGGTTGGTCCATGGGGGTACTTTTCCGGGAGCTTTCAATTCTGTATGAAGCCTTCTCAGCCGGTAAGCCATCTCCCCTTGCGGAGTTGGCAATCCAATATGCGGATTTTGCCGTGTGGCAACGGCAGTGGCTTCAGGGTGACGTGCTGGAAACACAGCTTGCGTACTGGAGGCAGCAGATTGACGGGGCTGCTCCTGCCCTTGAGTTGCCCACCGACCGGCCGCGCCCTGCAGTTCAGACCCACCGGGGTGCCATAGAATCGTTAGCTTTGTCAAAGGAGCTGACCGACGCGCTGCAGGCGATAAGCCGCCGCGAGGGGGCGACTCTTTTTATGACCCTTTTAGCGGCGTTCAAGACCTTGCTTTATCGACTCACAGGGCAAAAGGACACCATCGTGGGCACTCCGATTGCCGGCAGGAACAGGACTGAACTGGAGGGGTTGATCGGGTTTTTTGTCAACACGCTGGTGATGCGCACCGATCTTTCGGGTCAACCCAGCTTCCGAGAGTTGTTAGGGCGGGTGAGGGAAACGGCTTTGGGAGCTTACGCGCACCAGGATATGCCTTTTGAAAGACTGGTTGAAGAACTGAATCCCGAACGGGACATGAGTCACACCCCCCTTTTCCAGGTTATGTTTAACATGATCAACGTCAGGGACATTGCATTTGAACTCCATAACCTGTCGGCCGAACGCGTGTCTTCGGTAGAACCTGAGTCAAAATTTGATTTCACGCTCTATGCTACGGAAATCGTTTCGGGTATCGAGCTGCGACTATTTTACAACACCGATCTTTTCGATAGCTGGCGCATGGCGGAGATGCTAAAGCAATATGAAGTGTTGCTCAAGCAGATTGTGGAAAATTCAGATGAGAAAATTCCGCATTTTTCGCTGGTGACCGCAGCAGTCAAAGATCGGTTGCCGGACCCAACTGAGCTGCTGCCATCTCAATGGGAAGATGCCATTCACAAGCGCTTTTCAGAGCAGGCCCACGTTGGGCCAGATCAGGTGGCGGTAGTGGATCGGTTGGACAGCTGGACTTACGGGGAGTTGGATTGCCGCAGCAATCAACTGGCTCATTTTTTACTAGAAAACTCAGTGCAACCTGGTGATGTGGTGGCCATCTACGCCCATCGTAGTGCCTCCCTGGTTTGGTCTTTACTGGGCACTCTCAAAGCCGGGGCAGCTTTTCTCCTTCTGGACCCATCTTATCCCACCCAACGTCTCTTAGACATCGTCCAGGCAGCAAAACCGAAAGCCTGTTTTCAGATTGAAGCTGCAGGAGAGCTTCCTGAAGAATTG
>Ga0316189_10003653_pt1 | contig 14936 bp, 13 predicted proteins | sample LowCovwburrow_MG_FD_204930 | JGI IMG/M metagenome (GOLD analysis project Ga0316189, IMG submission 204930) | Coastal sediment microbial communities from Maine, United States - Lowes Cove worm burrow | ecosystem: Environmental > Aquatic > Marine > Coastal > Sediment | place: USA: Maine...
TGGAAAAATAAAATCCCTGGAAAAAATCGAACCCCAGTTCCCTGCATCGCTGGTAACTCTGTTCATCTTCGATCTTCTCAGCCAGAAGCCGGACCTTATACCGCCTGAGATCCCGAACCTGCTGCTCCAGCCGCTGATCCGATAATGCCAGCACATCCAGTTTAACGATATGGACCTTGTTAAGGAGCTCATGATGGGCCTGGTCATATTCATAATCATCCAGGGCCAGTCGATAACCGGCATCGCCCAGCTTGCTAAGGGCCTCGACGATATCATTACCCAGCTCGATATCTTCGAGGACCTCAAACACCACCTGCTTGGGCGGCAAAGGGGGAGGATTCAGCAAATAATGCCGGGTCAGATTAATAAACACCGGATAACGGCCTGCGAGCTGCTTCAGGCCAATATCCATAAAGGCCCCCTCGATGACCTGGGCAGTTGCGGCGTCGCCATTGGTAATCTGGGCGGAACCCGCCTCTTTACTGTGTCGAAACAGAAGTTCGTAACCGACTACCGCCCGTTCACGGTTAAAGACGGCCTGACGCCCCAGAAAGATATCCGTCATCTATATTTTTTACTGTCCGCTCAGACAGTGGTTCTCCTAACCCGTTGAATACGATTATTGTTTTTATCTCAATTATTTATATCACATTCATATCACGGCCGGTTAAGTCCAAAGGCATAAAGTTAAAACTTCCACAATAAATACAGGTTTCATTCGGGGCCCTGCAGGTTTATATTAGCGCCTCGATCGACGTCCCTGTAGGAGAGAGTCTTACAGACCGCCGAAGGCGCAACCTCCACTCGGAAACGCTCAGGCCAATGGACTGCAGGGGTATGATCGGCTCTGGAGAGTGATTCTTAAGAATCCACCGAAGGGGATGCCGTCTCAGGCTAATCTCTCAGGTTTCAGGACAGAGGAGTGGTACGTGCCCAAGCAACCCGGAGTAGCCCATGAGCCAACGTACCGCCCTTTACGAACAACATATCCAGGCCGGAGCCAAGATGGTGGATTTTGCCGGCTGGGACATGCCCATCCATTATGGCTCCCAGATCGAGGAGCATCATCAGGTCCGCAAGGACGCCGGCATGTTCGATGTCTCGCACATGGTCATACTCGATCTTGAAGGCCCACAGGCCCGGGATTTCCTTCGCAAACTCCTTGCCAATGATGTTGCCCGCCTGAAAGATGCCGGCAAGGCCCTCTACAGCTGTATGCTGACACCCGAGGGTGGCGTCATTGATGATCTGATTGTTTATTTCCTTAGCGATACCCAATACCGCATCGTGGTCAATGCTGGTACCCGTGAAAAAGACATCGCCTGGATGCAGGAACAGATCCAGTCCTTTGATGCCCAGCTTACCGAACGTTCAGACCTGTCCATGATTGCCGTGCAGGGTCCGAACGCACGCGAAAAAATGGCCAGCCTGCTGCCTGATACCGAAGCCAAAGAGGCCCTGGAACTGGGCGTTTTCTTTGGTCAACAAATCGGATCCCTGTTTATCGCTCGTACGGGGTACACCGGAGAAGATGGTTTCGAGATCATGGTCAGTAATGATGAGGCCGCCCAGCTGTGGCAATGGCTGGTCGATGCCGGAGTTGCCCCTACCGGACTGGGTGCACGTGACACCCTGCGCCTGGAAGCAGGTATGAACCTGTATGGCACCGATATGGAAGAGAACATTTCCCCCCTGGAGGCCGGTCTCAACTGGACCATCGCCTGGGAACCTGAAGACAGGGACTTCATAGGCCGCGGCCCCCTTGAAGCTCAGCGTGGTAGAGAGGATCTACATCGTTTCGTCGGCCTGGTGCTGGAAGGACGTGGTGTCCTGCGTGGGCACCAGAAGGTCATACTGCCCGACGGCAGCGAAGGTGAGATCACCAGTGGCAGCTTCTCGCCTACCCTGAACCAGGCCATCGCGATGGCCCGCGTTCCGGCTTCGATCGCTGATCGGGTCGAGGTAGAAATCAGGGGCAAACATCTGCCCGCAAGGCGGGTTAAAATGCCCTTCGTCCGTAACGGAAAATCACTAATCGATTAACAAACCGGGGGAACACCGATGAGCAACATCCCAACAGACCTGAGATACACCAATAGCCACGAATGGGTACGTGACAATGGCGATGGCACCGTGACCGTCGGCATTACCGATCACGCCCAGGAACAGCTTGGCGACCTGGTATTCGTTGAGACACCCGAGATCGGCAATACTGTCGAGGCCGGTGATGCCTGTGCCGTGGTGGAATCCGTCAAGGCCGCCTCGGATATTTATGCCCCACTCAGCGGCGAGATCATCGAGACCAATGCCGCACTGACCGATGAACCTGAACTGGTTAACTCCGACGCCTTTGGTGAAGGCTGGATCTACCAGATCCGCATGGAAGATGAAGATGCCCTCACTCAACTTCTGGATGCCGAGGCCTATGAGGCCGTAGCCGCCGAAGAATAATCCATCCTGCGAAAAACGATATGCCCTTTATTCCTCATACTGAAAACGATATCCGCGATATGCTGCAGGCCATCGGTGCGAATGAAATCGATGACCTCTTTGACGAGATCCCTGCGGATCTGCGTAGTGGTGAACTGAAGACCATTCCCTCCGCCATGAGCGAAATGGCCGTCGATCGGCTGATGCGCGATCGTGCTGCCCGGGATGGCCGACCGCTGAACTTCATCGGTGCCGGGGCCTACGAGCACTATATCCCCTCTGCCGTCTGGCAGGTTGCTACCCGCGGTGAATACTACACGGCCTACACCCCTTATCAGGCAGAGGCCTCACAGGGCACCCTGCAGCTGATCTATGAATATCAGTCCATGATGACCGGGCTAACGGGTATGGAGGTCTCCAACGCCTCACTTTACGATGGTGCCTCGTCGCTGGCAGAGGCCGTACTGATGGCCGTCAGGGCCAATCGCAAATCCAAGTCGCGAAAAATCCTGATGCCCACGACGGTACACCCGGCCTACCGCGCCACGACCCATGCCATCGTGCATACCCAGGATATCGAGCTCGTAGAGGTTCCTTTTAATCCCGCGAGTGGGCGCATCGATCCCGCCAGTCTGAATCAATGGGAAGGTGAAGACATCACCGCCCTGGTCATTCCCCAGCCCAACTTTTTTGGTGTACTGGAAGATGTGGATGCCCTGACGGCCTGGGCAGAAGCCCGGGGTATTATCGTCATCGCCGTGGTCAACCCCCTGAGTCTGGCCCTGCTTAAGCCTCCCGGTGAATGGGGTGAGTCCGGCGCGGACATCGTCTGTGGCGAAGGTCAGCCCCTGGGTGCGCCTTTGTCCTCAGGCGGCCCCTATTACGGTCTGATGTGCAGCAAGATGAAATATGCACGCCAGATGCCCGGACGCATAGTCGGCCGCACGGTCGATGCCGATGGCAAACCCGGCTTCGTACTGACCCTGCAGGCCCGTGAACAGCATATCCGCCGTTCCAAGGCCACCTCCAACATATGTACCAACCAGGGCCTGGTCGTTACTGCCTCTACCATCCATATGGCCCTCATGGGTCCGGAGGGACTAAGGCGCGTAGCTTCTCATAGCTGGCGTAATATACATGAGCTACTGAAGCAACTGAATGAGGCCGGTATCGAAACCGCATTCAATAGCGACAGCTTCCATGAGGTGGTCATTCGCGTTGGAAAACCCGCTGAGGAAGTCCTGGAACGAATGGCTGAATCCGGCGTTCTGGGCGGTTATGCCCTGAGCCGGGATTACGCTGACATGGACGACGCCATCCTGATCTGCGCCACCGAAACCAAGACTCCTGAAGACCTTGAGCGTTATGTTGCCGTGCTCAGGGACAGCCTGTAAGGAACGACCATGTTGATCTTTGAACAATCCAAGCAGGGCCGCAAGGCCAGCAGCCTGATGCCCCTGGAACCCTGCGAGACAGAACTCCCTGAACAATTTCGCCGACAGAGCGACCTGCCCCTGCCCGAGGTCTCGGAACTGCAGGCGGTGCGTCATTACACGCGTCTGTCACAAAAAAACTTCTCTATAGAAACCCAGTTCTATCCCCTGGGTTCCTGCACCATGAAGTACAACCCCAAGGCCTGTAACAGCCTGGCCATGTTACCCGAATTCCTGGGGCGTCACCCCTATGCGCCCGATAACTACAGCCAGGGACTGATGTCGATATTTTACGACCTGCAGGAAATGCTCATGGATGTAACCGGCATGAAGGGCGTTTCACTCACGCCCATGGCGGGCGCCCAGGGTGAGTTTGCAGGTATTGCGATGATCCATGCCTATCACAAGGCCAATAACGACACCCAACGTACCGAGATCCTGGTACCCGATGCGGCTCATGGCACCAACCCCGCCACCGCGACCATGTGCGGTTATAAGGTTCGTGAGATCCCCACGGATAAGGAAGGGGATGTCGACCTGGAGGCCCTGCGTTCGGCCGTCGGCCCTCAGACTGCAGGCCTGATGCTGACCAACCCCTCCACCCTGGGTGTCTTCGAGCGTCGAATCAGGGAGATTTCCACTATCGTTCACGAAGCGGGCGGCCTGCTTTATTACGATGGCGCCAACCTGAACGCCATACTGGGCAAGGTACGCCCCGGCGACATGGGCTTCGATGTCATCCACATGAACCTGCATAAGACCTTCTCCACACCCCACGGTGGTGGCGGTCCCGGTTCCGGGGCCATCGGTGTATCGGAACGTCTCAAACCTTTCATGCCCATACCTATCGTAGGCAAGACCGGTGATCGGTACCACTGGCTGACCGAGAAAGAGCTGCCACAAACCATCGGCAGGCTCTCTGCCTTCGCGGGGAACACCGGTGTACTCCTGCGCGCCTATGTCTACATGTTGTTACTGGGACGAGAAGGCATGCCTCGGGTGGCCGAGTTCTCGACCCTGAACGCCAACTACCTGATGGTGAAACTTCGAGAAAAAGGTTTCGACCTGGCCTACCCGAATCGTCGGGCAACCCATGAGTTCATTGTGACGCTCAAGCGACAGGCCAGGGAACAGGGTGTCACGGCCATGGATTTTGCCAAGCGTCTGCTCGACTTCAATATGCATGCACCGACGACCTATTTCCCTTTGCTGGTACCGGAGTGCCTGTTGATTGAACCTACCGAGACCGAAGCCAAGGAAACACTGGATGAATTCATCGACGCCATGGTCACGATACAGGCCGAGGCAGAGAGCGATCCGGATAAACTCAAGGGTGCCCCCTATACCCAGCCGAATCGTCGCTTTGATGAGGTCAGGGCCGCCAAAGAACTGGATATTCGCTGGCAGGCTGGCGCATAGAAGGCACTCGTTACCAACATGAGCCAACAAGCTAACAATCTGAAACTGAGCCTGCTCCTGGCAGTTATCGCTCTTGTTGCGCTTTCAGCGGGATATGGTCTGCGGCAGTTGCTTCAGGATGAAGCAACGGGTACCGGACATTCCGCTCAGGCGGCATCGGAAAATAGCGTCCTGGGTCAAAGGAGGCCGGCTTTTTCCCTGCCCGATCTGAGGGATCAAACACGCTCCATTGATGAATGGGATGGCAAGGTACTGCTGGTCAATTTCTGGGCCACCTGGTGCCCTCCCTGCAAACGAGAGATCCCCGACTTTATCAAGGTCAGAGAGCAATTAGGTTCAGACAACTTTGAAGTTATTGGCATCGCCATCGATAACCTCGACGCCGTTAGCAATTTTGCAGACAGCATGGATATCCCCTATCCCATACTCTATGGTGAACGCGAGGCATCCCGTATCAGTACCGACTACGGAAATCGTATGGGAGGGCTACCCTACAGTGTACTGATTGATCGTCAGGGCATCATCCGAATGACGAAGACCGGTGAATACCGAGCTTCGGATCTGCTGAGGGACTTACAGCCACTTCTGCAATAAAAATCGAACAATCTGGATAAAATTGATTGAAAAATACGCGATCTGCGTCTAACTTTACGTCATCTCATCTTGGACCTATGGACAGGTTTCACCGATTGGGGCAAAATACCCCACAAAAGCTGAGCGCTATTATTTTCCCGAAAATACGGGTTTTTAAGGACACAATAAGCACAGATGTCGCAAATTTTATTGCTAAATGGCCCCAATCTAAATCTGCTCGGCACCCGCGAGCCTGGCCATTACGGACATGACAGCCTTGATGAGATTGTAGCGCGCCTGAGTCAATCTGCCGCACAGGCAGGACATGAACTACTGCATCTGCAAAGTAATGCCGAAGCCGAACTGGTGGAGCGTATCCATCAGGCCGGCAGGGATGCTGTGGCCTTTATCATCATCAACCCCGCGGCCTTTACCCATACGAGTATCGCACTACGCGATGCACTGCTGGGTACCGAGATTCCATTCATTGAAGTGCATCTCTCCAATGTCTATCGCCGTGAGGAATTTCGCCACCATTCCTATTTTTCAGATATCGCCGCAGGCACTATAGTCGGCCTGGGACCTAAAGGTTACGACCTGGCCCTGGATGCCATAATAGACCTGCTTTCCAAACAAGCAACCTAGTGACGGATAAGCTCATGGATATTCGCAAGATAAAAAAATTAATCGAGTTACTTGACGAGTCTGGCGTGGCAGAGATCGAGATCCACGAAGGTGAAGAATCGGTACGTATTAGCCGATATTCTGCCAACGTCGCTCCAGCCGCCGTTGTTTCGGCCCCCGTTCAGGCAGCTCCTGCTCCAACCGCCGCAGCTGTAGCGGAACCAGAAGCTGCCGTAGACACCCCGCCTTCAGGCCATACCGTTAACTCGCCTATGGTAGGTACCTTCTACCGTGCGGCATCTCCTGGCTCCAAGCCGTTTGTCGATGTTGGCCAGACGGTTTCAGAGGGCGATACCCTCTGTATCATCGAAGCGATGAAAATGCTCAACCAGATAGAGGCCGACAAATCCGGAACGATCAAGGCTATCCTGGCTGAAAACTCTCAGCCTGTGGAATTCGGACAGCCCCTGTTCGTTATCGAATAAGCTCCGCCCCTGTATCTATAGCGAGCAAAACTAATGTTAGATAAAGTACTAATTGCCAATCGTGGTGAAATTGCACTGCGTATACTGCGGGCCTGTCGTGAACTGGGCATTAAGACCGTAGCCGTCCATTCGGAGGCCGACCGCGATCTCAAGCATGTACGCCTGGCCGATGAATCGGTTTGTATCGGACCTGCTCCCTCAGCCGAAAGCTACCTCAGTATTCCGGCCATCATTTCAGCCGCCGAGGTAACCGATACCGTTGCCATACATCCCGGGTATGGGTTTCTTTCAGAAAATGCCGATTTTGCGGAACGTGTCGAAAACAGCGGCTTTACCTTCATTGGCCCACGTGCCGAAACCATTCGCCTGATGGGCGACAAGGTCTCGGCCAAGGATGCCATGATCAAGGCTGGCGTCCCCTGTGTACCTGGTTCCGGTGGCGCCCTGGATGACGATAAAAAGCGTAGCTATAAACTTGCCAAGGAGATCGGTTATCCGGTCATCATCAAGGCCTCCGGTGGAGGTGGTGGACGCGGCATGCGTGTGGTGCACTCTGAAGCCGCATTACTCAACGCCATCACCCTGACCAAGTCAGAAGCCGGCGCCGCCTTTGGCAATGACACGGTCTACATGGAGAAATTTCTTGAAAAGCCGCGCCATGTGGAGTTCCAGATCATCGCCGACGAACATGGCCATGCCATTCATCTGGGCGAACGAGACTGCTCCATGCAACGCCGCCATCAAAAAGTGGTAGAAGAGGCACCGGCACCAGGCATTACCGAAGAGGAACGCGCCCGCGTGGGTAAGGTCATCTGCGATGCCTGTATTGATATCGGTTATCGCGGTGCAGGAACGTTTGAGTTTCTATATGAAAACGGGGAGTTCTACTTTATTGAAATGAACACCCGTATTCAGGTAGAGCATCCTGTGAGTGAAATGATCACGGGTGTCGATATCGTTAAGGAGCAACTGCGCATCGCCGCCGGTCTGCCTCTGTCCTATAAACAGGAAGACATCGTCTTGCGGGGGCACGCTATCGAATGCCGCATTAATGCCGAGGACGCCAGGACCTTCATGCCGTCCCCTGGCACCATCAAGCAATATCACAGTCCCGGCGGCCCCGGTGTTCGCGTCGAATCCCATATCTATAATGGCTATACCGTTCCGCCCTATTACGACTCCATGATCGGCAAGCTGATCACCTGGGGAGAAGACCGGGCAAGTGCAATTGCACGTATGCGTGGCGCCCTCTCCGAGATCGTCATCGACGGCATTAAAACCAATATCGAGCTACAACGAGATATCATGGCTGACGAGGCATTTCGTCGCGGTCGTACCGATATCCATTACCTCGAGAAAAAACTCGGACTCTGATAAAGCCATTACCGGCTGTGGCCTCGTAAAAGCAATAGACTCCGTCAGCTTTTATTGAGGCCACTACCATCAAGGCCATCACACAACACCATGCCCTGGGTACAGATCAGACTGCGTACTAAAAAGGAATTCAGTGATGCGCTGGATGACTTGTTACTCGAACAGGGAGCGGTATCGATCAGTTACGCGGATGCCGAAGACAACCCCGTACTTGAGCCAGCACCTGGTGAAACCCCCATCTGGCCAGAACTCATCATCTCTGCCCTGTTTGATACCGAGGTCGATACGGATAGCATCCTACACACCCTGGAAGCGAGCGGCCTTCCGCACAGCGATCTGAGCATCGAGGCGCTGCCCGATCAGGACTGGGAACGTGCCTGGATGGATGACTTCAAGCCCATGCGTTTTGGTGAACGCCTGTGGATATGCCCTAGCTGGCTGGAGCCGCCAGAACCGGACGCCATTAACCTGATGCTGGATCCCGGTCTGGCATTCGGGACCGGTACACATCCCACCACGGCGCTGTGCCTGGAATGGCTGGATGCACATCCGCCACAGGACGCCCTGGTCATAGATTACGGCTGCGGTTCAGGAATACTAGCGGTAGCAGCCCTGAAACTGGGGGCAAGGCACTGCTGGGGGGTGGATATCGACCCACAGGCCCTGGAGGCCACCCAGGCCAATGCCGAAAAAAACGGCATCCCCTCAGCGCATCTCTCCATCGCAGAGCCCGATGACCTCCCTCCTGTAGAGGCCGATCTACTTATTGCCAATATCCTTTCAGGCCCGCTGGTTGAACTGGCGCCCGCCATAAAGGAGCTGGTAAAACCGGGCGGCAGACTCATACTTTCCGGTATCCTGGAGGGCCAGGCAAAAAACGTCCTGCAGGCCTATGCGCCCTGGTTTAACATGCAACAACCCGTACTGAAAGATGAGTGGGTTCGGCTTGAGGGACAACGAATCTAGGCGACTTGGCATGGATTTATCAGGTTTTGCCTGGACCCAGAATAAAAAAACCCGCTGCCAAGGCAGTGGGTTTAAATACCAAACACACAATCCCTGTGCCAAACATCAAACAAAACCCGTTGATGGAAGATAGAAACTAACCCCAATCACGGCCAAAGAAAATGATGTGGATCAATTTTCAGTCGGTACTCGTTGTTCATCCTGTCTCTGCAGGTATTCTCGAAACTCTTCGGGTGGAACCGGCCTGCTATAAAAATAGCCCTGCCCCTTTATAGGTCCCATTTCACGCATGATCTCTCTCTGCCGTTCATTCTCAATACCCTCTGCGACCACGCTTAGCCCCAGATCATGAGCCATGTAGACCAGACTACGAACCAGGCGCAGCCGACGTTCGTTATGCTCCAGATCACGAATCATCGTATGATCCAGCTTCAGTACATCCACGGGCAAATCGGCAAGATACTGCAGGGATGAATAACCCGTGCCGAAATCATCCAGGGCAATCCGAATTCCGCAGCGTCTTGCTATCTGCAGTTTTTCCTTGATCATTTCCAGGTTATCCATTAACACCGATTCCGTAATCTCAAGCATCACCCTATCGGGTTGAACCTCGGCCCGTTCAATCATTCTCATCACGGAGTCACAGAAATCTTCCTGCTGAAACTGCCTGGCCGATACATTGATACTGATATGCATCTTGTGCCCCTGTGCTTCCCAGCTCTTTAGCTCTCTGAGGCCCTGCTCGATTATCTTGACCCCCAATGGAAGGATCAGGCCGGTATCCTCGGCCATGCCAATGAAACGATCCGGTCCAATCATGCCATGCTCACGATGTATCCATCGCGCCAGGGCCTCAGCACCGGTAACCTCCCCTGATGCAAGATCGATAATGGGCTGAAAGTACGCCACCAGCTCTTCTCTCTCCAGGGAATCGCGCAACATGGATTCATACTGTATGACATCAGCGGCAATATCAGCGAGCTGAGACTCAAAAAAATGAAGGGGTGCATGCGCGCGCTTGGCCTCGTACATAGCCAGGTCCGCATGCTTAATCAGGGTTTCCGAATCATGGCCGTCCTGTGGGTAACGTGCGATACCAATACTGGCACCCAGATTAAACTCCATATCGGCTACGGCCAGGGGCATGGTCATCTGTTTCTGGACTATCTGGGCACAATTCTCAAGCTGGGAATCGGAATGGATATTGGAGGCCAGGATAACAAACTCATCACCGCCAAATCGAAACAGCTCCGCATCTTGGGGCAGGTTCCCGGATATTCTGCGAGATAAGGCCTGTAACAGGACATCACCAATGGAGTGACCATAAACATCGTTAATATACTTAAAGCGATTGAGATCGATGTACAGAACCCCCATACCCTGCCCTGTTTCGTCACAACTGACCATGGCCTGACTCAATGCTTTTTCCAGCCGACGCCTGTTCCCCATGGCCGTCAGATGATCAAACTCGACCATATCGCGAATCTGTTGCTCCGCCTGCAGGGTATGGGTGACATCGATATTGGTTGAGCGAGTACCCAGACACTCACCCTGTCCGTCATACAGGGGTTCACAGATATGACGCAGGGTGCGTTCGCCATCATCCGCATGCTGAATGCGTATATCCAGCGACTGTGGCCGACCATCCTCGTTCAGGGGATGATCATGATTCGCCCACAACGCCTGGTCATCGGGATGAATCATCGACATCATTAATTCGGGTTTTTTATAAAAGACATCGGGCTTATAACCCGTCACTTCTTCACTGGCAGGAGAGACATAAATATACTTTCCATCAGGTCTCTGGATATACGTAAACTCGCTGGCGAAATCCGCAACGGCCTGAAACAGCCGCTTTTGTTCCTGGAGCTGGGAACGCAGCCAAAGTATGCCTCCGATGGTGAGCCCAATAAACGTTGCGGCCGCCAACGGAACCAGCGCCATCCGAAACTGAAACTCCTGATAGACATATAGAAATTGAATTGTGGCAAAGCAGCCTATAACCAAATAGGCAATCAACAAGCCTCTAATGAAATACCGAACCCTTTTTACATCCATTATTTTTCTTTCGTCTGGGCCTTTCATGCTAATCTAGTCAAGCGTCCACTGCTTTGCAAAGATATGTCCCATCGCCCACGTAAGCGTTTCGGCCAACATTTTCTTCACGACCCTAATATCATCCGGGCTATCGTATCCGCCATAAACCCCAAACCCGGCGAGACAGTGGTCGAGATTGGCCCAGGACTTGGGGCCATCACCTGCCCTCTACTGGAAAAGCTGGGGTCGCTACTGGTCGTTGAACTGGATCGAGACGTCATACCCCTGCTTCAGAAAAAATGTGGTGAATATGGTGATCTCACCATACACCAGGCCGATGCCCTGGATTATGACTTTGGTCACTTAGCGACCGAACCGAAAAGCCTGCGTGTCGTTGGCAATCTGCCCTACAACATTTCTACGCCCCTGATCTTTCATCTGCTCGACTCTGCAAACAAGATACGGGACATGCACTTCCTACTGCAAAAAGAGGTTGTGCAACGGATCACCGCGCCACCCGGCAAAGGCGATTATGGCCGCCTCTCAATCATGGTTCAGTACCGTTGCAGAACCCAGTATCTCTTTACGGTGGGTCGTGGAGCCTTCCAGCCCCCACCGAAGGTGGAGTCGGCTGTAGTACGACTTGAGCCCTATAACGAACTGCCCTACCCGGCCAAGAACGAAAAGTTCTTTTCAAGCCTCGTAAATCAAGCCTTCTCACAACGCCGAAAGACCCTGCGTAAATCACTAAAGGGGCTTGCGGAAGACCAGCATTTCCAGGCAACTGGCATTGACTCGGGTAAACGACCTGAGCAACTAAGCGTTGCAGAATTTGTCGCCCTATCGAATCAGATCGAACAGGATAAGGAGGCCGAATGAGTTATCTGTTAGCGGGCGATATAGGCGGTACCAAGTGCCTGATGGCGCTCGCCACCCTCGCAGGCGAGCAGATTGAAATCCAGCATGAGGCCTCCCTGCCCAGTAGCGAATACCCCACACTGGAATCCATGCTCGTGGCATTTCTTGGGCAGGCAAAGGTATCCGTTCAGGATATCGGGGCCACTGTCCTGGCCGTAGCGGGCCCGATTCAAACCATGGGTCAACACAGCTATTGCCGGCTGACCAACCTGCCCTGGGAGGCCAGCAGCAAGCAACTTTCAAGCTGGCTGAACCACACACCTGTCGAGATCATTAATGATTTCGCGGCCATAGGTTATGCCCTGAGTCACATTGAAACTGACGACCTGGAGATATTACAGGATGGCCAGCCTGATTCAAGGGCGCCACTACTGGCCGTAGGTGCAGGGACCGGCCTGGGCCTGTGTATGGTCGATCAAACGAATGCCCTGTCCCGTATCTATGCCAGTGAAACAGGACATGTGCATTTTGCTCCTGCTGATATCGAACAGCTGGACCTCACTCGTTACTGGCTGGAAAAGCAGGGGCACTGCACACGTGAATTCATCCTCTCCGGCCCGGGTATACAACGTATCGCCGAATATCTTCAGCAAACCCATAACATCCAACCCGGACCAGACCTGGATCGATCCATGCGCGAAGGTGATGCCTCTGCAGCCCTCAGCAAGGCCGCCATGGATCAGAGCGATGAACTCGCCCAGCAGACGATGCGCTTATTCGTACGGATTTATGCCGGCCAGCTCAGTGACCTTGCCCTGACCTATTTACCTCGTGGCGGTTTGGCTATTGCGGGGGGTGTTGCTGCCAGGATCCTGCCCCTGATGAAGACCCAGACGTTCCTGGATGCCTTTCTCGATAACCCCACCATGAGATCGTTGCTGGAACAGATTCCGCTAAGCGTTATTACGACCCATCGCTCGGGCCTGATTGGCGCCCTTCATCATGCCAGGGATCTCTGCTTGCCTGATTAGCCTCGGGCCAGCCTTGGCCGCTCTCTGGCAAGACCCAGGGCCTGCATCATGAACTGACGCTTGAGCATGGGCGATCGATTCACCATCGACAGTCCCGCCCCTCGCAACTCGTTAATGATCGGCAGGCGGCTTCCAAACAGGCGTTTGAATCCCTCCATGCTATGCATCATCAGGGTGTTTTCTCCCCGCCGCATACGCTCATAGCGACGCAGGGTTAAGTAACGTCCCGGATCACGTTCGCCTTCCAGTACCTCAGCCAGGACCGCAGCATCCAGCAGACCCAGGTTTACGCCCTGGCCAGCGAGAGGGTGGATGGTATGGGCGGCATCACCCACCAGGGCAAGCCTTGGTTTGACATAGGCGGCGGCCTGAGTCCCGCGCAGGGGAAAGGCGGCTCGCTGACTGGTCCAGCCAACCTTGCCCAGGCGGGACTGGAATGCATCGGTGATGGCAGCACAAAAGTCCTCATCCTCCAGGGCCAGGATCTCATCCGCTACCGCCGTATCGGCTGACCAGACGATGGAGGAATAATGCCGGTCGGGCAATGGAAGAAAGGCGAGCGGACCCGTAGATAAAAACCGCTGCCAGGCCGTGTATTCATGAGGCTGCTCTGTCTTAACAACGCAGACGATAGCCTTCTGATCGTAGTCTCGAACAATGGAATGACCGATACCGGCGTGCTCCCGAACCCATGATCGTGCCCCATCGGCACCGACGAGTAGGCTGGCCGACAACTGCTGACCGGATTCCAGGTCCACCAGTACCTGGTCTTCCTGATAGTCGATGTCCCTGACTCTTTCGGGGCAGAGTAGATCGACTTCATCCAGGGTTTCGAGCCTTTCCAGCAGAGCCCTCTGGATCACGCGATTCTCAATAATATGGCCCAGATCCGGCTCTCCAATATCGGCTGCATCAAATCGAATTTCAGATTCGACACCCGTCTCCCAGACCGTCATTCGGTCATAGGCCAGCGATCTCATACCCTCTATCAGAGGCCAGACCTCCAGTCCCTCGAAGATGTGTTGCGAGGCACGGCTAATGGCAGAGACGCGCAGATCGAAGGGATCATCTGACTGAAAGGGTTCAGGAGGACGCGCCTCAATCAGGGCAACCGAGCGATGCTGTCGCGCCAGATCACAGGCCAGTGTGGCACCTACCATACCCCCGCCAATTATGATCACATCATAAGGCTTCATCGTACATTCCGTTCAGGATAGGCCTTTAGCGACAGACCTCTTGCCAGACGTGGCATATGTCCTGCCTGCCCCATATTCTGCCTGGCCAGCAGGCGCTTGAGGGGGGTGATGGCATTCACGGCCATGAGACCTCCGGATCGAGCATGGGCCAGTGGTGGCCAGGGATTGGTAAACAGTCGCACCAGTATATCGGTATATTCCGAGACCCGATCGAGATCTCCTTTACGCCAGGCGGCATAGGCTTCCAGCAGGGCCAGGCCACCCGGATCCATACCCTCCTGGTCGGCATCAAATAACAGATCCGCCAATACGGCAACATCTCGCAAGCCCAGGTTAAAGCCCTGCCCCGCCACCGGGTGCAGGGTATGGGAGGCATTACCAATGAGTACGACACGGGGGCGTATATCTTCTTTAGCCCTTAACAGGGCCAGTGGGTAACTGGCACGCTGACCGACTCGCGTAAAACGTCCCAGGCGATGGCCAAAGCGTGCCTGCAGGGCGACCAGAAAC
>Ga0316189_10003654_pt1 | contig 14935 bp, 12 predicted proteins | sample LowCovwburrow_MG_FD_204930 | JGI IMG/M metagenome (GOLD analysis project Ga0316189, IMG submission 204930) | Coastal sediment microbial communities from Maine, United States - Lowes Cove worm burrow | ecosystem: Environmental > Aquatic > Marine > Coastal > Sediment | place: USA: Maine...
ACGTCCACCCCCACATGCTCAGGCACACCTTCGCGTCGCACTGCTACATGCGGCGCGTGCCTCCGCAGATCGTCCAGAAGTGGCTCGGTCACTCGAGCGTCACCACGACTGAGCGATACGCGCACCTCCGCCCCGATACCGACGACGAGCTGATCGTGGTCCTCGAGGCAGATTGCGCATCCGACGCCGATTTAGGTGCCACCTCAGGTGCCACCTCGGCGGCCCAAATTGCGAAAACGCCGTCTACAGGCATGTAGACGGCGTTCAAGCAACGCGCGCGGCAGGATTCGAACCTGCGACCTTCGGCTTCGGAGGCCGACACTCTATCCAGCTGAGCTACGCGCGCTGGTGAGAGAGGGCTTCATAGACAAGTTCTGCGCGACATGCAAGCTGAAGTCACGGCAGCTCCGAGGGCTTCACGCGCAGCTGGGCTCTGAGGAGGGAGAGCCCGTAGGGGGGTCGCCTGCGCTGTACCTCACGGAGATGGTGTGTGTGGCTTTCGCGCGCGGGCCGGGCGACCGGGAGAATCGCCCCTCAGTGATCACCACGCGCTCGGCCCAAAGTCCAAAAGGGTGTCCCCCCCGCTCCCCGTCTCCACCCAACGGGTGTCACCCCCGCCACCGGCTGTCACCACCACCGCCCTCTCCACCCACCGTGTGTCACCCCCGCTCCCCGTCTCCGCCACCGGGTGTCGCCCCCGCTCTCCGCCACCGGGCCTCGCGTCCCTCTCCGCCCACCGCTCTCGCGCCCCTCTCCGCCCTCTCCGCCCTCTCCGCCCTCTCCGCCCTCTCCGCCCTCTCCGCCCTCCCCTAGGCTCGTCGGGCGACACCCCGGATGTAGTCCGGGACGGCAGAGCCACGCGAGCGGTTGTCGAGGTTCGGCGCGCCCCGACCGGCGTCGACATCCGCAAGGTCGACCAGCCGAAAGTCGAGGCTGTAGCGAGTTCGCTCGCCTGTCTGGGCGCGGGTCTGGTGGAGGTGAGCGCCGGCGAAGAGGAGCAGGTCGCCTGCGCGGGTGTCAAAGCCGAGGACCTGGGCGCTTGGGTCGATGGCTTCGATCATCTGCGGGTAGCGAGCGCGCAGTCCGGCCTCCGGGTCTTGCCAGCCGATCTTGAGGCTCCAACCCTCGCGAACCCAGGCGTCATAGTCGAAGATCTCCGAGTCGTTGCCGGCGACGCGGCGCAGGTATTCAGGGTAGAAGACGAAGGTCTCCTCGGGGACCAGGTCATCGAGGGGGATCCAGCCGACGATCAAGCTCTGGGGATGGCCGTACCAGGTGTCACGATGGGGGTAGTAGACGGCCTTGGCCGCAGGGTTGTGATGGCCGCCGCCCTGGATGATCCGCAGGCGCAGGGGGTCGAAGGCGACGCTGTCGAGGTCAAAGCCGAGCTCGACGACGAGCCGCCGTAGGAGCTCGTGAAAATCCTCGCCGAGGTAGAGCCGACGCCGCAGCACGCCCATACGCCGGAAGAACTCGTCGTTGCTGAGGCGACTGGGGGCGAGCCGAAGGTCCTCGTCGACATCGCCGAGGGTCTCGCGCAGGAGCTTCCGCGTGGCGCTGACGAGCCCGTCAGTGGTCGCCGTCGCTGCGGTCTTGAAGAGGGCGCCTCCGTAGAGGGCAGCCCGCAGGGCCGCGTTGTCGGCGGGGATCGAGGGCGAGATGGCGGTGTTCATAGGGGGCGTCGGGCGCGACAGATACAGCGCAGGGTGTCGAGGGTGAGAGGCACGTCGGGCTTGGGGCCGATGTCGCCGAAGAGCTCGATCTCAGCAAAACCGACGCTGCGGAGCAGTCGAACGAGCTCATGGGGCTGATAGAGGCGCACACGGGAGCTGTGGGTCACACGCCGACCGTCGGGGAGAAAGTAGGTCCAGCGCTTGTCCAGAGCGCCTGCGGCGAGGTCGACCGAGGACTCTCGGGCGAGGCAAAGCTCGCCGCCGAGGATCTCCCGTCGTGTGAACATATGGGGCTGGAAGTGGCGGAGCACGCCGGCCGCGTTCATCGTGTCGAGGAGGAAAAGGCCGCCAGGGCGAAGGCTGTCAAAGGCGCAAGCGAGCATCTTCGCGTTGACCTCGTCGCTCTCTCCATAGCCGAAGGAGGTCCACCAATTGAACACACCATCGACAGCGTCAGGAGGCCGGTAGGCGCAGGCGTCGGCGGCTTTGTAGCGCAGGTCGAGCCGCCGCTCGTCGAGCTCGGCCTCACGACGCGCTCGCTCGATGTAGCCCGCCGCTTGGTCGCAGCCGACGACGCGAAAACCGCGGGCGGCGAGGGGGCGGGAGAGCGAGCCGATGCCGCAACATTGATCATAGACCCGGTCTCCAGGCTTGAGCTCGAGGGCCTCTACGACGAAATCGAGGGTGCGGTCGACCTCGGCCGTACAGGTCCGCTCGAGGAGGATCTGCGCCAGCAGGTCGTCGTGAAAATCGTGCCACCAAGGGGCCGGGGAGTCGGGGCTGGACATCAGCTTCTCCTGCGGGCTAGCGGCCCGCGTCGGGTGTGGGAGGACGGTCGAAGGTCGGCGGCGGGGAGCTGGGCGGAGGTGCACGACCTTCGCCCCGGAGGAGCGCGTCGACGGCCTCACAGGCCGTCTTCCAGCGCAGGTCCCAAGCCCCGCGGAGAACGACGATCCGACGTCCGGCGCGGTCGAGCTCAGCGGCGCAACGCCGGAAGAACTCAGCCCGCTGCTGCGGCAGGTAGCGGACGGGGTCGTCGACGTAGGGGACGTCAACGTCGAGGAGAAAGGTCAGAGCATAGTCGCGACCGCGACCGAGCTCGCGGACAGAGGCGGACACTCCGCCGAAGAGAGCATCGCTCCAGATCGCGGTGGCGAGGGGGTCGGTGTCGCAGAAGAGGAGTCGGTTCGCTGCGCGGGCGAGGGCATCCTCGGCGGCGACCTGCCCCCGGGCGATGATCTCCATATCCTCGATCGTACATTCTCCCTGGCGGTGCTCTAGCCAAGTACGCGCATACTCGCGGACAGCGACAGTGCCGTAGCGGCGCGCCAGAGCGGCGCTGAGGGTCGACTTGCCGGTCGACTCGGGGCCGAAGACCGAGACTCTCTGGGCGTAGAATGCGCGTACGCAAGGGGGCAGGTGATGCCATTGTCCGAGGGGATCCTCGCGTATCGCCGTACCGCTCGTCGGCAGCGCCTCCCGGCCGAGGTCGACGGGGACAAAGCGGGCGCCGAGCTCCTCCGCGAGGCGCTCTCCGTAGGGTTCGGAGGCGAAGACGAGATCGACCGAGCGCGGGAGGATTCGCGTGAGCGAGCGTCGCCAGATCCCCCAAAAGTCGGGGTGCTCGCCGGGATCCTGCGGGTTCTCGTCCCTGAGGTGGAGCACCTGCGCCGCCGGTGCGAGCTCCCGCATCCACGCATATCGAAGAGCCCCGGGGATCGGCTCCGCGCCGAGCGTGCCGACGACGACGCTTAGCTCGTCGACCATCCGCTGGGCGAAGTTCACGAGGAACAAGTGCCCCGAGTGGGGCGGCATGAACTTTCCGAGGACAAGACCGCGGGTCATCGGCGGGCTCCGTGGGCGAGATCTTCGGAATGCTCGAGGTTGCGCGAGCGCTCACCAGGCAACGCCGAGAGAACGCCCCCACCGAGCGTTGCCGAGAGGAGCGTGAAGGCTCCGAGCATCATCGACGACCTCCGAGGGCTGAATCAACATAGCGATCGAGGAGAGACTCCGTCACCGGCGGTAGCGAGAGGCCGCGCGGGCGGAGCTGCGCGTCGGCGGCTCTACAGTCAAAGCGAAACCCGGTCGCCTGGAAGAGGTCGTAGGCCCGCAGCTCACGGGAGGATCGGCGGTCGAGGCAGCGGCTTAGGGCCAGGTAGGCGACCGCCGCGGCGGCAGAGCGCTGGCTTCGCTCCGCCGCGATCCTCCGCCAACGCTGGCGCGAGACCGGCTCGATCGTCGCGCCTGCGCGTCGGAGCGCCGCGACGAGGTCAGCCCCGCTCGCGCCGTTCGGCGAGGCGATATGGTAGGTGGCCGGCATATCGTCGCTGACGGCTGGACCTCCGCAGACAAGCTCGCACAGGGCCCTGGCGACGCTGTCGACAGGAGAGATGTCGACGCGAAGAGCCGCATGCCCCTCCGGGACAACGCCCAGCTCGACAAGGCCGCGAAGAAAGAAGGTCAATTGATCGCGGGCTGGACCGGCGCCACAAAGGGTGTCGCCGGTGATGAGGCCGATCCGGTGACAGACCAGGGGTGCTCGCCGTCTCATCACCTCGCGGGCGAGCACCTCGGCGGCCCACTTGCTCTGGGCGTAACCGCCGAGCACGGCTTCGGTCCCGTCGAGGCGGTCGCTCTCCTGCGCCTCGGCGATAGCGGGGAGCGCCGCGACGAAGACGCTGAGGGTCGAGATCAGGTGAAGAAGCTTGGGTCGGCCCCGCAAGGCGAGCTCGAGGACTCCTGCAGTGCCGCCTATGTTCGCGAGGCGGAGCGTGTCGAGATCGGCGGCGAGGTTGACGACCGCGCCGCTGTGGACGACGCCGTCGACATTCCCGGAGAGACCGCGCCATTCATCGGCCTCGAGGCCGAGGCGAGGCTTCGTAAGATCGCCGACGACGACCTCAAAGCGGCTCTCCGCGGGGACTTGCCCGTCGTCGTCGTCCGCCATGAACGGGAGAGCGCCGGCTGCGATCGACGCGGTGAGGCGCTGGCAGGCACGTCGCTGATCCGCGGCGCGGACGAGAGCGATAATCCGCCCGCGATGACGACGGCCGAGGAGAACCGCGAGATGTCGCCCGAGAAACCCGGTCGCGCCGGTCAAGAGGAGCGTGGCGTTCGGGTCTAGAAGGCTATGGTGAGAGTCTCGTGTGCTCTCGCGCAGTCTTCGTTGCTCCTCTTGGCTCCGATGAAATGCCACTGGACTGGGCCGTAGCGCGGACGCGAGCCCCATGACCTCCGCCCTCAGCTCCTTCGTCGACCGCAGCTCCGCGCTCGTGCACCGCGCTAGCGACATCGCGAGCTCGGAGACGCTCGGGTTTCGCAGGAGCGCTGCCGCAGAGAGGACGAGCCCATGCGGCTGTGCAGCGGCGACAAGCTCGAGAGCGCGAAGCGAACCTCCGCCGAGATCGCAGAAGCGGTCATCCGGGCCTACACGGGGTACTGCGAGCACCTCACGCCAGATCGCCCGGAGAAGGGCGGTGGTCGCCTGCGGCGGGCTATCCTCCGCCCCTACGCCTGTGACTCTGGCATCTCGGTCCAGCTCTGCCTCGCCAGCGCTGACGGCCTCCGATCGTAGCGCCTCAGCGAGCGCGAGCCCGTCGACCTTGCCGCTCGGTCCCCGCGGCAACGCCTCTCGAAGCTCAATACGCCCGGGCACAGCGGCCCTTGGCAGCGACCGTCGCAGGTGCTCGCGGAGGGCGGCGACGCTCTGCCTCGTCCGCTCGCCGCGGAGGACGACCGCTGCGATCAACGACGAGCGCGGTCCATCGACGACCGCGGCCTCAGCCACCGCAGGATGACGACAAAGCTCCGCCTCAACCTCGCCTAGCTCGATCCGTACGCCGCCGATCTTGCGCTGACGATCAAGGCGCCCCAGGAACTCGAGCGACCCGTCGACGCGACGCCTCACCCGATCACCGCTCCGGTAGAGGCGCGCTCCGTCGCGCTCGACAAAGCGCTCCGCGGTCAGCTCAGGACGTCCAAGATAGCCGAGCGCCAGGCCATCACCGCCGATGTAGAGCTCCCCCTCGCCCTCGGCTGGCACCTCCCGGCCCTCGAGATCGACCACGCGGTAGAACACGCCGGGGAGCGGCTCGCCGAGGAGCGGACGGGTCCACGTCGAGGCCCCGCACTCCACAAGGCTCGAGCAGACGGTCGCCTCAGTCGGGCCGTAGACGTTGACGACGCGGACGACCTGGGCGAAGCCACGGACCAGCGCAGGTGCGCAGGGCTCCCCGCCGATCACGATCGTCTCCAACGATCGCGGCAGCGCCTGCGGATCGATGTGAGGGAGCAACGCGGGGGGAAGGTCGACGTAGGTGATCGACTCGCGCTCCAGCGTATGCAGGAGCGAGGAGGGATCACGCACCTGGTCGCGATCGACGATCACGAGCGCAGCGCCGGCGAAGAGCGCGGTGCCGATGTCCGAGATCGAGGCGTCAAAGGCAGGAGAAAGGACAAAGAGCGAGCGAGACGCGGGGCCGAGGCCAAACGCGGCCACCTGCGCCCGGAGCAGGCCGAGGATCCCGCGGTGGCTGACCATCACCCCCTTGGGCTCCCCCGAGCTCCCAGACGTGTAGAGAATGTAGGCGAGCTCCGACTTCTCGGGTCGCCGCGGGGGCTGCGAGAGCTTGGCTCTCTGCGAAGGCTGCCCCGGCGACAAGGTCGACGATCGCAGGCTGAGCACGTCGACGGCGCGGAGAACACGACGAGGCGCGGCCTCGTCGATGATCCTCCGGCGTCGGACGACCGGCAGGTCCGAGGGGAGCGGGACGAAGGCCGCGCCCGCGATCCAAACACCGAGCAGAGCTGCGATATAGGCAGCGGAGCTGTCCAGGCTGAGGCCGACGCGATCACCTATCTCGACGCCTCCCACCACAAGTCGAGCTGCGATCCGCTCAGCCCATCGCCACAGCTCTGCGTAGCTCAAGCGCTCGCCGCGGTCGAGCACGGCCGGTCGAGCACCCTGCCGCTGCACGACCTCAACGATCCACGAGAGAACATCGGTCGGCAGCTCACCCGTCGGCCGCGCATCGCCCTCACGAAGTGGTCGAGCTTCTCTCATAGCGCATACCTCTGCTGGAGGATGCAGAGGCTCGTGACCAACATCAGCGCCGGATCCCAAGCTCGCCGCTCGCGCTCCGAGAGGCCCGGCAAGCGCTCCAACGCCGTCGCGAGCCGACCCCGGTCGACGAAGCCGGGCAATGCGGAACCTGCTCCATAGAGCACTTCGCGGATCGGCGCCGTGTCCGAGAGGCAGAGCGGCGGGGCGAGGAACGGGTGTTTTTCGCGGGTGCGGATCGACCGAGGGAGCCGCGCGCCGACGGCCTCACGAAGGACGTACTTCTCGACGCTCCCGCGGATCAGAAGATCGATCGGCAGGCGCCTCGCGACGTCGAAGAGCCGGTGATCGAGGAAGGGCAAGCGACCCTCGATCGAATGCGCCATCTCCATCCCGTCCCCCAGGGTCCTGAGGATGTAGGTCGCGAGGGCGCTCTTGCTCCAAAGGTAGAGCGACTGGTGGACTCGGCTCCGCCCGCGTAGCTGGCGACGATCCTCGAGATCCGCCAACGCGTCGACGTAGGCGTCTCGCGCGCAAGACTCCGCCAAGAAATCATCACTCAACAGAGAGGTGATCCGACGCCCGAGGGTCGCCTTCGCGGCCATCCAGCTCGGGACAAAGCCGAGGATCCGCTGGGCCGCGGAGAGGTCAAGGCCGGCGCCATCCGGGAGCATCAGACCGGCCGAGGCAGTGTTGCTCGCGGCCAGCGCGGCCGCCCCGGCGCCGCCCCTCAGCCCGTCACGGCGGAGATGGGCATAGCCGCCGAACACCTCGTCGGCGCCCTCCCCCGTCAGGACCACACCGATCCCATCACGCTGGATCTGCTCGCTCAAGAGGTGCTTGGCGGCGATGTGGCCGTTGATCGCCAGCCCTTCGCTGTGGGCGATCGCCAAGGGCATGCGCTCCGCGATCGCCGACGCCGAGACCTCGACCAGCCGCAGCTCCGCGCCGACGTACGCCGCGAGCTCCTCGGCCTTCGCCCGCTCGTCGTATCCCGGGCGATCAAACGCGACCGAGTAGCAGAGCGGAGGCGCTCCGAGCTCGGCCGCCGCGAGGGCGACGACAGCGCTCGAGTCGAGGCCACCGCTTAGCTGGAACGCGAGCGGCACCTCGGCCTGCAGCCGGATCCGCACCGCCTCCTCTAGCGCCTGCGCGACCTGGCGGATGGCCTCATCGTCGCTCGTCGCCGCGATCTCTGTGGCCCGCGGATAGTCGAGGTTCCAGTAGCGACGGATCCGCAAGTGACCGTCCTGAAGCACCGCGAGCGTGCCGGGCTCGAGCTGACGGATCCCCGCGAAGAGGGTCCGCGCTGGCGGGACGTAGTGCATGTGGGTGGCGGAGAAGACCGACGCCATATCCCACCCCGCAGGGGCACCCGCGGCGAGGAGCGCCTTGCCCTCCGAGGCGAAGCAATACGCGTCGCCGATCTTCGCGTAGACCAGCGGCCGCACGCCAAAGCGATCTCGGCAGGCGATCGCGAGGCGCTGCCGAGCGTCCCACAGGACAAAGGCAAACTCACCGCGGAGATGGTCGACGAGCTCGACCCCGTACTCCTCGTAGAGATGGACGACGAGCTCGCTGTCGCTCGCGGTGCGAAAGCAGTGACCGCGTGCCTCGAGCTGTAGGCGGAGCTCCTGATGACCGTAGAGCTCGCCGCTGACCACCGCGACGACGTCCCCTTGCTCGTTGACGAGCGGCTGGGCGCCGCCCGTCCGGTCGATGATCGCCAGACGCCGATGACCGAGGACGACCCGCCCGTCCGGCGAACGCCAACGGCCTTCACCGTCGGGACCGCGATGACGGAGCGCCGCGAGCGGTCGCTCTAGCCAGTCATCCTGGAAGATCGAGCTCAGCGCGAAGGCGCCGACGATGCCGCACATTCGCGAAGCTCCGGTACTGCCGCCAGGTCTTTGCCGAGCGCGAAGAAGAGCTTGCGCCCCTCCCCTCGCCGCGACTCCTCAAAGACCGCAGCATAGTCTTCGAGCGACCGCGGCTTCGCCCAGAGCGGGTGAAGGTCGAGCGCGCCGGTGGCGACGAGGGACGCTGCCTCCGAGAACGACCCGTAGTAGGCCGCTACGAGGTGCAGCTCCTTCGGCACCAGCGCGAGCAGATCGATCACCAAGGGCTCGATCCGCCGGCTCTTGACGACGATCCTCCCCCCCGGCCGCAGGGCGTCCATGAGCGCCGTCATCCCGGCTCGGTCCACCCCGTTCTCGATCGCAAAGTCAAAGGTGCCAGCGGCGGGTCGTTCGCTCGACGCGGGGTCGCTCGGATCATAGCTGCGAAGCTTGGAGAACCCCCGGGAGCGGAGAAGAGCCGCCGCCAACGCGGCGATCCGTCCCCTGCCGACGACCAGCCCGCGCTCCTCGGGGCGAATGCCGGCGCTGACGATCGCGAGCGTCGCCGCGACAGGTTCGATGTAGGCGACCGCTCGAGCGTCGAGCTCGTCGGGGACGCGGACGAGCGACGCCGCCGGAACCCGCACGTAGTCCGCGAAACCACCGTCCACGTCGACCCCGAGGAAGCCCGGCGAAACGCAAGGAGAGCCGACGCCGCAGGCTGAGCAGGCGCCGCAGCGGATCCGCGGGTCGACGCTGACCCGGGCCCCCAAGAGCTGTGAAGGCACACCAGCGCCCCGGTCGACGACCGTGCCCGCGATCTCGTGACCGAGGATCCGTCCCCCGGCGGAGGGGCCGAGCTGCCCCTCGGCGACGTAGCAGTCGGTCCGACACAAGCCCGCCATCAACACCCGGACGAGCACCTCGTCACCGGCAAGACGCCGAGGCGTCGCGACCCGGGCGAGCTTCACCCCAGCAGCGCCGCGGACGAGCGCTCGCATGGTCGAAGGGATAGGCGCGTGGTGATCCAGCCGGCGCGCCTGAGCTGACGAGAACGGATCCATGGCGCAGCGAGGCCCGCCATCCTAGCAGAAGACAGAGCGCCACAAGCCCGCCGAGGCGCGGGGCCGCGCCATCCGGCTGCTGCGAAGGTCGAGCGCTCTCGGGCCCTCGCGGTCCTGGATGAACCCGCCCCGATCGCGGGACCGCCCCGGTCATTCCCCGCGCGCGAGTACCTCGCGAGCGTCCCCAAGCTCGCGACAGGGGACGCCGCGACGGGCCCTCGCCGACGCCAATGGTAGACTCCCCGACGATGCTGCCGCTTATCAGCCTCATGGGCGTGCTCAAGGATCTCTGGGAGTTCGTCCGCCGGGTCCAGGAATGGCTGGCCCTCGGCGGGACTGCCCTGGCCGCAGCGCTCGCGCTCCTCTTCCTCCTGACCTGGGTGCTCAGCCACACCCGCCAGGCCAACGCCCACCCGCGGCCGTGGCTCTCTCGCCTGGCGCTCGTCAGCGCCTACCCGGCGGTGGTCCTGACAGCGGTCGCTGCCGTCGGCCTCTTCGTCCCCGGGCTCCAGCCGCTGATCCTCAAGAGCTTCGCGATCGCTGTGCTGCTCGCTGCCCTCAGCTGGTGCTTCGGCGTCGCGGCGATCCTCAGCGGCGGCAATGCCCACGATCTCGCCCGTGCCCGGCGAGCGCTCATCCTCGCCGGAACCCCCTGGTACTGCCTCGCGGTCTACCTCGCGACCCAGCTCTAGCTTCTCTACGAGCGCATTGACTCCTCAGCGAACGCGCTCTGGCTCCTCAGCGAGCGCGCTCGACCGCGGACTCACTGGCCATCCGCGCCTGCGCTCTGCCTCCTCAACGAGCCCGTCGAGCAACGCCAGCTAGGGCTGCACGGAGGGCCGGTTTGTCATCGTCGAGGTCGACGTATCGCCGCCCTCGAGCTTTGCCAAGAGCTGCTTCGCCGGGCCGTAGTCCGGGCGGAGCTGGAGGGCGATCCGCGAGGCCTCAAGCGCCGCTTCACGATCGCCGCGCTTGAGCTCGACCTCGGCGAGGGTCGTCCACAGGTGGGGCTCCCTCGGCTCGATCTTGATCGCGGTCTCGATCTCCTCGCCTGCGGTGATCAGGTCCGCAGGCTGCGACTCGAGCGCCAGCCGAGCCCGGAGATACGCCGCGTAGGAGGCGTGATGCACCGGCGTCGAGGTGACGAGCTCACCGTCGATGTAGTGCAGCGAGCGTGAGGTCGGTGAGCTCGCACAGCCGAGCGCGAGCGCGACGAGGCCGATCCCGGAGATGGTCCCGGCCCTGGTCCCGACAAAGGACCGCACGAGGGAGGAGAACGCCCTAGGCGCCCTATCTGCACACCGAGTCGACATCGTCAGAGGGGGATATTGCCATGTTTCTTCGCCGGGTTCTCCTGCCGCTTGTTGCGCAGGAGGGCGAAGGACTGAGCGACCCGCGCGCGGGTCTCCTCGGGGCGAATCACCTGATCGATAAAGCCAAGCTCGGCGGCCTTGTAGGGGTTGGCGAAGAGCTCGCGATATTCTTGGGTCAGCTCCGCGCGCCGCTCGGCCGGGTTCTCCGCGGCCATAAGCTCGCGGCGATAGATGATGTTGACCGCCCCCTCCGCGCCCATCACCGCGATCTCAGCGGTCGGGTACGAGAGGTTGATGTCTGCGCGGATATGCTTCGAGGCCATGACGTCGTAGGCGCCGCCGTAGGCCTTGCGGGTGACGAGCGTGACCTTCGGCACCGTCGCCTCGACGAACGCGTAGAGCAGCTTTGCGCCGTGGCGGATGATCCCGCCGTACTCCTGATCGGTGCCCGGGAGAAAGCCGGGTACGTCGACCAGGGTGAGGAGCGGAATGTTGAACGCATCGCACATCCGGACGAAGCGCGCGGCCTTGACCGAGGCGTTGATGTCGAGGCAACCCGCGAGCACCAGGGGCTGGTTGGCGACGATACCGATGCTCTGACCGCCGATCCGCGCGAGGCCGATCACCATGTTGCGGGCGAAGTGCTCCTGGACCTCGACGAAGTGGCCGTCGTCGGCGATCGAGGTGATGATCGTCCGGACGTCGTAGGGTTTGGAGGGGTCGAGCGGGACCGCGTTCTCGAGCTCCGTGCAGGTCCGCCGGACGTCATCCTTGGTCGGCCGCGGCGGCGGATCCTCCATGTTGTTGCTCGGGAAGAACGAGAGCAGCTCGCGGGTCATCGCCATCGCCGCGGCCTCGTTGGCGCAGGCGAAGTGGGCCACGCCGCTCTTCTCGTTGTGGGCCTGCGCCCCGCCGAGCGCCTCCTTGGTCACCTCCTCGTGGGTGACCGCCTTGATCACGTCGGGGCCGGTGATGAACATGTAGGCGCTCTTCTCGACCATCAGCGTGAGGTCGGTGAGCGCGGGCGAGTAGACCGCTCCGCCAGCGCAGGGCCCGAGGATCACCGAGAGCTGGGGGACCACGCCGGAGGCGAGGACGTTGCGCTTGAAGATCTCCGCGTAGCCCGCGAGGCTGGCGACCCCCTCCTGGATCCGGGCGCCGCCCGAGTCGTTGAGGCCGATCACCGGCGCGCCGACGGTCATCGCCATGTCCATGACCTTGCAGATCTTGGCGGCGTGGGCCATCCCGAGCGAGCCGCCGAAGACCGTCGCCTCCTGGGCGAAGACGAAGACCGGACGACCCTCGACCATCCCGTGACCGGTGACCACACCGTCGCCGTAGACCCGCTTCTTCGGCATGTCGAAGTCGGCGCAGGACGAGGTCACGTAGCGATCGAGCTCGACGAAGGAGCCCGGGTCGAGGAGCAGCTCGATCCGCTCGAGCGCGCCCTGTCGACCGCTCTCCGCGAGCTTGGCCCGGGCCTTCTCGGCCTTGGCCTCGGCTGCCTTTAGGGCCTCGTCACCGCCGCGAAGGGTGGCCGGACCGGCGTTCGCGTCGGCGAGCCGCTCACGGAGCTCAAGCGCTTGGCGGGGGTCGAGATGGGGGCGTTTGACCGGCGTGTCTGCCATGGCGCCGGGACTGTAGCAGCACTCGGCCGACCGCTGCGAGCGGACGCCCCGCGCCTGCTCCGGAGCGGATCACCCGCTCAAGAGGGGCCCCGATGTCAGAGATCCCCCTTGGTCGACGGAATCGCATCTCCCATCGCCGGATCGATCGCTGTCGCCATGCGCAGAGCCCGCGCGACCCCCTTGAACGCTGCTTCGATCACATGATGTGCGTTCCCCCCAGCCCGCAGGTGGAGGTGAAGGTTCATCCGCGACTGGACCACCAACGCCTGGAAAAACTCGCGGACCAAATCGCAGTCGAAGCGACCGACCCGTCTCCCGGCGATCACCGGCAGCTCAATGACCAGGTAGGGGCGACCGCCAAGGTCAAGCGCGCAGTCGACCAGGGTCTCGTCCATCGCCAAGGAGAAGTGCCCGTAGCGGACGATCCCGCGGCGATCGCCGAGCGCCTGATCGATCGCCTGACCGAGCACGAGACCGACGTCCTCGACCGTGTGGTGATCGTCGATCTCAACGTCCCCTTCGGCCTCGACCACGAGTCCGAGCGCGCCGTGACGGGCGAAGGCGTCGAGCATGTGCGAGAGGAAGGGCACCGGCGTGCGGATCGACGCTGGCGGCGGAGGTCGACCGTCGGCGAGGGTGAGCTCGACGGTGACCGACGTCTCCTTGGTCACCCGCTCGACACGGGCCTGACGACCCCCCTTGTGGTCCTCGCTTGCTTCTGCGCTCACTCCAGGCTCCTCGCTCCCCGGCGCCATCTCGACCTCGATCTAGATCCGGGTCTCGGGGACGAAGACGATATCACCCGGGCGGAGGCTGAGATCCTCAGCGTCGCCCTTGATGATCTCCGTCAGGGAGACCTCGAACGTCGAGGTCGCGTCCCCCTCTCCGGTACGACGGGTGATCCTCACCCGCCGCGGCGCCGCGAACTCGGTCAAGCCGCCGGCCAGCGAGAGCGCTTGGACCAGGGTCAGACGCTCCTGATAGGCGAGCGAGCCCGGATCCTTGACCTGTCCCAGCACCGACACCTCACGGTTGCCGCGGACCTTGATCGTCACCGTCACCTGCGGATGGTGGAGGTATCCGTCCGCGAGGCGGGTCTCGACGAGCTCGGCGGTCTCGGCCGCGGTCCTCCCCTTGACGACGATCCCGCCGAGGTAGGGGAAGTCGATCGTCCCGTCCGCCTGGACCTCGTAGGCCCCGTCAAAGCGCTCTTCGTCGAAGACACGGACATCGATCGTATCGCCGGTCGCGAGGATCTCCCGGGTCTGGACCGGCACCTCCGGCAGCTCCGGCGCCGCCTGACGGCAGCTCGCGGTCGCGAACGTGGCGAGCACCCCGCAGGCCAGGCCGCCGAGCAGCGCTCTGCGCCGCTGACACGTCCCCGCTCGTTGTCCGCTCCCTACGGCCACAGGCTCCTAGAATCGCACGGCGCCGATCACCATCGCAACGTGCTTGACGAAGCCCGCGTAGTCGACATAGCCGTTGCCGTAGCGGGCCAGGAAGGGCGAACTCTCCACCGAGAGGTTGTAGCGGAGGGCGACGACGAAGAGCTTGCCCAGCGGCTGCTCAAGCCGCGACTCGAGGGCGAAGATCGTGTCCTTGCGGGCGACCGAGCCGGCGAAGTCACCGTAGACGTTCTCGTAGCCGGTGATCGTCGCGATATCCTGGCCGGGGACCGGCAAGCCCTCGTAGCGCCGGCCGATGACCGCCATCTGCAGGGCCGCGAACATCCGCCAACGAAAAGTGTGGGCAGCGCCGATGCGACCGCCGACGTCGGCGAAGTAGTTGCCGAAGAGCGAGTCGTGAAACGAGCGCTCCGCCTGGAAGAAGACGTTGGTCCGCAGCGTCGGGTAGTAGCTGAGGGTCGTCATGCCGATGAAGCCGCGAAAGTTCGCCGGGGTGACGGTGTCGTAGAGATAGTCGGTGTGCCCGTAGCCCGCGAGGGCCTCGACGATCATCTTCTTGCTGACCTGCCCGCGGTAGCCGAAGAGTGCCCGGTGATGGAACGAGTCCTCGTTGCGGCCGGTCCCGGTCTCTGAGCAGCACAGATAGTAATTGTAGTTGAAGGCGTAGCGAGCGATCAGCGACGAGCGCGGGGCGAAGCGCCACTTGGCCTCGGTCGCGACTCCGTTGACCAGGCGATCCGCGGTGAAGATGTCGCTGGCCTCGTAGTAGAGCAGCTCGTTGAGATAGGTCGCGGAGAGGGTCAGGCGACCTCCCCCCGGCCGAAGCGTGAAGGTCAACGCCCCCCGATGATCGATCCGGTTGTAGTTGAAGTCAGGGCCTGCTGCGTAGTTCCGCGGCTCTGCGAGGCGAGCGAAGCTCTCGTCAAAGGCGACGCTGAAGCGCCGACCCGG
>Ga0316189_10003655_pt1 | contig 14932 bp, 19 predicted proteins | sample LowCovwburrow_MG_FD_204930 | JGI IMG/M metagenome (GOLD analysis project Ga0316189, IMG submission 204930) | Coastal sediment microbial communities from Maine, United States - Lowes Cove worm burrow | ecosystem: Environmental > Aquatic > Marine > Coastal > Sediment | place: USA: Maine...
CCTACGCCTAGCATAAGCATGTCCATCGCCCAAACAAATGGTCCGCTAAACTTCTTACGGATATCTTTTGTGCTGACGAAGCCGCAGTTACATAGAGCAGCCGACCCTAACTTGTCTACGATTGGTGATCCCATCACCCACAAGCCACGCCCTGGAGGTGTGAACTTGAACTCCCACATCTTGCGGAACATCTTCTGCGCTGATGATTGTGCCTTTTGAGCCTGCCATGGCAAGCCCATTTTTGCAATGTGGTCATACTGAATCTTAAATACCCCCTCGACTACTCGCTGGCATGTCTGCCAGTATTCTTCTTGAGTGCCATTGGGTAGCTTACGCGCATATGTGCGCTTGTAAACAAAGTAACTAAGATCTCCAAAACCCCAGTTCGGTTGCTTACCCCGAAACTGGCTGATAAAATTTTCAGATAGCTTTAACACTATTCTCCTTTGGTCAACCGCGCAGGGTCAAAGATTTCAAATTCTTCATCATGCACCTTGAGGCGCAACACACTTTCCGCTACGTTCTTCGAACCAAGCATCGCTAGGCCAAATTTATTACGTCCGTGTGCGATGTTAACGAACTGATTAGCAAGCCCAGGGACAGCACCCATAAGAGGCAGTTCATCCTCTGTGCTGGTTTCAATATAGGTCCAGGCGTACTCAATGGCTAGGTGGTTTGTGACCGGTAGTTGAGTAGCCATAGTGTCATCTAGATGATCTAGAAGCTTACGGTTATACCCATTGTCGTTAGTGACACCCAGCTCGGGATCTTTTCTTAGACCAGCTTTACCACCAGTCATCATTACTGAACGTCGATGTAGACGAACAGAATCCAACCCCTTACTAAATTCAATAGGCATTACGGGCAACGGTAGATCGCTGTCAAGCTCCTCACTGAGTGGCTCTGTGCGAATAACGTGCTCTCGCCGCCTTACAATACTGTCTTGAATCGCATCACTCTCGACCGTCTCTGACGTTGCGTGAATGATACTTCCGGCAGTGATAGTGTGTCCATTTTCTAGATGCACGATAGGCGCACGATCAGAAAAGGACTCTACTCTAGTTACGTTAGCATTGTAAACAGTTTGAATGCTAGCTTTACGCATTAGTTGCGTTAGCTTGTTACAATACGAGAACGGATCAAACATTCCTTCTTCAGGAATATACAGGGCTCCTTGAATCTTAGGAGCGATCATGATATGTTGGGTCTGATCGCGATCAAACCTAACTGGAACGAAACCCCAATCACCCAAGATCTCTTCACTAGCATCTAGCTCTACTACATCTTTAGCAGTAGAAGCCATACGTAGCCCGCCGTTAAACTCAGCACCGCAGTCTAATCCACGGTCGACGAGCACCTCACGAAGTAGCGTGTTGTTTGCGGCACTGTAGTGATAAAGTGCCTGAGCATTAGTCTTGCCTACTTTATTTACAACTGCCTTAGGCGTCTTATTAGAGCCTAGATAAACACTTCCATTCATCCTACCGCTAGCCTTGAACGCAGCATACGGAGCCTTGTCAAGGACCAAAATACGGATACGTTTCTTGCTTGCCTTGGTTAGACGAAGCAGCCAATAAGCCGTACTAATGCCAGCAAAACCAGCACCGATAATTACTATGTCAGCGCTGGTGTTAAGTTGAGGTTGGAATGCGAAATCTGGTGGGGAGTTCTCCCACCAAAAACTATATCTCTTCGTAGGTGCAGCCATCTTAGTTTAGTGAGAAGTCTTTATGATCAGAGTCGGTATCAGCTTCCTTAGCAGTAAACGCCTTAGATAGTTTACTCATGTTATCCATGACAAACTTTTCATCAGCCTTACGATACTTAGCAATACAGTGCTGGCACACCTCTAGATACCTTTCCTCACCTCGGACATCTACAGTAGTAGTGTCGGCGGGCGTGACCGTCCCGTCATCGTTCGTGTACTTCTTTAGTCGATTCTTTTTGCAAGAGGGACATTTAATCACAGCAATGGTTGGCATGGCTGCTTTACTACTATACTTATTTGCGTTCTTCATTTGTTCCTTTGATTATACACTAATCACTTGCCCGTAGAACCAAAACCACCACCGCCTCTTGCAGTTTCCTCTGGATCTGGGTACTCATATGAGATCTCTTGGTTTAACTCTTCGACCTTTACAATTCTAGCCTGCGCTATCCGATCACCAGCGTTGATAACATAGTCAGCACCGCTATGGTTGAATAAAAGCACTCGCAAAAGTCCACGATAATCTGAATCAATTTCACCCGCCTCAACAGTCACTCCGCTTTTATTTGCCAAGCCTGACCGTGAACGAAATAACATTCCGTATCCTTCAGGTAGAGAAGCAACTACAAGTGTGTTAATGAGGGCGCTGCCTACGCCAAGGATCGCATCAAACTTAGGAATAACCACGCTTGACGGCGACACTAAGTCGTAGGCGATAGAGCCGCGAGTGGCGCGACGGGGTATGAGGTCGTCACGCCCTTCGGGGACATGCCAAATAACCTTTGGCTTCTTGCCGAAAGGCCACCACATATTTACTCCTCTGGGCTGTCAAAGCCAAACATACGAGTTAGTCCGTCCCGCATAAAGTGCGCTAATAGGGCTAGCTCATCTTGATTGAGATACATCTGAACATATCGCGTTCCAGCATCTTCACCGCCGCCTTTGATGGTTCGGCTTAGCTTTAACGCAAAGTTTGGTTCACCGTTATACTCACCACGAGTAATATCCAGAACACTAATTCGCATCTTATCCATCGAGCTATGTAACAGCTTAGTAGCGGATACACGACCATTGAATAGCAGAAGTAGTTTTCCCATATCAGCAGTGCCAAGCTTGAAGACTAGCTTATTCGCCCAATCAAACTGAGCCTTGTCACCCTGTGGTAGCTTAGCACCCTTCTGAGAAGTAGCCTCTAGAAAGATAGCCTGCTTGTTGGGGTCATAGGAGAACTGCAATGCTGCGCCAGCATCGTCCTTCTTGAGCGGCTTGTAAAAGTTGACGTGTGGCTTCTTCTTGTAAGTTTTAGGTTCGCTCATGATTTCTTAGCTCCTTTTCTTTTTGCTTGCTTCTTTCTGTCGTTTAGTAAGCGTAGTGCTTTACGTGCCTCACCGACCGTGAGTTCCTCAACCGTAAAGATTTCGCGGGTAGTAATCCCTTCAAGTAGATCCTTTAGGGGCAGGCTTAGCTGACCCAGAATCTTGTCGATTAACTTAGATTGCGCGTTAGTGACGGGATTATCATCATCTGGAGCCAGCTCTTCACTTGCATCCTTGTCTACAATCTCTTCTGCTGCATGTTGTTTGATACCTAGAACCTTACGAAGACATCTAGCCTCTGCTCTTGCGGAGGCCACCGCTGTCGGAAAGAGTCCTAATGCTTCACAGTTCGAATAGAAAGCGTCAGCAGAATCAGAGAACGTCCGTCCATCAAGCAACGTAATGTTGAATGTCACAGACGCCATTGGGAAGTTGAACGTTCCCACATGTTGACTGCGGGACATCACGTCACCGGCTCCACTTTCTGTTTCTAACACCTGAACATGCTCCCTTGGAACAATGATCAAGGCATTAACAATGCTTTGTTCGCTATGAATGAATGGCTTGGCTAGTCGGCGCAATCCATGCAGTCGAGGGGCTGGTCCTTTATCGGAGTTGAAGATCTCATCCTCCACCAACTCTTCGAACCAATCTACCTCATCCACACCACGCGAGACCAGCTCTTCAGGTTCGGCTTCTAGGACATCGCCCTCAACCTCCTCCCGAGTCTCGCCATCTTCTAACGGCTCGCCAACCTTTTCGTCCCCCAGAATGGCGTCAGCAAAAACAAGCTCTTCGTTTACAGGAAGATTCGCTTGCGCTGCTAACTCATCAACAGTGGTCTTAGGCGTGGCGTCCTCGACCGCTTCTTCTAAATTACTCAACGTACCAGACTGATGTTCCACCATCTTGTTCGATCTCCTTAATTGCTTGTTCGATTTTGTCAATTCGTAGTTGGCTCAACGGACCGTTGTTATCTCTAACACGCAACATGTTCATCCCATTGGATAGCACGTTTTGATCCTTACGACCATCACGTTCTTGTTGCTTCTTCAGCGCTTCCTCGCCATGAATAGGAAGGAAGTGAGTGGGTCCATCCACCTCGATTGCAATTCCCTGAGATGGTAATCCTAGATCAATCTCAAAGTCCTTGCCTGCTGTATAGTTGGTCGATCTTTCTTCAACCACATATCCTCTTAGTCTTAGCTGCTCTGCAATGAAGCGCTCTAGGCGCGATCCTTGACCCTGTGCGTTTTTAGCCTGAGCGGCAAGCCCCTCCATTGTGACCTTCCGCTCTTGCTCTGACATGCCTTCCCACTTACGCACCCAGCCAGAACCCATAAGCTTCTTATAGGCTTCAACTTCTTCTTCAGAAAGTCCCTCCCAAAACTCACCTAGACCATGAGAAATCTTCTTCTTGGTTTCTTCTGAGTGATTACGACCCTTCATTTGGTGGTCGTTTGTTTTGAGAAAGTTCTTCTGTGCGGTGGCTTTGTCACGCTTGGCGATGCCGTGCTTGGTCATGAATCGCGATAAAGTTGCCAGCGATACCTCCAGCGAGGACGCAACTTTTCGCAAGCTAAGCCCTTGGTCCTGATACAATCGCCTAACATCTTCTTCGTTGATTTCAACCATATTTATCGCCTCAGCATGTCGATTGGCGTCGAAGGAGACAACCTCTTGATTTCATTGATGAGGTCTTTTTCTGTTCCGCCAAAGCGACGTTGCAGGTTGCCAATTCCTCGGGGGATCATACTCTTAAACTCTGGAATCAAAGCCAGGGGAATTCGCATGCCAGAAGTATTCGTAGCGGGGTCAATTCCTTCTGCAATCAATGCACGAATTTGATCTTCCTTGTTCTTCTTCTGCGCATCAGCTTGACGCGCTGCAAGACGAGCATCCTTCTCGTCATTAGTCAACCCTTCCTTGGGCTTCTCGTCAGATTCGAACGCCGCCTGAGCAGCCTCGTGATCAGCTCGGCGAGTTACCTCATCAGTGTCCTGCTGTGCTTTAACAGCCTTGTCCAGGTCAGCGATTGTGCCCTCTCCAACAATCTTCTTAGCGTCCTCAATTGAGTTGACCGAGAAGACATTAAGGATCCTGCGAACTTCTTCAGCGGGAACGTCGAATCGTGTTGCTGCGTGGTGAATATCACCCAGGTCTGCGAATGCGCGGATGAGTTTGATTGCCTCGTTTACGCTAAGTCGCGTGTTGGCGCTCATCAGCTTATTTTTAGCGGCGTCTTGTTCACCGCGATGCCATGCATCGATCTCGCCTTGGGTTATGGTATGCCCGGTGGCCCCGATCATTTTCTCTTGGTCCATGGTTTCCTCCTATTCTATTATGTGATGAAATTACGTTTCTGTATTGCTTTTATGGCGGTCGAGCACAATATGTGCCTTGCCTTTTCTCATACAATCACGATAGACCATTTCATGCACTAAACTTTCAAAAGTGTGCTCTGGGTACCATCCCAGTTCACTGTGTGCCCGGTTTGAATCACCGATAAGCACATCAACCTCAGATGGTCGAACAAATTCTGGGTTGATTTTTACATACTCTGACCAATCTTTGATATCTACAAAGCCAAAAGCAAGATCGAGGAATTCTCGAATGCTGTATGTTTGCTCCATAGAAATCACATAGTCCCTTGGTTCATCTTGCTGAAGCATCATCCATGCTGCTCGCATGTAATCTTCTGCATGACCCCAGTCTCGATAAGCATCTAGATTACCAAGTTCAATGAAGTCTTGTTCCCCGGCGACAATAGCCGCCACGCCCTTCGTGATCTTCCGAGTTACAAACTCAGCTCCGCGATAGGGGGACTCATGGTTGAATAGAATGCCACCGACAGCGAACATCTTGTGCGCCTCGCGGTAGTTACGAACTAGAGTATGAGCCATGAGTTTCGCGCAACCATACGGGGAGCGCGGAATCATTGGTGACTCCTCGTCTAGAATACATTCAAAGATTGTGCCATCAGTTGGTTTATCTCTACCATAGATAGCACTATTACCAAACTGTTCAGATGAACCAGCCTGATAGAATTTACATGTGGGGTGCCACTGCCTTACTGCCTCTAGACAGATAGCTGCGCCAAGTCCCGTGATTTCAATAGTCGACAGCGGTGCTTTAAACGAGTGCCAGACCTGCGACTGTGCAGCTAGGTTGTAAAACTCATCTGGTTTATATGCCGCAACGATACGAGAGATAGAGGAGTTATCAGTGATATCACCAGCCTCTAAGATAAGCCTATTCTCCGCCCGTGCCTGTTCATAGTTTGGTAGGTCAACTAGTCGCCATGCTGTAGACGAACTAGTGCGGCGCTGAACCCCAACTACTTTATACCCCTTGTCGAGCAACAACTTGGTTAGGTAATAACCGTCCTGTCCGTTGACGCCCGTAACGATTGCTGTTTTCATAATACGTTGTTCTCCTGTGCCCATTTGTAACTGCGTTGTAGTATGTCACCTAGGCTAGTTTCAGCAGTAAACCCAAAGCCAGACTTAGCACGACTAACGTCGAGACAACGACGTGGTTGACCGTTAGGCTTGTCCGTATCCCATTTGATTTCACCTTCATAACCTACTACACTCTTAACTTTATCGGCAAGTTCTCGAATTGTGACCTCTCTACCCGTGCCGATGTTTACCGGGGCTGGATCATTGTACTGTAAGGTGGCGAGGAGGATGGCTTGAGCACAATCCCCCGCGTAAAGAAATTCTCTTGAAGCAGAGCCGTTGCCCCACAACGTAACGCTAGGTGCTCCTGTAAGTTTCGCTGCGTGAAACTTTTTAAGCATCGCTGGGATAACGTGGCTACTCTCGTCTTTGAAGTTGTCCCACTCACCAGCCATGTTGACGGGGATGAGAAAGATGCCGTTAAAATCGTATTGTGTACGATATGCCTTGAGCATTTCAAGCTGCACTCGCTTTGCAATACCGTAAGGAGCGTTAGTTTCCTCAGGATATCCATTGTACAAATCCTCTTCTTTGAACGGAACTGGAGTGTGCTTGGGGTAACTACATACAGTTCCCATGCCTACAAACTTTTCTAAACGACCATACTCACGACACGCCTCAATAAGATTGGTTGTCATTGTGAGGTTGTTATACAGAAACTCTCCTGGCTTTTCTCGATTGATTCCAATCCCACCGCATTGAGCAGCTAGATGAATGACAACATCAGGCATATACTTCTGAAGATAATCTTCAATCTGCTCACGAAACATGAGGTTAAGTTCACTACTTCTAGGAGCTAAAAGCCTTACATCTAGCTTGCGTAACTTAGCTACAACGTGATGTCCTAAGAAGCCATTAGCACCCGTAACCATCACTCGTGATTTGTTATTTAGCATCACGTACCTCGTGTGGGGCAACAAAATTAGGATCTAATCTCAGGCACTCTTTTTTGAGTACGTTATGAATAATCTCACCCATTTCGGCTGCGTCTTGCCTTGATAGCTCAGGATGAACACCTACATAAAATCCCTGTTGGTTGATAAGGTGAGCGTTGGGAAATTCAGCCTCTAGGTCGCCACCAAAATACTCTTGTACAACAGGTTGGTTTGTGATGGGCATCATCCTCCGCACTTCAATACCAGCGTCATTAAGATCTTGAATGATATTTTGTGCATTCATAGCAGGATCTTGTAATACAATTGGGTACATCATAAACGTATGACCCTCCATGTCTGGTAAGATGATCTTCTTGTAATCTGCCTGCCATCCCCAGAGATATCCCCATAACACCTGCGCGTTATGCTGTCGTGCGCCAAACAACTCATCCTTTCGTTCGATCTGTGCCTTGGCAATAGCCGCACTAACATCGTTCCACTTCATTGAGTGTCCCCACTTATCAAAGTGAAACTTCTCAGCAATCTTATGAATATCTTCATTGCCGAAACGTGAACTTCTACCATGATTGATTAGCTTCCAGCAATATTCATCAATGTCGTCATGGTTAGTCATGATGACACCACCACCGCCAGCAGAGATAAGGTGATTGCTAAAGAAAGACGTTGTTAGTACATGGCCCCTTCCAATATTAGGAGCAAAAGTAGACTCACAAGCATCTTCGATAGTCCAGATGCCATACTGTTCAGCAATGTCAAAGATCTCTGAACTACAAGCCTTGCCATAAAGATGGACGGGAATGATGATGTCTACTGGATCGTTCACCGCAATCTGACGATTGAGAACTTCTCTTAGGTGACTAGGAGACATGTTTCCATCCGACAAGTCTACGTCCACCATCACAATGTCACAGCCAGCTAAGACAGCGGCAGCTAGAGTAGAAATGTATGTGCAAGCGGGGACGGCAACGAGAGGTTTCTCGTTTTCCTTATGGATTCCCTTCTCAAGGAACATCTCACAGATAGCCTGAATAGCCACATGGATGGCGCTTTGCCCAGAGTGAATAGCCAACCCATGCTTGAGACCGTGCAGCTTGGCGCACATGTCCTCTACTTCTTTAGTAACAGGACCGGGTGAGATGTAGTTGTTATCCAGCACCTGCATGACGTACTTCTTTTCGAGGTCGCCAATACTAGAACTGCCTAGGGTAAATCGTTTCATCCTCGCGCCTCATAACTCTTCATGTCAGGCTCACGAACTAGTTCTTCGTTCCCCTCTTTGACTGCCTTAGCAAACAACTCTCCGATACCCGCTACAAGGCGGGGGCGCATAACGCCATTCAGATAGTCGATCTTCCGCTTTAGAATACCGATCTGTTCGTCAGTTAGCTTATCGTTTCGCACCTCATCCTCAAGCATCCACAACTTAACGTGAACAATTGATAGTCGCTCCAGTGCATATGTAAGAGTTACTGGTGGGTTGAAGTCACAATCTTGGTCAACTAGAGCTTTGAACTCGTCAGTTGCCATGTACTCCTGTAGAAAGTTATCGATCCCTTTCATGAGATGTTCTCCATAATCAGTTCTGTCATTGCGTCTACGCTCGGCGCTGGGCAAAGCTCAAACACGTTATCTGTTCGTAAGCCCATTGCAACTACTCCGGTTTTAGCAAGCGGAAAGTCGGGGCTGTGTAGCTTGATGATGGGTGTCTCCGTGGACGCGGCGAGCGCTACTGCTCCGCTATCCAGACCAAGCCAAAGCTTACTTTCGCCAATTACACCAGCCCATTCACGGTATGGCATACCTCGGGCGTCAATAGCTTTTGCTGGAATTGGCTCGTTGGGTGCGCCAGTGAACACACAGCTAATACCTCTGGACTCTAGTTTCTCTACTAATTGCTCGTAGTTAGAGAATGGCCAGACGGGGCTTGCTGCATAACTGATGTGGTTTACTGTAATGAAATCTTCGTCTGGACAAAATTCACTAATAAACCTATCGACTCGAAGAGTATTGTCTTCAGTAAGGCATAGCTCAATACTACGATCAGTAATGTCATGGGGGTTGATGTTAGCGTTACGCGCTCGTAACGAGATAAAATCCTCACTACGGCGTTCATAAAAGTTATTGAAACGAGGCCAGTATTGAAGATCGTATACCTGCTCATGCATAGAATGAGCGTAGGCTAGGATCTCCTTATCCATAGCGTGTTCTGCTTCCTGCCTACTAGAGTATCCCTCGGGTAGGGTGAAAGTCTCAATATGATCTACGTCAGGATTAGTTTCAACCACCTCCGCAAACTTGTCCCGAATCAGCCACGTAATGTGTGCGTTCGGATTCATAAGTCGGATATGACGTACGACGGGAGTGACGTATAACACGTCAGCCATAGCTCCCCATGAAATGATTCCGATATGCTTTCTATTCATCTGGATCACAGGCGCAATTCGTCCCATCTGCCTTCGGGTTTGTCACCGCCTCAAAAAGCCCGCCACGTAGCAAACTTTGCTTCTCTTCTAGAGTATCAATCTTGAGGCTCAAAGCCTCTATCAACTTGACAAGGTCGCGGTTTTGAGTCTTTAGCTCAATAATCTCTCCATGATCCTCGGCAATGATCTCTGAATTTTTGATCAGCCTTGTATCGAGAGCAGCAATGCTTTCGCGGATTACCTTCAATGGATTTAAAATCATAGTTCTGTCCCTTTATTATGTGACGTTTTGTCAGATTCGTGCGTTATTTTTTCAAACAGTACGAATACTTGAGCTATCCAGTCGCCACAAGGCGCATAGCTCAGGCAAGCGATAGAACTGATATCCAGCCATCAATGCCTTCTTCCACGTTTCAAAATCTGGACTCTTACCATCTGTCTTAACGTCAGATCGTGAGAAGCCCCCCAAAGCTTGCATTGCTTCTGGGCGATAGATCATTGTGGTATGACCTAGACAATTTTGGTTCTTGTTCAAGATACAATGCTTAATGGCATCATGATCAATAGCATTCAGGTTTGGTTCATCTGGTTGAATGTAGTCCAACTCCAGCATTTCAGGAGCTGGGTCACCATTGAATCCTACCATGCGAGTACCTAAGAAATCGATATTCGGATTGGCATCTAGGAACGTAGATTGTAAGGCCAAACGCTCAGGGTGAATGATGTCGTCTACATCCCAGTGCGCGAAGTAATCAGTCTCTACGGTTTCACAGCCGAAGTCAATTACATCTCCAATCACTGGGTCACTCCAGTATGATTGAACTAGGAGCCGGGTGTACAGATCGTCATCTAGGTGCTTATGGACAGCGTGCCGCACGGAATGGCTATTTAGCATGACCTGGGCATGTCCCTCTTCTCCCCAGTTGTGGGCAATAAACAGGATGTCAAAGTCGCGGAACGTCTGGGCGTTGATTTGCTTAGCCCAAAACTCAATCCACTCCTGATGAGCTTCGTGGCAATAGCTAACTACGGTTATTTTTGTCATCTTTACTTTCGTCCTTGTATACATCTAGTAGGTTTTTCTTCCACTCAGGCCAAGCATCAACTATTTTCTTTGCCCAGGCGCAGTGTTCGCTGAATGTCATCCTTGGCTTTTTGGGCTTTTCATTCATCGCTTTCGTGTTCCACGGTTTCGATCGACACAATCTGTTTACTTGTATCGATTTCGTCCTGCCTCCTACTGTCGTGATACATAGACACAGCCCCGTCGTCGTCAATCTCAATGATCCGTGATCCGGAGAAATGCATTCTGATCTCGCCTGGGGTATTGATAGGAATATCTAACGCCTCAACAATAAGAGCCATGAGATCTTGAGTCGACATACTATATTTGATAGTCGTAGTTTTGATTTTAGTCATTTTATCTTGCATCCACCGTGGTAGATGTTTCGCTTGTTCGCTGGCTTGATCAACACTATCCCAAAATGCCCGCGCTTCTGGGGTGCTACGATTACGTGTCAGACCATTCATTTAGAAATGTCCTTAGTCTGGTTGTCCAAAGGTTAGCCTCACGCTGTCTATATGCATGATTAGCAATGATCTGGCGTTGCTCGTCTAGCTTAAGATGATGATGGATCCTTTCAATCAGATCATCTACGAAATGAGCCTCGTCAAAGTGAACCCCTGGCTTATACAGGTTATGAAAGTCGTCAGACTCTGCATGTTGGGTTGCTAGCATAAAAGCGCCCGCTCCCATTAGCTCAAAGTCTCTTCCCTTTATCTGTCCATGATTAGGATTCCTAGAACACCAGCGCAAATTTAAGTTAATCTTGCTCTGGTTAAAAATCTCATTCATGTCGTGATAAGACGGGCGACCATGGTGATCTGGGTGATCTGGCCAGAAATGTCCCCAGGTATGGACCCTGATCCCAGCGCCCCGTATTTGGCTCACAACGCTGTCACGGATGCCATGCTTCTGTCCGACGAAACTAACGTCGAAGGGCTTCTCGGAGCCATCCAGGCGGTCTGAGAAGGCTGGAATGCCGAAAGGCATATGGAATGCATCTACACCATCCAATCTAAGCTCTTCCATCATATGAAGGGCTGGACTAATGGTGTGAGTGTCATATCCCTCAACAACCCTGGAGTTTACGAATCGGTCACCTGACTGGTGTTTGTAACGAAGATGTAAATCAGGGTGGAAGCTGGCAATTGGTGTCCCAGCCTCGATAATCTGTCGTGATTGTGGTAGATGGATACCTAATGCATGTGTCACTGGCACTTGAAATACTAGGTCACAATCCTTAGCGATACTAACCAACCTCTCTAGTCCTGCCGGGTCTGATTGCTGATCTACCCAATGAGTTTGTAGTTCAACTAGCCCTTCATCCGCTAGCTGCTTCCACGCCGGATAGATGTTCATCTTTTCCCACGAGGCATTAGATTCATCAGGCAGAAGGTTGCCGTTCTGACCAAAGTCTGCATTTAGTGATGCGAATAGGATTTTCATTCTTCTTCCTCTACCAGTTCAAGATGGACGCGATAGATCTTTCCATCCATTTCAATTCGTCTACCCGACTTTCTGTTCTTAAACGTACGCGCCCTACAATCGTTGATGACTCCGTATTCAACATCACCCTTTCGAACTACGGGAACCTCAAGCTCACTGCTATGATGATACGTTGCTTCTGACTCATCCTGATCGTATGCATTAGGAAATACCTCCATAGCGATACATGGTAAGTTACTTAACAGTAGTTGCTGCATCGCCTCGACACTCTTGTCGTATGCGGTAGATCCTGTATCCAATGGAGTCAAGTCAATCCGCCGCTGCCAGAGTATTTGACCCGTATCAACACCATCATTAACTCTATGGATACTAACGCCAAATGGCGTTTCATCCACCATGGACCAATAGTAAGGGTGCTTACCTCGGTTATATGGAAGATAACTGGGGTGAGTATTGATCACATTGATACCCAGCTTGTTGAGCTTATGAACGATTCTTGGCCACCATGCCAGAACAACAGTAGTTACACCAAAGTCTTTGATGCGCTGAACTGTATCATCTTCGTTCGTGTAGTCAAAGTGCGGAATGTCAAGCTCTGTGCATTTGTTCTCTACGACGACGCTAGCTTTATCTTGCTCGATGAATCCAATACGTTCAGGGTATTCCTTAAGCATTGCCTTGGCAAAACCCCACCCAACATCGCCGACTCCAGCTAGAATTGCAACCTTGCCCATTACTTCTTCTTTCCTATGAAAACAATCTGTGACTTATGTCCTGGGAAATACTCAACCTCGCTCTCGTGGTAGTCGCAATAATTGCAACTAGCGTTGATGTCAAAAAGTTCATACGGAGGAATTAATGGACTCTTGAGAACGTTTGTCTCCATCATTTCAATGAGGATATCCCGCGCCGGAATGTCATTGGTCGGATTCCAGGTATTCCCATCCAGCCAATTCTCTCCAGTGATGACATCCTCCACTACAAACAAACCGTCTGGCTTGAGGTATCGAAACATACAGCCTAGCGTAATCATGATGTGATCTTGGCGGTGACTACCATCATCAATGATGACATCCCAAGGACCATGGTCTTCAGCATATTTCAGCATATCCGCACGCTTGCCCTGATCTACTAGATGAGTAGTAATATTGGGATGGTCTAACATGCCGGGGAGTTCATACTCCCGAGTGATGTCCGTTCCAAAGATCTGCGCGTTGGGGAAATACTCTGCCCACATTCTGAGAGAGCTTCCCTTGTTGGTGCCAATCTCTAGAATCTTCAGCGGCGCTTCTCGATCAAAGCCATGAGCCATGAAGTAGGCTAGATACAATGGCAGGTAGCCATTCGCCTTTGGTCCATCTGCGCGTTTGTCAGTGTCGAACTGTCGCGCAAGTGTTTCTAGGTCTGCGATGTTATGTGGATAACTCATGAATGATTCCTTTGATTGAATTTGCGACGAACAACGCTTCCTCGTCAGTAACCCCCAGGTGAATAGGGAGAGTCATCAGCTTGTTAGATAGATCGTGCGCAACTGGGCATGTGTTCATAGCGTGACGATACATACGATAAAACGTATTGTCAATATAATGCACGCCAGGATAGATATTCTTGTTGTTCAGCGCGAGTAATACTTGATCTCGCCTCTCAACTACTAGTTGACATAAATGTCGCGACTGCTGAGAGCCAGCAGGATAGTTTACCACACGAACCCCTGTCGTGTCGTGTAATTCTCCATAATACTGCTGAAAGATCTCTCCCCTGCGCTGATTATCCTCATCAAGATATTTAAGTCCAACCAGCCCCATAGCAGCCATGATTGAATTGCCGTGGTATTTAAAGCCAACCTCTGGCACGTCATACTTCCATTTATACGAACCGCTCTGTTCGCTACGAAGGAATGTATCTTTGTCAATACCGAGCCAACTAAGCTTCCGCGCCTTGGCGTCAAACTCAGCGTCCTGAAAACAAATCATTCCGCCGTCTGCGGTTGGTAAGTTCTTAACAGATTGAAAACTAAATACCGTCACATCAGCTTCTGGTCCAACATGCCTATGATCCGGATAGTGATAGACCTTTGTTCCAGCCATATGCGCTGCGTCAAGAATCAACTTAAGGTTGTGCTTCTTGCACAATGCTCTTACTTCTTCTAGCTGCCCTGGATTGCCACCGACGCCGACATACATCACCGCCCGAGTGCGAGTGGTAATCCGTTGTTTAATCGACTCAGGATCTAGGCATAGACTGTCGGGATGTACATCTGCAAAAACAGGAAATAGTCGCTCGTACAGTATGGCGTGATTAGTCGAAACAAACGTAAGTGGAGTTGTAATAATTTCATCGCCTTCTTCCCATCCGTATGCATCCTTAAGGATCCGAACAGCCAAGTGTAGTCCTGCTGTGGCAGAGCTAAGAAAGTGGGCATGCGGTAGTCCTGTGTAAGTTTTCCAAGCTTCTTCGAACTCGGTAGTTTTAAATCCTAGGCCAGTCCATCCAACCTCCAAACATTCTCTAATGGCTGCAAGACACTCGTCTACACGATAGTGTGGCTTGAGCACTTGAATGCTATTCGTATCCATATTTGTCCCTCATGTGAGCCTTGCTCTTTTCTAACTGCTGCGC
>Ga0316189_10003656_pt1 | contig 14930 bp, 10 predicted proteins | sample LowCovwburrow_MG_FD_204930 | JGI IMG/M metagenome (GOLD analysis project Ga0316189, IMG submission 204930) | Coastal sediment microbial communities from Maine, United States - Lowes Cove worm burrow | ecosystem: Environmental > Aquatic > Marine > Coastal > Sediment | place: USA: Maine...
CTTTTGACCAATCCAGATGGCACCTATACCGAAAGGGGACATACGATTATAAAAAACACCCCGATGAAACGATTTGGGGACGCTGACGAACTCAACGGGGCCATACACTGGCTCATTAGTGATGCTGCCTCTTTTGTAACGGGGACCATTGTTCCTATCGATGGGGGTTTTAGCGCCTTTAGCGGAGTTTAAAAAGAAAATATTGATTAGATGAAGATGCAACAAACATGGAGATGGTACGGCCCCAAGGACCCAGTCTCTTTAAATGATATTAAACAGGCGGGAGCAACGGGTATAGTTTCTGCATTGCATCAAATTCCAAACGGCGAAGTTTGGACTATTGAAGCAATCAATGAACATAAAAGTTTGATTGAAGCTGCTGGCCTTACATGGACTGTGGTGGAGAGTATTCCAGTACATGAAAACATAAAAACACGTTCTGGGAATTTTCAATTGTATTTGGAAAATTATAAATCGAGTATCCAAAATTTGGCAAGTTGTGGCATCAATATCATCTGTTATAATTTTATGCCTGTTTTGGATTGGACCAGAACTTCGTTGGATTTTGAAGTTGAAGATGGATCCAAGGCATTGCGATTTGATGCAACTGCCTTTGCTGCCTTTGAATTGTATCTTCTTCAAAGACCAGGTGCCGAAAACGATTATACCCAGGCACAACAACAGGAAGCCAAATCCTATTTTGAATCACTTTCCATAAAAGAAAGAACAGTATTGGTGAACAACATTATTGCCGGATTGCCGGGGGCTGAGGAAGGTTATACGCTAGGGCAATTTCAACAAGCCTTGGACACCTATGAAAATATTGACGCCAACCTATTGAAAGAACATTTAGTGTTGTTTTTAAAAGAGATAATTCCTATTGCTGCTCAAAGCGGGGTGTTGATGTGCATTCATCCCGACGACCCACCATATCCAATTTTAGGATTACCAAGGGTTGTAAGCACGGAAGAGGATTATGCCTATCTATTTGAACAAGTTCCCAATAACGCTAACGGGATTACTTTTTGTACAGGATCATTAGGGGTAAGGCCTGATAATGACTTAGTTCAAATTTTTAAGCGATTCGCCGATCGCGTACATTTTTTACACCTAAGAAGTACGCAGCGGGATTCGCACGGAAATTTCCACGAGGCCAATCATTTGGAAGGTGATGTAGATATGTTCACTATCGTAAAAGAAGTATTGATCGAACAAAAAAGGAGAATTGAAGAAGGTAGGGCAGATGCTGCCATTCCCATGCGGCCGGACCATGGGCATCTAATGCTCGATGACCTTTCAAAGAAAACCAACCCTGGTTATTCGGCCATAGGTCGGCTACGAGGCTTGGCCGAGCTTAGAGGTTTGGAAGTAGGAATTAGTAAATCAATGATTTAGCATTAACATAGCCTGGAAAATGAAGTACAAAAATACATTCATTCATGATAATTTCTTGTTGGAAAACAAATATGCCGAAGCGCTTTATCATGACCATGCGGCCAAAATGCCAATTATAGATTACCATAACCATTTGCCCCCAAATGAAATAGCTGAAAATAAAATCTATCGGAATATCACAGAGCTATGGATCAATGGGGATCATTACAAATGGAGAGCTATGCGAACCTTGGGCATAGACGAAAAATATATTACCGGCAATGCCAGTGATCTGGAGAAGTTTCAGAAATGGGCCCACACGGTCCCCTATACTATGCGCAACCCCCTATATCACTGGACTCATCTGGAGCTGGACAGGTATTTCGGGATCAGTGAGTTGCTAAATGTCAAGAATGCGGATGCCATATTTCAGGAAACATCCAAAAAATTAAAAACTCCGGAATTTAGCTGCCAAAATTTATTGTCCAAAATGAATGTTGAGGTACTATGTACAACAGAAGACCCAACAGATTCTTTGGAACACCATCGAAAACTTTCTAAAAGTAATTTTAAAACCAAGGTGGGAACGGCCTTCAGGCCTGATGCAGCAATTTTTATTGGAGCCGAATCGTATAACGATTACCTTGATGAATTGGAGGTTGTTACGGGAAAAACAATTGGTTCCTATGATGCATTGTGCGATGCACTTAGAAATAGAATAAGTTTTTTCAATGAAAACGGATGCAAGCTTTGTGATCATGGCCTTGAGCACATGTATGCAGAAGAATTTACGGAATCTGAAATAAAATCAATTTTCAAGAAAAAAAGAGAGGGTAAAAACATAACCGCAGAGGAAGTGGCTAAATTTCACAGTGCTTTACTTCTTTTTCTATCGGAGACCTATCACGAATTTGGCTGGGTGCAACAATTTCATTTAGGGGCACTTAGAAATAATAACAGCCGTATGCACCAATTGCTGGGAGCCGATACCGGCTGGGATTCTATAGGGGATTTTCCCCAGGCCCGGAATCTGTCTAAATTCCTGAACAAACTAGACCGTAATAATGTATTGACCAAAACCATAATATACAATTTAAACCCTTCGGATAATGAAGTAATGGCCGCTATGATAGGGAATTTTAATGATGGCAGTATCAAAGGAAAGGTACAGTTTGGATCTAGTTGGTGGTTTTTGGATCAAAAAGATGGTATGACCAAACAATTGAATGCATTATCGAATATAGGTCTCATTAGTTGTTTTGTGGGAATGTTAACCGACTCCAGAAGTTTTCTTTCCTATCCAAGACACGAATATTTTAGACGCATTCTTTGCAATCTTTTTGGGAATGATATCAAGAACGGAGAATTGCCCAATGATATGGCTTGGATTGGGCAAATAGTAGAGGACATTAGTTACAACAATGCAAAAGAATATTTTAATTTTTAATACAAAACCGATGGCGGATGAAATAGGTAGTGACCTTAAGGCAAGATAATGTTAAGATTGGTCCCTACGGGCTTGAGGTTCACTAGCCAATGATTTCACTGATTTTATGGTAGCTGTGGGTCTATCTTGGTCACGGTAACGGAAGCCGAAAAATTAATGGGTGTGGTCGCCTTGGTAAGGGTCGCTCGATAAGAGCTAAATCCTATCAATTTAGTGGTCGGATTTTATTATTTTAGACGGATTGTTTTAAAATGCGAAATGACATCAAAAAATTAAAATCTTAATATAATAATTTCAAAATGAGTAAAATGAAAAATGCAATTTCAAAAACACCGGTAAAACTTCTATTATTAGGTATTCTACTGATGGGAGTTTTTATTGGGAACGCACAAGAAAAATTTGGTGGATTGGCACTTTATACGGTACGGAATGCTATGGGCTCAGACGCCAAAACCACCTTACAAGTGGTGGCGGATGCAGGTTATAAAAATATAGAGGCTGCGGGTTATGCCGATGGAAAATTCTATAATATGTCCCCAACTGATTTTAAAAAATACCTGGACGAATTAGGATTGAACCCCATAAGTACCCACCAGGGTTCAGTAACCCATGATAATGCAGATGCCATGATGGCCGATGTAAAAGCCGCGGGATTTGAATATTTTGTAATACCCGTTCCTCCAATGGGCCTTTTTAAAGTGGACCCGGATACGCGAGCTATGGGCATGACCGGAGGTGTCGCCAACTTGGCCGAAATCTTGGATGCCTTAGGTGAAAAATGTAAGGCTGCCGGACTTAAATTATTATACCACAACCACGATTTTGAGTTTATAAAGGATGCGGATGGCATAGTACCTATTGATTATCTCTTGGAACATTGCAATCCTGAAAACGTCAATTTTCAGATGGACCTCTATTGGGTAACCAAGGCTGGGGCAGATCCGGTCGCGTATTTTGAAAAATATCCGGGCCGTTTTAAAATATGGCATGTAAAGGATATGGATGATCAAGGTCGATTCGCTCCCGTAGGGCAGGGTAAAATTGATTTCGCGCGCATTCTTACCAACAAAGAACTATCGGGAATGAAATACTATATGGTAGAGCAGGATAGGACCTTTGATGGACTGGAACCACTGGAGGCCATTAAAATAAGCCATAAAGGCTTGAAGGAAATCGGGTTTAAATAACCCTTACCCTATTGAAACCCCAATGATTTACCAGTTGTTTAATGGATTAAATTTGAAATTGGGGGACTTTAGAAAGGATTTTCCCAAACTGAAATTAAATTAATATACGAAACCAATTGGGGGTGCTTTAAATACCCACGCACCCAATGCTAACAACCTAAATAAAATGAAAGCAATACCAATAATGACCATCCTAACTTGCATTGCCATAACGCTAATGGTAACCAGTTGTGGCCCAAAATTCACCGAAGAGAACAAGGGGGATTTCAGCATTGTGAAAAATAAAGACGGAAGTACCTTGGGCTATAGCCCAAATTCCGCAATAAAATTGTTGACGGTGGATCAATACGCCTTTAAGGATTTGAACAAAAACGGTACCTTGGATGCCTATGAAGATTGGCGTTTGTCTGCCGATGAACGCGCAAAAGACCTGGCTTCCAAAATGACTGTTGAACAAATTTCAGGTCTAATGTTGTATAGTTCACATCAATCCATTCCAGGCAGCAGTCGCGGGTTCGGTTCATCGAAATACAACGGCAAACCATTTCCGGAAAGTGGGGCGATTGCCAGTGATTTGTCCGATGAACAAAAGAAATTTCTACTTGACGATTATTTGAGGCATGTACTAATTACGCGTGTTGAGACTCCGGCTATTTCGGCACAATGGAACAATAATGCACAAGCCTATGTAGAGGGTATAGATTTTGGAATACCGGTCAACACCAGTTCCGATCCTAGGCATGGCAGTGATTCCTATGCGGAATTCAATGCGGGCGCGGGGGGTAAAATCTCCATGTGGCCCGGCACCTTGGGAATCGCGGCATCTTTTGATCCCGCTTTAATGAAAAAGTTCGGCGAAATCGCATCGAAGGAATACCGTGCTTTGGGTATTGCTACCGCATTATCCCCACAAATAGATCTCGCGACCGAACCTAGATGGAGCCGTTTTGACGGTACCATGGGAGAAGACCCTGATTTGACGACAGATTTGGCAAGGGCCCTTGTAGACGGATTTCAATCTACTGATGAAGGGGGTTGGGGTTTTGAAAGTGTCAATACCATGGTCAAACATTGGCCTGGTGGTGGCCCTGAAGAGGGAGGTCGTGACGGTCATTTCGGATATGGAGCTTATGCCGTATATCCCGGAAAAAACCTAAAAGATCATACACAACCTTTTACCGAAGGTGTATTTAAGTTGCAAGGTGCTACCAAAATGGCCTCGGCAGTAATGCCGTATTATACCATTTCTACGGGTGAAGGGGAAGCCGTAGCCAACGGCTATAACAAATATTTGATTACCAATGTCCTAAGGGGCGAATATGGGTACGATGGCGTGCTTTGTACCGATTGGATGATTACCAAAGATGTTTCAGCGATAGATAAATTTGAAGGAAAACCCTGGGGCGTAGAAACCTTGACAGAGGCAGAACGACACTATAAGGCCATTGATGCTGGTATGGATCAATTTGGCGGTAATAACGCTATGGGTCCAGTACTTGAAGCCTATAAAATGGGTGTTGAAGAACATGATGAGGAATATATGCGGAAGCGTTTTGAATCTTCGGCAGTTCGTTTACTCAAGAATATTTTTAGGGTCGGATTGTTCGAGAATCCCTATTTGGATATTGCAGAAACTGAAAAAATAGTCGGTAGTCCCGAATATATGAAAGCCGGCTTTGATGCCCAATTGCGATCAGTTATCCTTCTTAAAAATCAAGAGAATGCACTTCCGCTACAAGTGAAGCAGAAGGTTTATGTACCTCAAAGATATATTGCCCCAAGTACAAACTGGTGGGGCATTGTATCACCTGAAAAAATAGAATCTCCTTTCAATATCGAAGTAGTAGCAAAATATTTTGAAGTTGTTGATAATCCTGATGAGGCAGATTTTGCCTTGGTGGGTATCAAAAGTCCGGATGGAGGTGTCGGGTACAATCGTGAAGATTTGAAGAAAGGGGGCAACGGATATGTACCTATTAGCCTGCAATATGGAACCTATACCGCGACTGATGCCCGTGAAACCAGTTTGGCAGGCGGCAGTCCGTTAGAGGATTTTACCAACCGCAGTTATAAGGATAAAACGGTAACGGCCGGCAATACGACCGATATGGGACTGGTGAAGGATACCAAGACCAAAATGGGGAACAAACCGGTAATTGTAATCGTGCAAGTTTCAAAACCCATGGTCTTTTCGGAAATCGAAAAAAACGCTTCTGGGATTCTAGTGCATATGGGCGTTCAGGATCAGGCCCTGATGGATATCATATCCGGTAAGGCCGAGCCCTCCGCTTTATTGCCGTTTCAAATGCCCACCGATATGAAAACGGTGGAAACGCAATATGAGGATGTCCCCCGGGATATGAAAGCCTATGTTGATTCCCAAGGGAATACCTATGATTTTGCCTTTGGATTGAACTGGAATGGAGTAATAGATGATGAAAGGGTAAAAAAATATCAATAACCTTTAAACCCTGGACATCATTTTGCGTCTAAAAGAAAACAGCATTTAACCAATTTATATTTATCATGATAAAAAAAATTCTAATCGGGCTGGGTATAGTACTAGTAATAATCCAGTTTATCCGTCCAGACAAAAACGAGTCGAATGACCTTACAAATGACATTTCCACCAAATATCAAGTGTCTTCGGAGCTAAACCACTTATTACAAGTTTCTTGTAATGATTGCCATTCCAATAAAACGGAGTACCCATGGTATTCCAATGTACAGCCTGTGGCATGGTGGCTTAATGATCACGTGGTCGACGGAAAGAAACACCTTAATTTTTCAGAGTTCACTAAAAAACCGCTCTTTGTCCAAAATCATAAGTTTGATGAAATTATAGAAATGGTAGGGGATAAGGAAATGCCATTACCTTCATATACTAATTTAGGTTTGCATTCCGAGGCTAACTTAACTGATGATCAGCGTAAAATGATTGTCGATTGGGCCAAGGCACAGATGGATTATTTAAAGAGAACCTACCCTGCCGATAGTTTGGTCTTCCCGAAGAGAGACGATTGAGTACCACACAAATAATTATTCATTTTTCTACCTACCTATGGGATTGAGGTAGGTAGAATTTTTTTTTGGTTTCTAATTCAGATTTTCCTTAAAAAAATCAATGGTTCGCTTCCATGCCAATTCTGCTGCTTCCCTGTCATACCTCGGTGTCGTATCATTATGAAAGCCATGGTTGGCATTTTTGTAAATATAGGCTTTGAATTCTTTTCCATGTTCCTTTAAAGCTGCTTCATAAGCTGGCCAGCCTTCATTAACGCGTTTATCCAATTCCCCAAAATGCAATAATAAGGGAGCATTTATTTTATGGATATCCTCTTTTGGTTGGCCGCCATAAAATGGAACTGCAGCGGCTAGATCAGGAACTTTAACCGCCATCATATTAGAAATCCAACCCCCAAAACAAAAGCCAACTACACCTACTTTGCCAGAGCATTGAGGATGCGTTTTCAAATGTTCAAAGGCAGCGATAAAATCTTCCAACATTTCGTTGCGATCTCGCTTCCGCTGTAATTCGCGACCGTCATCATCATTGCCGGGATAACCTCCTAAAGGTGTTAATGCATCAGGGGCCAATGAGATAAAACCTGCTAGGCCAGCCCGTCGCCCAACATCTTCAATATGGGGGTTTAATCCGCGATTTTCATGAACCACAATAACGCCCGGAAGTTTTCCTTCGGCATCAGCAGGTCTAGAAAGCAATCCTTTTATCGCCCCTCCGCCGTTTGGTGAATCATAGGTAATGAATTCGGATTTTAAATTTGGGTCATCCTGTTTTATTTGAATTTTCTTTACATAATCCGGAGAAATAAAGCTTAGCAAAGAGGATACGGTAAGGCCACCTACGGCATAGGTAGATAGTTTGTCCAAAAACAACCTTCTACTTACCCTATCGTGGGCATAGTCATCATAGAGGTCAAATACCTCTTGTTTAATGTCTTCTTTTTTGATTTTTTTCATAATGGAATGTGCTAGTTAAACAAATCATATATAAGTCAGGTTCTAAAGAACCTAACTGCTTAATCCATAAAGTATTATAGATAGACTCCTATTGAAAGAAGAATCTAACTAAAGATAGGAAACCTTTATTAATTTCAGGCAGGTCTTGATTATACTTTTGGAGTGAACCTATTTAAGGTATTAACACCAAATAATTACACCTCTTAATGTAAATATTTTAAAACCTATGAAAAATTACTAGCTAATTGTTGAAAATGTTTACAGACATTTGGTTCATGTAAGAACCCCAAAATCCTACCACTATGAGAAATACTTTTACCTACAACGCGGCTATCTTGTTTATTATTACATTATGTTATAATTCAATAACCGCACAGACAACAAAAACCTCTAAAATTCAAAAATCAGAAATGCATGATACCCATAAGAGGGTAGAGAGTTATATGAAACTCAAAAAATTGGGTTTTGAAGAAAAGGAAATTTTTGAGGATTTAGGAAATGCCAATTTTCTATCTGAAAATTATGAAACGGCCTTGTTTTGGTATGACAAACTCAAAGGGCATAGCCCCAATGGAGATTTAAATAATAACTATCAGAAGAGGTATCGATATGCTTTAAGAAAGTCTATGGGTATAGAAGCTTCCTCAATGCCAGAGCATCAGGATTGGTTAACAATGATCAAATCTGATTACGAATTGGAACGAAGCCCTTTACAAAGCAAGGCTACCGAATTGGCTGATAATCGCTCATCTAAAGGAGTATTATTAAAAAATGAATACTTTTCAATTAATCGTACTACTGGCAAGAATAAGGCTTATCCGCTAAATCTTGAAAGACTTAATCCTGAAAATGTATACGAATCCCCAATAGTCTTGACAGCTGATGGTAATACGGCTTATTTCAGCAAGTCCAATTATCAAAAACCACTGACCGGTATTTTCTCTAAAAAAGAATTGGTGCATAAAATTTATCAGGCTAAAAAGGTAAATGGTGCATGGAAAAATATTAGGGAAATTGCTTTATGCCCCAAGTATGCATCAGCATTGCATCCAACAGTTTCCAATGATGGCAAACGGCTGTTTTTTGCATCGAACATGCCAGGGAGCTATGGCGACTACGATATTTATGTTTCTTCAGTACGCAGTGATGGTAGTTTAGGGATTGCTAAAAACCTAGGTGATAAGGTGAATACGAAGAAGAATGACCTATACCCAAATCTAGTTGGGGGCAATACATTATTTTTTGCCTCTGAAGGGCGAGAGGGTCAAGGCGGACTAGATGTTTTTATGGTTGAGGTAGATCAGAAGAATGTTGGTTATGCTGTTAATCTAGGAAGCTCGATCAATAGCGAGGAAGATGATTTTACGGTTCGCTTTAAAACAGATGGTGGCATGGGATATGTCGTGTCCAATCGTGGAAAAAGTAAAGAAAATGTTCGTCAGGTAGCTTTCTCAATTACCAATCAAGATGAGACTAAATATCTCAATAAAAAAGAATTCGACATATTGGAAATTCTGAACAATGATTTAAAAGTAGACTATACGACTTCGCTATATGAAGATGAATAGTTAAACTGTTTAGAACCAAAATCAGATGGCACCAGTGGTGAATAGTTCAACCTATATGATTTGCTAAATCACCCATAAATTATGTCTGATTCAATTTGAACAAATGTCGCTAGTTAAACGTGACTTTACCCAAATTTACATTATTACGTAACCCTTATAATCTTATAACATGAGCATTTATAGCAAAGTAATTAAGATAAGTTTGCTAATGGTATTATCCATGGGTTTAAATATGTCTATCGTATTTGGCCAGGAAGCAAGCCCAAATTTAAGCTCAAAAAGCACGTATCATAATCAATTGTTTTTTAATAGATTCTTGATCAATCCGACATTCTCTTTGGTGCGTGAAAATAAATCCTATTTAAATATTTTACATCGGAATCAATATGCCACTTTTGATGATAATAATCAGAATTATTTTCTTGGATTCAGCAACAGATTGAATGAAAATACGGCATTGGGTATTGGCGTTTATAGTCAATGGGCAGGAGTTATTCAAGAGTTTGGCTTCAATGCCAATTATGCCACTGCGGTACAGTTGGGAGATAAGAGTAAATTAACTTTTGGGACCAATGTGACGTATTTTAATGAAGGTCTTGATAAGAACCGTGTTATAGTCACAGAAAACGATCCTGAAATCGGTAAAGCCAATAAAGAGAGTAAAATTGCAATTCAACCTGGAATTACACTTTCTGTAGGTAAGTTTGATTTTGGACTGTATGCCCAGGACCTAATTAAATTTAATCAAACCACAAATGAATTTTTAACCCAGTTAAATGATAAAAGCATTAAAGCATCATTACAATACACTCATATTTTTGGCAATTCAAGAGGTTTGCTTGAAAATGCGAGACTTATGCCTTTAGTACAAATGGGTAAAAATATAGATGGTTCATTATCCTATCTTGGATCAATTCTATTGGATCTGCCAAATTATGGATGGTTGCAATCTACTTTGAATGATGAATATGGAATGTCGATGGGTCTAGGATTTAATCTCAATAAAAAAATGTCAATAGGGTATCTGATGGAAAAAGATTTCAATCAAAAAGAAGCCGATCTAGGATGGAACCATGAATTATCCTTAGCCTACACTTTTAAAGACGATGATGAAAACAATAGTTATGCGGATAATTCACAAGATGCGAAGATAGATCGTATTGTAAGGAATTATGAAGAGCAGATTTTAAGATTAACTGCGGAGAAGAGTGAAAAAGAGAATGGGAAAGGGAAGAATTTAATCATAGGGAATAATGAGCAAGATATAAATGCGCTTGCTTTTGAAAACCGTCTGATCTTGGATGAATTGATTTTTAGGCAAGACTCGATTGAGCATGCCAGGGCTAAAGATTTTGAAAAGAGGTTTGAAACCATTGTAAGGATATTGCGGAATGATTTAAAACAAAGTATAGAATCAAATACCAAAAGTCATGGCACATCGCAGAGCCCAATTATGGTCGCAAGTAACAACGAACCGGAAGTAGCTAAGAAAATATCCCAAGATGAACATAAGAAATATGTAAAGCTTCCAATTAAGGTTTTAGACCCATCAGATATCATAGGCGTAAAATCTGGTTATTATGTAATTGCCAATGTATATAAAAACAAAAAGTATTTGAATGCTTTTATGAATTCACTCAAGGAGCAAGGATTGGATGCTAGAAAGTTTTACAACAAGGATAATGGTCTCCATTATGTTTATTTAGCCGATTTTAACTATAAAAAAGACGCAGAATCGGCATTCGTCTCAAACCTAAATGGGAAATACCGGGATGAAAAATGGATTATGCAGGTAAATACAACAAATGCTACAGCCGCAAACATATATACTGATTAATGGTTGAAGACATTGAATATTTAAATTTTAACTTAAAAAAAGACATATAAAATAATACCTATATAGGATGAGTTTAAAAGATTAATTCAAGTCCTAAGAAGAAATTGGGAAAGGTTTCCAATGAGTTGTTTGATTACCGGGTTTAAAGGGAGGGGCTATCCTAAGAGATAAATACCCCTCCTTTTTATTTATGGGATTTCATGCCTAAAAACTTCTGTATCCCTGTATTTTACTAATGCATTTGAACGAATAAATGTAGGAATCATACATGTGCTTGTAATATTTTTCTATATTTATTCCAGTATTAAACCTAAATCAAATAATATTAACCTTCAAACCCCCAATGAAAATGAAGACATATCTTAACCTCCAGAGTACCAAAAAGCGTATTCAAAAAGTCGGAATCGAATCCACGGCATCCCAAAGACAAGACTTTAGCCGAAGCAATTTTAAATACCCAAAATGTTCTAGTAAAAACTTACATCTAGAGCAAGCCTAAAGATCCTAATAATCATTTTCTATAGACGGATAATTTTCAATTACTAATTGGGACTAAAATAAGGTACGCCTTATTTAAGCCTAAGTAACTGGATTGCTGTATCGTTTCAGTGCCTTATTATTTGAATAATGAGGTCAAATGTCGCCGTCTTTTGCTTATGGTTAATTGTGTTTTACGCAATATTCAAATCCCGAAATTTTATTAATTCTAATTCAATTTTAAATAATTAGACCTATGTAATCAAAATACTATATGTTATGAGATCAGATGTTTTAAAGATTATCGTTGTTGATAATAATACATTACTACATGAGAAGTACAATACTTACTTCGAAAATTATAAGGATTTTTCACTTGAAGGCGTTTATTGCTCAATAGAAAATGCCTTAATGGAATATGCCAGTATATTGCCCGATATCATTATTTTGGAAGTATGTTTTCCATTTTTAACAGGCATACAGGAAATACGCCTTTTTCATAAAAATAACAGGCATGTTAAGATATTGATGGTCAGCGGTAAATCTGACTTTGAGATTATTAAAAAAGCATTTAAAAACGGTGCTAACGGATATCTAACAAAGCCATTATGTGAAATACGTTTACTTCGCGCCCTGAATTCAATAAAATATGAAGGTGCGGCAATGAGTAGTGATATTGTACACAAAGTAATATCAAATTTTCAGGTAAAATCGTATAATTTCTTTTCAGAAAGGGAAAACCAAATTATTGATTATTTATGTCGAGGTGCTACCTATAAGATAATTGCAGATAAGTTATTTGTTACTACGAGCACTATTAATTTTCATATCCAAAATATTTATTTAAAATTAAACGTGAATTCAAAATCTGAAGCGCTTACGAAACTACAGGAATTTGAATGATTTAGATTGGAATGGCCGTAGGTGGATTTAATTTTGAGGATCTGGGGTTATAAATCACCATTTAATCGAAATTAAATTCAGGATAACTACAGCTTAATTCTTTATAGGTATACTGTGCCAAGTATATTTTTATTTTTGTGATTAATTGAAAAAACCTCTGTTTTAACAGAGGTTTTTTATGAGTTAATTTAAGCGTATTCGGATTAAGGTTTCGGGGGAATTATTTTTATTCGGTTTCAGGTAAATTAATACCCTTACGTAAAAATGTCAAGCCCATAAGTACAAGCCAAACAGCTTTGACGTGAAATAGAGGTTTGTAAATTTCATAGTTATCAGGTATGCCCATGATTATGCCCATAGCTGCAATACCCATTACTATGGTTAGCCAACCAAGTCCTTTGTTCACAAGATTCCATTTAACAAAAGCAGCACCTAAGATTACCAGTCCAACACCTGAAAATACACGGCCAAACCTAACGAAACAAGTTACGTAATGATTGGTGTAACTTAGCCCATCCATAATCTGTTGAACTTCTTCTGGTGATTTTCCTGAGGTTTTTCCAACTCCCCAAGCTCCAAATGTGTAATAAAACGCAGCGGCAATAGCCAGAGTGAAGGTGCCTACGATAATCATGCCCGCACCGGGATAGATAAGTACGCGATAGGGTTTCTTAGTTGCTATTGAGGTTAAGGCGAACATTGCTATTCCCATGATTACCCATCCAAAAATATGAATACGATACATCCAAATCCAAGTCCATAATTGTTCATTTACGGCGCTAAAATCCGAGGCAACAATATACTCCCCTAAATGATGTGGTGAAAAAAACCAACCACCCCATAATAATATGGCAGAAACAATAAAAGCCCACCCAATAACATTAGTTTCAAAATCTTTTTTCATAATTCATCTATTTGTTGGGTTTAATATTAAATGAATCAGATTTCTTTTTCTGTAACAAATGTTACAAAGGTTGAAATCAAAATTTTCGTTTCCTCTTTTTCTTTAGCTTAGCCAAAGCGTGTTTTTGGATAGACTTGGGCATTTGCTCAAATGTTTTGTTTAAATTTAGGGAGGCATTATCTATATTTTTTTCATATATTTTAGTACCATTGACATTTATTTAATCATCGCTTTTTTAGATTAAAAACAAACTATACTATGGGTATTTCGTTACCAGGGCAAAAAACCATATCTACTGATTTAGAAGAATATTTTCAACAGTTTAGAAGACACATTGTTGGAGTTGACCAAACTTTCAATTCTCCATACGGAGTGAAAAACATAATTTATGCAGATTGGACTGCAAGTGGTAGATTATATGGTCCCATAGAAGAAAAATTACTTAATGAAATAGGACCTTTTGTAGCCAATACACATACTGAGACTTCGTTCACAGGTTCTACCATGACCATGGCCTACCACAAGGCACGCAAAATAATAAAGCAGCATGTAAATGCCAGTGAGGATGATATACTGATAACGGTAGGGACCGGAATGACAGGTGCAGTAAATAAATTCCAAAGAATTTTGGGGCTTAAGGTATCTGAAAATTTAAAAGAACATACAAATGTACCCGAAGCATTGAGACCTGTTGTTTTTGTGTCCCATATGGAGCATCATTCAAACCAAACTTCTTGGTTGGAGACCATTGCAAAGGTTGAGGTTATTCCTTGTGATGAAACTGGTTTGATTTGTTTTGATAGTTTTCAAAAATTATTGGACAAGTATCAAGATAACCTTATAAAAATTGCTTCAATAACGGCATGTTCCAACGTAACAGGAATTAAAACCGATTACCATAGAATTGCGAAAATGATTCATCAAAATAACGGACTTTGTTTCGTTGATTTTGCATGTTCTGCGCCTTACGTGGAAATTGATATGCATCCTATAATTAGCAAAGCGGAATATTTAGATGCAATTTTCTTTTCCCCTCATAAGTTCTTAGGTGGTCCTGGCGCAAGTGGCGTATTGATATTCAACAAGAAATTATACAAGAATTTGGTTCCCGATAATCCAGGTGGTGGAACGGTCACTTATACCAATCCATGGGGAAACCACGATTATATTGATGATATAGAGACGAGGGAAGATGGGGGAACCCCAGGATTTTTACAGGCCATTCGAACGGCCTTGGCTATTCAATTGAAAG
>Ga0316189_10003657_pt1 | contig 14927 bp, 10 predicted proteins | sample LowCovwburrow_MG_FD_204930 | JGI IMG/M metagenome (GOLD analysis project Ga0316189, IMG submission 204930) | Coastal sediment microbial communities from Maine, United States - Lowes Cove worm burrow | ecosystem: Environmental > Aquatic > Marine > Coastal > Sediment | place: USA: Maine...
CGCGATCAAACAAACCGTCGCGAATCTGGGTAGCGCGGGCGCCGAGGGCATAGCCGCCGTCACCCAACACGGCCAGCATGCCACCATCGACCGTTCGGGCATTCGCCGTCCAGATACGGTGCGACGACGGATTGACGATGCGAGGGTACGCGGTCTCCGGGAGCCAGCCCTGCCACCCCGTTCCAGCCAACTGCCAGTCGACCGGTCGCGAGCGATCGTAATCCACCGGCGCGGGTATGCGGCCCATGATCGTCCAGGCCACGTTGCCCTGACGATCCGCGAGCACAATGTTCTGAGGCGGCGATCCGACGGCGTTCGCCATGGCCATGGCGGAATGCAGGTCCGGAGCACGATCGATCATGGCGCGCGTGACAGGCATCGAATCGAGGTGATGGGCGATCCATTTCACGGCTCTGAGACGGCCCGCGTGGTCCTCGCCGATGACCGGCCCCCAGACGGTCGACCGAACCTCGAGATCGACCGCTTGCCCGCCCTTCACCGAGATCGTCTCGCGGTGAATCTCGAACGCCCGATCGCCCCCGGGCGTCCGATAGACGTTCGGGTCCTCCGGATCGGTCTCGAGCAGCACGAGATCGGTCCAGTCGCCGTAGCTGTTGGTGAAGCCCCAGGCGATGTCGCCATTGCTCCCGGCGGTCAGCATCGGTGTTCCGGGCAGCGCGACGCCGGTCGCCGTATAGCCATCGGGCCCGGCCAGCTCCAGCCGCTGGCGATAGAACACGTTGGGCACGCGCAGCGGCAGATGCATGTCGTTCGCCACCATCGCACCGTCCGGCGCGGCGGCGCCGCCAACGGCCCAGTTGTTGCTGCCGACCAGCGCCTCGTCGCGCGCGGGCGGCATGCCGGCCAGTTCGATCGGGCCGCTCTTTCTGAGATCCACCTCATCGGCGGATGGCGGCGGGGGGCCGGCCACCGGCGCACCCGTCATGGGCGCGTCCCAGGAAGTGCCGGCCGGCGTCAGAAAGGCCACCAGCGCCGGCGGCAAGGTGTCGTCCATCAGCCCCATCAGGGCATCCCGCTCGCCGAGTTCGTCATTGAGCTCGATGAACATCGAGTAGATGATCAGTAGCGAGTCGGCGGGCGTCCAGGGCGCGGGATCGGCGCCGAGCAGGAGATACTCGAAGCTCGGCCAGTCGGCCCCCGCCAGCGCCGCATTCACGCCCTTGGCGTAGGCCTCGAGATATCCGCGGTCCGCGGGATCCGCGGCTGCGAACAGCGTATCCGCCCGAGCTCGAAACCGGTGGATACGCAGTGTGCGATCCGCTTCCAGCGCGATCTCTCCGAACAGCGCAGACAACTCGCCGGCGGCCCGGCGCCGGGTGAGATCCATCTGGAAGAACCGGTCCTGGGCGTGGGCATAGCCGACGGCGAAGGCGAGGTCCTGCTGGCGAGATGCCCGAATCGTCGTGACGCCCAATGCATCGCGGCTGATGCTGGCGGGACCGGCAAGACCGTCCAGCCTCAGGGTTCCGTCCAGCGCAGGGAGGCTGCCGCGCAGGACAAGCCAGGCCGCCCCTGCCACGGCGAGCGCGATGAGAGGCAGTGCAACTGCCAGAATGCGGAAAATTCTCAGGCGCATGTTTGATGTGCGTCGGTGTTAACGTAGCCTCTTGTCACGAGCGGGCACGTCGGCCCCGAAACGGCGTGACCCCGAACCAAGCAGGGGGCACTGTGGTTTCGCGGCTGAAAGATATCCTGCCCGCCTGGCAGCGTCCAACGATGCCACCGCGGCAACAGCTCATGGGCGACCTGACGGCGGGCGTGATCGCGAGCGTGTTGATGGTGCCCCAGGGCATGGCCTACGCGATGATCGCCGGGCTGCCACCGGTCGTCGGGCTGTACGCCGCCGTGCTGCCGCCGATCATCTACGCGATCTCGGGTTCCAGCAATGGTCTCTCGGTCGGCCCGACCTCGGTCGTCGCCATCATGACGGCGGCGGTGCTCGCATCGCCCAATCTTTCCGGCGATCCGCTGCCTAACGCGATCATGCTGACCGCTCTTGCGGGCATGATGCTGGCCGTCATGGGGCTCCTGCGCCTCGGTATGCTCGCAAACCTCCTGAGTCAGCCCGTGCTGGCCGGATTTACGAGCGGCGCGGCGATCGTGATCATCATCGACCAGCTCAAGCACGTTTTCGGCATCCCGATGCAGACGGGCCTGCCGCTACAGGACGTGGTCGCCGAGATATACGCACAGTGGCGCTCCTTCGATCTCGCCTCGCTCGGACTCGGCCTCGCGGGTTTGGGCTTTCTGTGGCTTGCCTCCCTGGGAGGCCTGCGGCGATGGCTGGCGCAGCAGGGCCCGATCGTGGCCGAACTGCCCTCGCGCCTCGCGCCCCTCGCCCTGATTGTAGCGGCGACCCTGATCGTGGCGCTGCCGGTGTTCGACGGGATCGCGCGGGTCGGAAAAATCGAGGTCTCGCTGCCGACGCTGGGCCTGACGCTGCCCGAGGCAGAGGACTGGATCGAGGTCTTGCCCTCCGCGGCACTGGTCGCCTTCATCATCTTCGTCGAGAGCGTCAGCATCGGACAGTTCCTGGCGCTCAGACGGCGCGAACGTATCAACGCAGATCGCGAGCTGATCGCCCTGGGCGGCGCCAACCTGGCCTCGGCGCTCAGCGGGGCCATGCCCGTGGCCGGCAGCTTCAGCCGCAGCATGATCAACGTCGAAGCAGGCGCCCAGACCCGCTTCTCATCCGTCGTCATGGCGCTGATCGTCGCCGCCGCGCTCGCCTTGCTGGCGGGCCTGTTCTCGGATATTCCGCTGGTCATCCTCTCGGCGATCATCATCGTCGCGGTCCTCAAGCTGATCGATTTCAACGGGGTACTCCGCTCCTGGCGCTACAGCAAGGCCGACGGATGGACGCAGCTTGTCACGCTGTTCGGTGTACTGATCTATGGCGTCGAGGCGGGCCTCGTCATGGGGGTGGTGCTGTCCCTGGTGCTCTACATCTGGCGCACCGGCCGGCCCCACATCGTCGTCGTCGGCCGCGTCCCTGAGACCGGCGAGTACCGCAGCGTCGAACGCTATGAGACCGATCCCACACCGGGCGTGCTGATCGTGCGGATCGACGAGAATCTGTATTTCGCGAACGTCGGCTATATCGGCGACATCCTGCGCAGAGAGCTCGCGAAGCGTCCCGGGATCAAGCATCTCATCTTCATGATGAGCGGCGTGGGCTTCATCGACGGCAGCGCGCTTCGGTCGCTGGAGACGGCCATCGCGGACCTGAACGAGGCCGGGATCACGCTCCATCTGGCGGAAATGAAGGGTCATGTCCACGACCGTATCGTAAGGACGGATCTGTTCCAGATGCTCCATCCCGGACGCGTCTTTACATCAACCCACGCGGCCGCTGCCTATCTCGTCCGGGAGGACGAGCGGGAGAAGGAGCTGACGCCCCTGTAGCGGCGAATCGTCGTCGCCGGTCAGCCGGCGACGGGACCGCTCTCCTGAGCCGGGTCCTCGCTGATCTCGCCGGGACCAACCACTCGCAGCACCTTCATCGTATTCGTCCCGCCCTCGACGCCGCTCTTCATGCCTTCGGTGAAGATGACGGTGTCACCGACCGCCGCGAGTCCGCGTTCGACGAGATTCCGACAGATCGAACTGAAGACGACTTCCGGCGCAGTGTGGACGATGTCGAAAGAAATCGGATAGACGCCCCGGTAAAGCGATACGCGGCGACGCGTCGACTGGTTGCGCGTGAACGCGAACACGGGAATGCCGGATCGAATCCGCGACATCCACAGCGCTGTGGCGCCGGACTCCGTCAAGGCAACGATCAGCTTTACCGGCAGATGGTTGGCCGTGTACATCGTGGCCATCGCGATGGCCTCATCGATGCTCGAAAAGGACTCGTTCATCCGATGACTCGAATGCGTAACCGCGCGTTCCTTCTCGGCCTCCAGGCAGGTGTTTCGCATGGCCTCGACGACGCGAACGGGATGCTTGCCCACGGCGGTTTCGCCGGAGAGCATGACGGCATCGGTTCCGTCGATGACGGCGTTGGCGACATCCGAAACCTCCGCTCGCGTCGGAATCGCCTCGGTGATCATCGACTCCATCATCTGCGTCGCGGTGATGGTAATCTTGTTCATGGCCCGCGCCACACGAATGATGGTCTTCTGGGCGCCGGGCACGCCGGCGTAGCCCATCTCCACGCCGAGGTCGCCGCGGGCGACCATGATCACGTCACTCGCCCGCGTAATGTCCTCGATGTGCTTGACCGCCTCAGCGCGCTCCACCTTGGCGACCATCAACGCGTTGCCGCCAGCGGCGTGCATGAGCTCGCGCGCTTCGTCGACGTCCTTCCCGTCCCGGGGGAACGAAATTGCGAGATAGTCCACTTCGAGCTCGGCCGCGGTCTTGATATCCGCCCGATCCTTGTCCGTCAGCGCGCGGGCGGAAAGGCCGCCACCCTGCAGGTTGATGCCTTTGCTGTCGGACAGCTTGCCGCCGACGTTCACGGTGGTAATGACCCGCGGGCCGTCAACCTCCTGCACGTCCAGGACGATGGCGCCGTCGTTGACCAGCACGACATCGCCGGCCTTCAGGTCATCGGGCAGCGTCTTGTAAGTGACGCCGACCGATTCGACCGTGCCCTCGTCGTCGCCAAGGCTGGCGTCGATGACGAAACGGGCGCCTTCCGCCAGTTCCACCGGTCCGTCCCTGAACTTCGCGATCCGGATCTTCGGCCCCTGAAGATCGCCGAGAATGCCGATCTCCTTGCCGGTATGTTCAGACGCCGCCCGAATCATCTCGACCCGGTGGCGGTGGTCCGCCACGGTACCGTGGGAAAAGTTGATCCGGACCACATCCACGCCTGCGCGGATCAGCCGTTCGAGCGTCTGGGGATTGTCAGTGGCCGGCCCGAGGGTAGCAACGATCTTGGTGCGCTTCATCAGCGGCTCCTGAACTGAGACGGATGGCCCGCGTACGGCGGGAAGCCAGCGCTATGCGCGCTGTTCGAGCATCTCGACGGCCGGCAGCTTCTTTCCTTCCAGGAATTCGAGGAACGCGCCACCACCCGTCGAGATATAGGAGACCCGATCGGTGATGCCAAACTGATCCAGGGCCGCCAGCGTGTCGCCGCCACCCGCGATCGAGAAGCCGGGGCTGTCCGCAATCGCCTCGGCCAGGGTCCGCGTGCCATTCGCGAACGCCGCGAACTCGAAGACGCCGACGGGGCCGTTCCAGACGATAGTACCGGCAGTGCGGAGAAGTTCGCCGTAGCGCGCCGCCGTTTCCGGCCCGACGTCCAGAATCATCTCACTTTCTCTGACCTCGGCCACCGGCCGAACGGTCGCGCCGGCGACTTCCGAAAACTCCGTCGCGACGACGACGTCCGTCGGAATCGGAATCTCGCCGCCCTCGTCCTTCGCCTTGGCGATGAGGCGCCTGGCCTCGTCAACCAGATCGGCCTCGTGGAGCGATTTGCCGATCGGGTGGCCTTCAGCGGCCAGGAAGTTGTTGGCGATTCCGCCACCCACGATCAGCTGATCGACCTTGGCGGTCAGCGAGTCAAGAACGGTCAGCTTGGTCGAGACCTTCGCGCCGCCGACGATGGCCACCAGCGGACGTGCCGGTTCATCCAGGGCCCGGGACAATGCGTCGAGTTCGGCCACGAGCAGGGGACCGGCGCAGGCGACGGGGGCATGCATGCCAACGCCGTGGGTACTTGCCTGGGCGCGATGGGCCGTGCCGAAGGCGTCCATCACATAGATATCGCAGAGCGCGGCCATGCGCCTGGCGAGCGCCTCATCGTTCTTTTTCTCGCCGGCGTTGAAGCGAACGTTCTCGCACAGGACGACGTCCCCGGCATCCACGTCAACGCCGTCCAGCCAGTCCTTGACGACGCGAACTTCGCGCCCGAGCAGCTCACCGAGCCGCACCGCGACGGGCTTCATCGAGAAGGCCTCGTCGTACTCCCCCTCGGTGGGGCGTCCGAGATGGGACATGGCCATCACGGCCGCTCCGGCATCCAGCGCCGCCTGGATGGTCGGTACCGATGCCCGGATGCGGGCATCGCTGGTGACGGCCCCGTCCTTGACGGGCACGTTCAAATCTTCCCGGATCAGGACGCGCTTGCCCTTAAGGTCCAGGTCTTGCATGCGGATGATGGCCACGATGTCCTCCCCCGGTCGTGATCGGGCGGGGCCGCGAGACCCCGCCCGGGTACGAAGCGCTGCGATCTACGCGTTCATGAACGCGACAGTGGTGTCGAGCATCCGGTTCGAGAAGCCCCATTCGTTGTCGTACCACGAGCAGACCTTCACCAGGGTGCCCTCGCTCACGCGGGTGAGCGACGACTCGTAGCTGGACGAATGCGGGTCGTGGTTGAAATCGAACGAAACGAGCGGCTGGTCGACGTACTGCAGGATGCCCTTCAGCGGACCGTCGGAGGCCGCCCGGAGAATGCCGTGAATTTCCTCGACGCTGGTCGCCCGAGCGGCGTGGAACGTGAGGTCCACCATGGACACGTTCGGCGTCGGGACCCGGATCGCGAAACCGTCGAGGCGGCCGGCGAGCTCCGGCAGAACGAGGCCGACGGCGGCGGCGGCGCCGGTCTTCGTCGGGATCATCGACAGCGCGGTCGCGCGAGCGCGGCGCAGGTCGCTGTGATAGACGTCCAGCAGCTTCTGGTCGTTGGTGTAGGAATGGATCGTCGTCATCAGACCGCTGACCAGACCGATTTCGTCGTGCAGCGGCTTGACCAGGGGCGCCAGGCAGTTGGTCGTGCACGAGGCGTTCGAAATGACCGTGTCCCCGGACTTGAGCACGTCGTGGTTGACGCCGTAGACCACGGTAGCGTCGATGTCCTTGCCGCCCGGTGCGGAAATGATCACCTTGCTGGCGCCGGCATCGAGATGGGCCTGACAGCTGGCCTTGTCGCGGAACAGGCCCGTGCACTCCATAACCAGGTCAACGCCCAGTTCCTTCCACGGGAGCTTGGAGGGGTCGCGCTCGGCGAGCACCTGGATGCGGTCGCCGTTGACCACGAAGGAATCGCCATCGACGATAACTTCGCCGGGGAACTTGCCGTGAATCGAGTCGTAGCGGGTCAGATGCGCATTGGTCTCGACGTCGCCGAGGTCATTGATCGCGACAACATTGATCTCGTCAGTCCGGCCGTACTCGTGCAGCGCCCGAACGATACAGCGACCGATCCGCCCGTAACCGTTGATGCCAACCTTGATAGCCATGGAATTCTCTCCTGCGATGTGTATGTCTGGGTCGCAGCGGGCACGGCGCCCGCAATGCCGTAAGTGTCAGAGTCTAGCCAAGTTCCTTGACGAGCTGCGCGAGCTTTGCGGCCGTGATGCCGAAATACTCATAGACGGCCTTGGCTGGCGCTGACATGCCGAAGCTCTTCATGCCGAGCACCGCGCCGTCGGTCCCGACGTAGCGGTACCAGGTGTCGGTGGCGCCGGCTTCGACGGCCACACGACGGGTACAGGCCGCGGGCAACACGGACTCGCGGTAGGCCTCGTCCTGGGCATCGAACGCGTTCGTGCACGGCATCGATACCACCCGCACATTCATACCGTCAGCGGTCAGTGCCTCGGCCGCCTCGACCGCGAGCGACAGCTCGGATCCAGTCCCGATGAGAATCGCGTCGGGGTCTCCCGAACAGTCGCGGAGGACGTAGCCGCCGCGGGCGATGTTGGCGATCTGCGATTCGTCGCGTTGCTGAAACGGCAGCCCCTGGCGCGAAAACACCAGGCTGTGCGGCGTGTCCACGCTCTCGATCGCCGAGCGCCAGGCCACCGCCGACTCCACGCTATCGCAAGGCCGCCAGACGTGCATATTGGGAATAATACGTAGGCTCGCGAGGTGTTCGACGGGCTGATGGGTCGGGCCGTCCTCGCCCAGGCCAATGGAGTCATGCGTGTAGACGAACACCACGGGCTGTTGCATCAGAGCGGCCATGCGGACCGCATTGCGTGCGTAGTCGGAAAACACGAGGAACGTCGCGCCGTAGGGTATGAAGGGGCCATACAGGGACAGGCCGTTGAGAATGGCCGACATCCCGAACTCGCGGACACCGAAATACAGATAGTTACCGTCGGCTGACCCTCCGGTGATGCCCCGGGAGCCGGCCCAGAATGTGTTGTTCGAGCCGGTGAGGTCGGCGGATCCGCCGATCAGTTCCGGCAGGGCCGGTCCGAACCCGTCCAGGGCGCGCTCGGACGCCTTGCGCGTGGCCATGGTCTTGGCCTCGGCGTTGATCTCGGCCACGGCCTGGTCGGCCTTCTCGGCCCAGTCGTCCGGCAGCCTGCGGGCCCAGCGGCGTTCGAGTTCGGCCGCGACGTCGGGGTGGTCCTTCGCGTAGGCGTCGAAGCTTGCCTGCCAGTGCGCGCGACGCCTGGCGCCAGCCGCGGAGGCGTCCCAGCCGGTCCGGACGTCGTTCGGAATCTCGAAAGGCGGATGCGTCCAGCCGATGTTCTCGCGCGTCGCCGCAACTTCCTCGTCGCCCAGCGCCGCCCCGTGAGTGGCCTCGCTGCCCTGCTTGTTGGGCGAACCCCAGCCGATCACGGTCTTGCAGCAAATCATCGACGGCTTGCCGGTCTCGGCCTGCGCCGCCTTGATCGCCGCCTTGATGGCCGCCGGATCGTGGCCGTCCACAGATGGGACGACGTGCCACCCGTAGGCCTCGAAGCGGCCGGGGGTGTCGTCGGTGAACCAGCCAGTGACATCGCCGTCGATGGAGATGCCGTTGTCGTCATAGAAACAGATGAGCTTGCCGAGACCGAGCGTTCCGGCCAGCGAACAGGCCTCGTGGGAGACGCCTTCCATCAGGCAGCCGTCCCCGAGGAAAACGTAGGTGTGATGATCGACTATCGGGTAGCCCGGTCGATTGAACTGCGCCCCGAGGGTGCGCTCGCCGATCGCCATGCCGACCGCATTGGCAAGGCCCTGGCCCAGCGGCCCCGTGGTCGTCTCGATGCCGAGATCCGGCTCGTATTCGGGATGGCCAGCGGTGTGAAACCCGATCTGGCGGAAATTCTCCAGCTGGGCCATCGGCAGGTTGTAGCCGGACAGGTGCAGCAGCGAGTAGAGCAGCATCGACCCGTGGCCGTTGGAGACGATAAAGCGGTCACGATTAGGCCAGCGCGGATCGCCGGGATCGTGCTGCAGATGGTCGTTCCATAGCACCTCTGCGATGTCTGCCATGCCCATCGGCATACCCGGATGGCCGGAGTTGGCTTTTTGTACGGCGTCCATCGAGAGGGCGCGGATGGCGTTGGCGAGGGTTCTACGGTCAGGCATGGGATCTCCCGGGGAGAATCGGCGAAGACGGAATTGTCCGGGATGGCATCGGTCCGGGCAAGCGTTTCAGCGGGCCGCGACGAAACCGGCACACGGCACGGTCTGTCGGTCTCAGCGCCACTTGATGGAACAACCGATCGACGGAGTCTGCTCGGCGGGTCCATGGCCGGTTTTCGCCACCGCACACATGGCCTCGAAGAGCTCGCGGCGAGCGCCCGCAGGCGCCGGTTCCATCCGGCTCGCATCCAGGCGCCCGCGGTAGCGGAGCCTGAGATCCGCGTCGTAGCCGAAGAAGTCCGGCGTACAGACCGCACCGTAGGCCCGGGCGATCGACTGATCGGCGTCGTGAAGATAGGGAAAGGAAAAGCCCCGCTCGTTCGCGAGGCGCGCCATGTTTTCCGGCGAGTCGGCCGGATAGCTGGCCACGTCATTTGACATAATCGCGACGCTCCGCACGCCCTCACCCGCCAGTTCAGCGGCATCCCGGACCAGGCGGTCCAGGATCGCCTTGACGAAAGGGCAATGATTACAGATGAACATGACCAGCGTGCCGTTCTCGCCGCGGCAATCCTCGAGCCGCCAGATGCGGCCCGCCGGGTCGGGCAGGGCGAAAACGGGAGCGGGATGCCCGAAATCGCAAGCGGGGGTCTCTGTCGCGGCCATTTGAGGGTCTCCCACCCGATCCACCGCATCGGTGCGGTTCCCGGGACAATTCGTGAAAGCGGTCCTGAATGCGGGGAGTATAGACGTTATAATGCGCAGTCTTGTTTCACACCCAGGGGCCTTCAGAGCTATGCCGGACAGCCGAATTTTTACCTCCGAATCCGTTTCGGAGGGACATCCCGACAAGATCGCCGATCAGATCTCCGACGCCGTCCTCGACGCGATCATCTCGGAAGACCCCCACGCCCGGGTTGCCTGCGAGACCATGGTCAAGACAGGCATGGTCATCATCGCCGGCGAAGTCACCACGGACGCCTGGGTGGACCTCGAGGCCCTGGCCCGCGAAGTCGTGCTGGATATCGGCTACAACAGCTCGGACGTCGGCTTTGACGGCGCCACCTGTGCCGTCATGAACGCCATCGGCAAGCAATCTTCGGACATCGCCCAGGGCGTGGACCGCGAAGAACGCCGCCAACAGGGCGCGGGCGACCAGGGCATGATGTTCGGCTACGCCAGCAACGAAACCGATGTCCTGATGCCGGCGCCGATCACATTCGCTCACCGGCTGGTGCGGCGTCAGGCCACCGAGCGAAAGAACGGCACGCTGCCCTGGCTGCGGCCGGACGCCAAGAGCCAGCTCACGATTCGCTACGAAGACGACAAGCCCGTCGCCGTTGATGCGGTCGTTCTGTCCACCCAGCATGATCCGGACATCAGTCAGGCGGATCTGCGCGAGGCGGTGATGGAGACCATCATCCTGCCGACGCTGCCGAAGGACTGGCTCCACGAGGGCACGCGTTATCACATCAACCCGACCGGCCGATTCGTCATCGGCGGCCCGGTCGGCGACTGCGGCCTGACCGGCCGCAAGATCATCGTCGACACCTACGGCGGCATGGCCCGTCACGGTGGCGGCGCCTTCTCCGGCAAGGACCCCTCGAAAGTGGACCGCTCCGCCGCCTACGCCGCCCGCTACGTCGCAAAAAATGTCGTGGCAGCGGAACTGGCGGATCGCTGCGAGGTCCAGCTGTCATATGCTATCGGGGTGGCGGAGCCGACTTCGGTGAACGTGGAGACGTTCGGGACCGGACGGGTTTCCGACGACCAGCTCACCGCACTGGTCCGCCAGCACTTCGACCTGACGCCCTACGGCATTTCCGAGATGCTCGATCTGGTGCGCCCGATCTACCGGCGTACCGCCAGCTACGGTCATTTCGGACGCGAAGATGCCGAATTGACCTGGGAACGAATCGACAAGGCCGAGGCGCTGCGAATAGACGCCGCCGCCTGAGCCAGCCGCACGACGGCACGAACCAATTGACAGGAGTTACGAATGAACCAGACCGCAACAATTCTTACGCCGGACTACAAGGTGGCCGATATCGGCCTGGCCGAGTTCGGCCGCAAGGAAATCGCGATCGCCGAGACCGAGATGCCGGGCCTGATGGCCCTGCGCGAGGAATACGGCGAGAGCAAGCCGCTCGAGGGCGCCCGGATCGTGGGCTGTCTGCACATGACGATCCAGACGGCCGTGCTGATCGAGACGCTCGTCGCGCTCGGCGCCGAGGTTCGCTGGTCCTCGTGCAACATCTTCTCGACCCAGGACCACGCCGCCGCCGCGATTGCGGATCAGGGCATCCCCGTCTTCGCCTGGAAGGGCGAGAGCGAGGAGGAATACTGGTGGTGCGTCGAGCAGTCGATCGTCGGCAAGGACGGCTGGCGGCCGAACATGCTGCTGGACGACGGCGGCGACCTGACCCAGCTCATGCACGACAAGTACCCGCAGATCCTCGAAGACGTCCGCGGCCTGTCCGAGGAGACGACGACCGGCGTGGCGCGGCTCTACGAAATGGCCCGGGCAGGACTGCTTAAGATCCCCGCGATCAACGTCAACGATTCAGTTACGAAGTCGAAGTTCGACAACCTCTACGGCTGCCGTGAGTCGCTGGTCGACGCCATCAAGCGCGCCACCGACGTCATGATCGCCGGCAAGGTCGCGGTAGTCTGCGGCTACGGCGACGTCGGCAAGGGCAGCGCCCAGGCGCTGCGGGCTCTCGGCGCGACCGTGATGATTACGGAAATCGATCCGATCTGCGCGCTGCAGGCGGCGATGGAAGGCTACCGCATCGTTCGTCTCGACGACGTCGTGGGCGATGTAGACATCTTCGTTTCAGCCACCGGCAACGCGAAGATCATCACGATCGAGCACATGCAGAAGATGCGCGACCAGGCCATCGTCTGCAATATCGGGCACTTCGACAACGAGATCGACGTCGACAACCTCCGCAAGCTCGACTGGGACAACATCAAGCCCCAGGTCGATCACGTCATCTTCCCGGACGGGAAGAAGATCATCCTCCTGGCGGAGGGCCGGCTGGTGAATCTCGGCTGCGCCACGGGCCATCCGAGCTACGTGATGTCGGCCTCGTTCACGAACCAGGTCCTGGCCCAGATCGACCTCTGGCAGAATCCGGGCAAGTACGAGCGTCGCGTTTACGTGCTCCCGAAACAGCTGGACGAGAAGGTTGCCCGCCTCCACCTCGGGCGGATCGGCGCCAAGCTGACCAAGCTCACCCAGGAGCAGGCGAAGTACATCGGCGTCCACGTGGATGGCCCGTACAAGCCGGAGTACTACCGCTACTGAGCGAACCCGGCATCTGCGCACGACGAAGGCGGCCAATGGCCGCCTTCGTCATTTTCGGGTCCGGGAAAATACTCGCCGCAGCCCCGCCGAAGCTGGCCGAGGGGATCGGACGTCGGCCGGCACACGGCCTATCGTTTTCGCGCGAGCGTCAACCCGTCACCCAGCGGCAACAGGCTGATATCGACCCTCTCGTCAACGTGAAGGCGGCGATTGAACTCGGCGAGAGCCTGCGAGTCCGCGTCCCCTTCCTTCGGTTCGATCAGCGACCCCGACCAAAGCGTGTTGTCGACGGTGATCAGCCCGCCCGGCTTCACAAGCCCCAGCGCGCGATCGAAATAGGCCTGATAGTTGACCTTGTCGGCGTCGATAAACGCGAAATCGAACCGTCCCGCCTGACCGTCCGCGAGCAGCGCGTCCAGCGTATCCACGGCAGGGGCCAGACGGAGATCGATCTTCGCTGCCAGGCCGGCGCGCTCCCAATACTCCCGCGCGATTGCCGTGAACTCCTCGCTCACGTCGCAGGCCACGATCTCGCCGTCTTCGGGCAGCGCCGCGGCGACCGCGAGGGAGCTGTAGCCGGTGAACACGCCGATTTCCAGGCAGCGCCGTGCGCCGATCAGCTTCACGAGCATGGCCATGAACTGCCCCTGCTCCGGCGCGATCTGCATGGCGGCCATGGGATGCTCGGCCGTTCGCTGGCGCAGGGCGGCGAGCATGGGATCTTCCCGCAGCGAAACGCCGAGCAGATAGTCGTAGATCGAATCGTCGAGGCCAATGCTTCGATTTGACACTTTGAGACTCCGGTCAGTTGCCCTGCCATCGCCGCCGGTTACACTAGCCCGACCGCACCATAGTGATTCGAAGTGTGCACGCGCGGCCGGGTCGAATCCACATATCCTGAGTTCATGGAAAAACGCTTTCACGAATTTCTCCAGTTTACCGACCCCCATTTCCTGGCGGATCCCGAGGGACGACTGAAGAACGTGCACACCCGCGAGTCATTCAGCCGGGTGCTGGACGCCGCGCTTGCGGCAGAATCACGCCCCGACGGAATCTTGCTGACGGGGGACGTGACCCAGGATGGGTCCCGGGAAGGCTACGTCGGGATCCGGGCGCTGCTTGAGGCCACGGGTATCGAGGTCTGGTCGCTGTCCGGAAACCACGACGATCCGGGGAACATGGCCGCTGTGTTGAGCGGGGGTGCTTTCCATTACTGTGAACCCATCCGCGCCGGGTCCTGGCTGCTGCCCATGCTGTCGACCTGGGACGGCGACCGGGGCGGCGGGCGCATCTCGGACGATGATCTTGCCGCGCTGGATCAGCTGCTGGCGAACGACCCCCGGCCCCACGCCCTGGTCTGCCTGCATCACCAGCCGGATCCGATGGGATGTGCCTGGCTCGACGGCGTCGCGCTGGATAACCGCGAGGATTTCATGGCCGTCATCGAGCGCCACGAGAAAGTCAGCGGGCTGCTGTGGGGACACGTCCACCAGGCCCGCGACGAACAATCGGGTCGGCTGCGGCTGATGAGCACGCCATCCACCTGTTTCCAGTTCATTCCTCACCAGGATGAATTCGGACTCGACCCCCGGCCACCGGGCTACCGACGCCTGCGGCTGTTCGAAGACGGACGCATAGAAAGCGAAGTCGTTCGAGTGCCTGCGCCGTGACCGGCACCGCCCGGCCCTGCCCACTCGGCTGGCGCCGGCTCCTGATAGTGCTGTTTCTGCTGGCGGCGCCGCTCTCGGCGCTCGAGGCGGAACCGGCCGTCTGGTCGCTGCAAGGCGGCCGCGGTGAAGTGCTCCTGCTCGGCTCTGTGCACCTGCTGCGCTCCGAAGACTATCCGCTGCCCGCCGTCGTCACGCGCGCCTACCAACAGGCGGACCGGCTCGTTATGGAACTCGACATCGACGATCTGGACCCGCTCCAGTCCCAGATGCTGCTGATGGAGAAGGGGCGCCTGCCCGAAGGCCGCACGCTGGCGCAGGCGATGGGCACCAGCGACTATCGGCGCGCCCGGAAATACGCCGAGGCGCTGGGGATGCCTCTGGATCTGCTCGGCTCCCTGAAGCCGTGGCTCGCCGCGCTGACGATCATGAATCTGCACACGATGAGTCTCGGCTACAGTCCGGAGCTCGGTCTCGAACAGCACCTGGCATCTCTGGCGGTTCGCGACGGGAAGGACATAGGAGGACTGGAGACGATGCGGTTCCAGCTGGAGCTGTTCGACGAACTGCCCGAACGGGTTCAGAACCAGCTATTGCTGCAGACGCTCGAAGAAGCCTCGATGATGGACAAGCAGCTCGACACGCTGATCGCCGCCTGGCGC
>Ga0316189_10003658_pt1 | contig 14924 bp, 12 predicted proteins | sample LowCovwburrow_MG_FD_204930 | JGI IMG/M metagenome (GOLD analysis project Ga0316189, IMG submission 204930) | Coastal sediment microbial communities from Maine, United States - Lowes Cove worm burrow | ecosystem: Environmental > Aquatic > Marine > Coastal > Sediment | place: USA: Maine...
GTTGCCCGCAGCCTCCACCCAGATGATCTCCTCGGACAGAACGCAGAGCATCCGGCCCCCGTCCCGCAGGTACAACCGCGGTGGATATGGCAGCGTCTCTTCAGGCACGACGAGGTGGAAACGAACCGCCCGGCGGCCGCTTACACAACGTTGCGGCCCATCGGCGCCGCGACAAACGCGCACTCCATCCGAATCGCGCTACGGCGTCACGGTAATGTCGACGAAGCGGTAGTTGTTGTAGCCGTGGTTGTGGACGTGAACGTGCACAGGGGTGCCTGCAGGGGCGTCCGCCGTGGCCAGGACCGCGGGTCTCACCAGCCCGGCCGCCGCCGGGATCATCAGTGTCGTCTCCCAGACGACGAGATCGCCGACCGCCACCGCGACATGCGCTGTCGCGTCCGGGTCGTCGGAGAAGAGTGCGTCGTGCAGGAGGATCACCTCGAGGGTATCCCCCGCCTTGATCGGGACGAGCGACGGCTGGGCGAAGGCGCCCCAATTGCAGAACTCGCTGTCGACCTCGAAGACCCCGTCTTCGACACCCCATCCGTTTTCGCAGGTGACGGTCTCGGGAGCGTCCTGCACCAGGCTCGGGGGCGGTGCGTCGTCGGCGACCCATCCTTCGACCGCAACCAGGGAGCGGGTGCCCTGCGGCCGCGTGTCCGACTCGGTGTCGGCGACCGTGCCCGTGGCCGGCGATGTGCTGCTCCCGCCCGTCGCCGCGGTGTCGTCGGATGCGCCGCAGGCCCCCGCACTCAGGATGAGCGCGACGAATGAGCACACTGCGTTGACGACCCGCACGTCTAGTCCTCGTCCGATGGGGCGTCCGCGGATGCGGTGGGCTTAGCGACGGGTTTCGCCGCGGGCGTGACGGGCTTCGCTGCGGGCGCGACGGGTTTCACCGCGGGCGCGACGGGCTTCGCTGCGGGTTTCGCTGCGGGTTTCGCTGCGGGCGCGACGGGTTTCGCGACGGGCGCGACCGGCTTCGCTATGGGCTTCGTTGCGCGCGCGACGACCGGAGCATCGGGCACGGTGACCTCCGCGGCCGCGAGCCCCTGTGCAACCGGCTCACCCAAGTCGGCCAAACGAACGTTGATCGGCCCGTCGGGTACCGTCCGCCCCGCCATCGAGCCGGACGGAGCGGGGCCGTCGGGCACGGTTTGGGTCATCGACGGTGCAGTGCTTGGTTCGTCGGGCGGCGGCTGGCCGGGCCGAGCGGACTCGTCGCTGCTGTGCTCGCCCTCCCCACCACTGAGGAAGAAGTCCGAGGCTCGATAGTACGCCAGGCCCCGCACCACGAAGATCTTGGTGACGGCCGCAGCCGGCAATGCGAGCAACACGCCGAGAAACCCAAACAGCTCGGAGCCTACGAGAAATGCAAACAGCACCCAGACCGCTGGGAGTCCGACCTTGTCGCCCACGATCTTGGGCGTGATCACAAACGACTCGAGCAGCTGCACAACCGCGTACACAACGCCCACGCCGATGATCTGGCCCCAGCCTGACCAGTGCAGCAACGACAGCGTCAGGGCCATGATCAACGCCAGGGCCGATCCCAAGTACGGGATGAACGAGAGCAGGCCGGCGACCACGCCGATCCCCAACGCCAGGGGCACGCCGACGAGCGCGTAGCCACCGCCATAAAGGACCACCAGCGCGATCATCACGATGAGCTGGCCGCGCATGAAGTCGCCGAGAATCGTGTCGACGTCGCGCGCAACGTCGGTGACGTAGCCACGGTACCGCGCAGGGACCAAAGCCCCGATGGCGGCCGTCATCCGGTCGAAGTCGTACAAGAGGTACGCGGCAAACACCGGGATCATCACCAGCCCAGCGAGCGCAGCCAGGACACTGACCGTGCCGCCGAGAATGAACGACGCTACGGCCGACAGCTGCGCGGCCGCCTTCTCGGCTAGATTCTGTGTATCGACCCCGTCGAGCTGGGTTCGAACCTCGTCGAACGAGTTGGGAACCGCGATGCCCATTCTCCCCAGCGCGGGCTCGGCACGGTCCATCAACGACGCAAACGCGGCGGGAAGGTGCTCGGCGAACATCACCGTCTCGCGCACCAACACGGGCACCACGAGGAACACCGTGCCGACCAAGGTCAGCACCAACGCCACCGTCATGACGGCGATGCCGACCGCGCGGCTCATCCCTCGCTCTTCGAACTTGTCGACGACGGGGTCCAGGACGTAGGCGATCAGAAACGCAAAGAACACCGGTGTCAGGGCGCCCCGAAGCAAAAACAGCAGGTAGGCGGTGCCGAGCACACCCGCGACCGGCACAAACCAGCGCGGAAGTACGGGCCCCGGCTCGGTCGGCTCAGCCATGCTCGACGGTTTTAGCATGGCCTGCAGCCACGCTGCCGGTGGGGCCCCAGAGCTGGTAACTTGTCCATCGGACATGGAGGACGACGAGAGACTGGGCGCCCCCGAGCCCCAGGATGCGCCCATGGGGGGCTCCATGTCGCAAAAGATGAAAAAGGTCCGCCACGACGCGGACCCGCTGGAGCGCGAGGCCGTGCTCGCCAACGTGCAGCGTGGGTTGCTCGGCGCCGCCCCTCGGCCGGCCCAGATCGACCGTTTCTTGGTGCTGGCCAGACTCGGCGCGGGCGCGGCGGGCGTCGTGTACTCCGCGTACGATCCGCGGCTGGACCGGAAGGTGGCGCTCAAGTTCTTGCGCCGCGAAGGCGACCAGATTCCAACCGGCGGGCGGGAACGGCTGCTCCGCGAGGCCCAAACCCTTGCCAAGCTCTCGCACGCCAACGTCGTGTCGATTCACGACTTCGGCGAATATCAGGGGCGGATCTTCCTCGCGATGGAGTTTGTCGACGGGGCCGACCTGCGGGCGTGGCTGGCCGAAGGTCCCCATGCCTGGCGAGAGGTTCTGGCCACCTTTCGCGCCGCCGGCGAGGGGCTTGCCGCCGCCCACGACGCAGGCTTGGTGCATCGCGATTTCAAGCCCGACAACGTCCTCATCGACAAGCAGGGCAACGTGCGGGTCGCAGACTTCGGGCTCGCACGAGAGCTCTGCGACCCGACGGAGGACATCCCCACCGAGGAGGTCTCGGCGGAAGGGTCGTCCGAGCGTGCACCCGTGCAGGCCCGACTCACGCAAACCGGCGCGCTCGTCGGGACGCCCGCCTATATGTCGCCCGAGCAGTACTCGGCGCGCCCCGCGAGCCCGCGCTCCGACCAGTTCAGCTTTTGCGTTGCGCTGTTCGAAGGCCTTTACGGCACGCGACCGTTCCCAGGCACCACCGTCGCGCAGCTGGTGGAGGCAACCCTCGCGGGCGACGTCGCGCCAACCCCGACGCGCGCCCAAGTCCCTGGGTGGGTCCGCCGCGCGATACTCCGCGGTCTGGCCTCGGATCCCGCGGAACGCTGGCCGGACATGCATGCACTGTTGGCCGCGTTGGCCCGCAACCCCCGCAAGATATGGCTGCAGCGCGGGGGCCTCGTCGCAGCCGCGGCGCTGATCGGCAGCATCGGTTTGGGCGTCGGAGCCCGCACGACACGAGCGCGGGCGTGCTCAGGGCTGGCGTCAGAGCTGGACGGAGTCTGGGATGATGCACGACGCGGCGCGGTCCGCCAGGCCATCTTGGGCAGCTTGCATCCTGCCGCCGATCGCGTGTGGGAGCAGGTCGACCGCTCCCTGACCCAGTATGCCGACACATGGCTGACGGCCCGCACCGCCGCTTGCATGGCGACCCGAGTGGAGTCTGCCGCATCCAACGCGATTCTCGATCGCCGGGTCCTGTGCCTCGACCGCGCCCGTCAAGCCCTCGACGCGGCCGCAGCCCAGTTTCAGATCGCGGAAGCCGCTGCGCTGACCCGCGCCCGCGACATCGTGCCCGCCGCCCGAAATGTGGCGCAGTGCGGGGCGCGGCGCGTCCTGGAGGCGGGTGTGCCTCCGCCCAGCGACCCGGCCGTTCGGGCTCGGATCGCGACCGTCGACGCCGAGCTCGCGGCGATCACCGTCCGGCTCAACGCGGGCTATCACGACGATGCAACCAGGCGGGCAGATGCCGCCGTCGCGGAAGCCGTCGACCTCGGATTCGAGCCCCTGCTCGCGCGAGCCTTGCTCCAGCAGGGCGCCGCCCACACGGCAGGGTTGAGGTTCGCGCCCGCCCGAGAGGCCTTTGTGCGCGCGGTCGGACACGCCGAGCGCGGCGGCGCTGACCTTGTGCGCGCCGATGCGCTGCGACGGTGGGCACGCCGCGCCGCTGACCTCGGCGATATCTCTGAGGCACAGCGCATCGCCGCGCAGGCCGAGGCGGCGTTGCAGCGGTTCCCCAAAGACGACGACGAGCAGACGATTCTGTCCACGGCCGCGTACATCGCCGAGGCGCAGGGACACGTGGAGGCGGCGCTCCAAAAGGCGGCGCCGCTATGGGAGCGCCGCCGCGGGAAGTTCGACGAAGACCCGGACGCCTACGTCGAGGCGGCCCTGCAGTGGGCTCGACTGTCGATCGCTGCCAAGCGCCCCGCGGCCACGGTGGAGGCCCAGCTCGCCGAGGTGCTCGAGGCCACCGTCGCGGCCTGGGGCCCGCTCGATCCGGCGGTCGCCAGCCTCAAGCTCCAGCTCTCGCACGCACGACTTTTTGGCGGCGACAGCGAGGGCGCACAAACAGCGATCGAGGAGGTGTTGGCGATACGCCGCGCCGTCGTTGGACCCGACGACCCCACCCTCCTGCCGACCCTGTCGACCTACGCGGCGATAGCCTACTCCGTGGGTGACTATGACCAGGCGCTGCGTCGCTATCAGCAGGTCATCGAACAGATGGAGCGCATCCACGGGCGTGATGCGTTGCCGCTGGCGGAACCGCTGCACAACACAGGGTTGGTTCTATTTCGACTCGGCCAGGTCGAAGAAGCGGTGGCGTTCGACCAGCATGCACTGCGGATCCGGCTCAAGCACCTGGGCGAGCATCACCCCAAAACCGCGACCGCGCACTACAACGTCGCGCTCACCTACCATCGCGGCGAGAAGCATCAGGCGGCGATCGAGCACTTCAAACGAGCGGCCAGCATCTATCGAGAGGAACGCATCCCGGCCGACCTGGTCGACACCCAAATCGCGCTGGCGGAGGCGCTGTGCGATGCGGACCGCTGCGATGAGTCCGTCGCACCACTTCGGCGTGCGTTCACCACCGCCACCGAGGTCGGACTGCCCGAGCGCGAACGGGCTCGGGTCGAGTTTTGCCTGGGGCGGGCGCTACACGGCCGCGGCGAGGTCGACGAGGGCCTCCGCCTTACGCGTGCGGCATTGCAGCGGTTCACGGCCGCCAAGTCTGGGGCGACGTTCATCGGCCATGTCGACGGCTGGCTCGCCGAGCACGACCCAGACCACCATCAAACACCACCCTAGGGCTCCGAGATAACCCCGTGCTCATCGACACGGGTCGCCGCCTCGACCGCCTGCACGTACTCGTCGATCAGCGGATGGGCGGGTAGCGATTGGGCAGCACGTTGCAGCGCGACAAAGCGCGCCAGCTGGGTGGCGCGGCCGCGCTTGAGCTGCTCCCACGGGTTGCCGTGCATGTCGGCGCAGACGACCAGCGACTGCAGGTTGTCGATCTTGTCGGCCAGGGTTATCGCCTGCGCCGCCCACGGTTTGGCGGGGAAGTGCGCCAGGTACTGAGCCTTGCGCGCCTCCCAGCTCAAGGTCTTGTCGGGCTCGCTGCAGTCTCGCACCAAGTCTGCGACCCGAGCCCCAAATCCCTGCACAAGATCGTCGTACGTGGCCTCGGTGTCCTCGAGCGTGTCGTGCAGTGCGGCCGCGGCGACAACCTCCTCGTCGAATCCGTGGCGGGCGACCGTGCACGCCACGGCGGCGATGTGGCTGGCGTACGGGACCTTGGTGCCCGGGTACTTGCGGTGCTGCCCGGCATGCCAAGCGGTCGCGCGGTCGAAGGCACGCTTGAGGAGCGGCGATCCCATGTGTTGATCGATAGCACGAGATCCAGCCGCGGCAGTCGTGCTATCACTGTGCCCCGCTGATGGCTCGACGTTCGCCGTTCCCCCGCGCGCTGGCTCGCCGCGTGGCATCCGGCCTCTTGGCCCGAATAGCGCGCACCGCGGACGCCATCGCCGAACGGGTGGAACCACCGCCACGGCTCCGCGCGCTGCTGTCGAGCGTACGCCATGGCCCACTGCGCCCCGCACCTCAGGCGAGCGTTCTGGACGTCTCCCCGGTCGTGCCGCCGCGCCGCCACAGCCAGCCCACGCGCACTGCAACGCCAACCGTTGCGCCCCCGCGTGAGCCCAAGCCGATTTCAGCCGAAGCGCCCCCTGACCCTCCCGCGTCCTATCGCTTGGTGGAGCACCTCGGTGCTCGCCTCGGCCCCGCGCTCGCCGTGCTGCGCGAGGCGGGCTCGACCGCCCCGGGCACACCGCCGATCGATGCCGACGGGCTGCGACGCGCCCGCGTAGCGACCCGACGCCTTCGGGCATTTGTGCAGCTTTACGCCCGGGCACTCGGCCCCAAGAAGGCCCGTGGTCTCAACCGCCGCCTTCGCGAGATCACGCGCGCGCTCGGGCCGGTCCGCGAGCAGCAAGCCTCGCTCGACCTGCTGGCGCGCGCGGCAAACGAAACAACCGACGCCTTGCAACGCGCGGCACTGGAACACCTCACGGTCGCCACGCGCGCGCGCAACAAGGCCGCCGAGAAAAAGGCACTGCGCAAGCTCCAGCGCGCCGACCCGGCCGCGCTGGCCGACGACGTCACCGACGCCCTCGACCGGATCTGCGGACGGCTCCTGCGCGCGGGCGAAGGCGTGCACACGTACGTCTGGCCGGGGCTTGAGTCCTCCCTTCGCGGGATGCTCAGCGAGCTACCCGCACGCGACCCGGAGGGCGACATCGAGGTGCTGCACGAGGTCAGGATCCGGGCCAAGCGATTGCGGTACACCCTCGAGCTGGTGCGCCCGCTGCTGGGCGAGCACGATCGCACGACGCGGAGGATCGCCAAAAAGGTTCAGCGCGGGCTCGGCACCTTCCACGACGCCGCGCTCTTGCAGTCACTGGCCGCCGAGCAAGCCGAGGTTCTGCACGACCAGGGGCATGAGATCCTGGGGCGCGCGCTGGCTTCGCTCGCGATGACCTTGGCGCAGCAGCGTGATGCAGCCCTGGCCACGGCAACCCCGTGGCTTGCTGCGTTTGACCCCGCCGCGCTCATGGCAAGGCTGACGACCGCATTCGCGGGGCCCGAGCCGTCAACGGTCCGCGACGGTCCGAGTGAGCCGAAGCCCGCGCTTCTTGAGTAGTCGGTACAGCGTGACCGTGTTTACGCCCGCTCGCTGGGCGGCCAGCGCAACATTGCCCTCGCAGCGACGCAAGAGGTCGGTCAAGTATCGGGTTTCCAAGGGGGCGAGCCAGCGCTCGCGCAACGTCTTGAGCGGAACGTCATCGTCCGCGCCTGGGCCCCTCGCCGCGGGCTCGGGATCGAGGGCGGCATCGCCAGGAACAAACGCCCGCGGCAAGTCTTCAGGGGTAATGAACTCGCCCGACGCCATAATCACGGCGTGCTCGATCCCGTTGCGAAGCTCGCGAACGTTGCCCGGGTAGTCGTGCTGCATCAGCAGCGACAACGCTTCTTCGGAGAGCCGTACGGGCGCCCGCCCCATCCGCGCGACCGCCTGCTGCAAGAAGACGTTGGCGAGCACCTCAAGGTTGTCGCGGTAGGCCCGAAGCGGCGGCAGGTCGAGCTGCATCACCCCAAGGCGGAAGTACAAATCGCGCCGAAACTCGCGGGACTCCACCATTTGCGGCAAGTCGCGATGGGTCGCACACAGCAGCCGCACGTCGACCGTCCGCGGCGCCTTGTTGCTGCCCAACGGAGCGATCTCTCCGTGCTCGACGGCCCGCAGAACCTTGGCCTGCAGGGGTAGTGACAGCTCGCCTATCTCGTCGAGAAATAGGGTGCCCAAGTGGGCCTTTTCGAACTCCCCTATCTTGTCGAACGTGGCCCCCGTGAACGCCCCGCGCATGTGCCCAAACAGCACGCTCTCGAGCATGGTCTCGGGGATTGCCGCGCAGTTCACGATGACCAGCGCGTTGTCGCTGCGCGGGGAGTTGAAGTGAATCGCGTGGGCGACAAGCTCCTTGCCCGTCCCGCTCTCCCCGTGGATCAGCACGGGTGCGTCCGTGGGTGACACCCGCTCGATGCGGCGCTCGACCTCCAGCCACTGCGGCGACAAGCCCTTGATGACAAACGGGCGCCCCGAACCGTCCTCTGCCTGCCGCGACAGCTGCGCCCGCCGCAGGAACGTTACCGAGGATGCCGCCAGCGCCTGCAGCGACTCCAGATGCGCGGTCGTAAACGCATCGCGCTGCGCGGACGAGACCGTGATGACGCCGATCGAGCGCCCCTGCCACAGGATCGGTACGGCCGCGATCGACAGGACGGGGAGGAAGTAGGGCGCGTAGTACGGGTCGTCGGCGGTATCGGCACACAAGTAAGGCGCCGCCGTCTCCTGTACGTGCATCGCGATGCCCTTGCGCGCCTGCCCCGTGACGACGCGACCGCCCGGCAGCGGGACGACGACGGTGTCGACGACGTGAAAATCCAAGACCAGCGCGTGCGACTTCGGATCCCACAAAAAGATGGCGCCGCTCTTGGCCTCCGTCCGAGCCAGGGCGAGCTCGGCGAGGCGGCGCTCGAGCGACTCGATGTCCGCGGAATGAAGATCCGCCTCGGTCGCCTGATCCATCGGCATCGACGCCGTCACGATACCCGCGAAAAGAGGAGCGGCCGATCCGCTACAGGCGGATCGGCCGTTCGGGGGGAGTCGCCGTTCGGGGGGGACTGACGGCGGCCAATAACTCTAGACGGTGGGACTCGACTCGGCGGACTGCGCGTCGAGCGCGACGGGGATCTCGGCGGAGAGCTCAGGCGCGGCATCGGGCCCAATCCGGCGGCTGCCTGGGCGAAGGGGTGGCTGCCCCTGCCCGTAGTCGGACAACGAACCCGTCAGCGCGGCGGGTGCAGGGACTGCGGCTTTGGCCCCGCGGGGGGTCGCCGCCGTCGCGTCTGCCGTGAACACGCCGTACGCCATGGAGGACGTCAGGAAGGCCCCAAGGACCACTCCAAACAGACTCCCCATGATCAGTTGACGGTTCATTGTGCGTTGCCTTTTCTCACTCTGTTGATGGCCTGAACGGCGCAAACCCTTCACAACTAACACTCGACGTTGAAAAAGATTTCTGCCGCGTGTTCTCAGCCGTACGGACGAGCCACCGATTCGGTTCCATCACCCGCCGCACAAATCGTCCTCCTGGGGCCAAACGCCGAACAGCAGCCCACAAGGGCTGCTGTTCGGGTCCGAAACGCTTCGGGGTTGGAAGTGTGGCCGAGGTTACAGCCGCTCGATGTTTGCCGGCAGGTCACCGAAGAACGCGTCGACATTCCCAGCCTGGGCCACCGCTGTACCCGCGGGACCGGGCTGACCTGGCTGGCCGGCGATGCCGTCGGCACCGTCCGCGCCAGGCGTCCCCGCAACGCCCCCCTCGCCCATCGGGCCGCCCTTGGAACCGCCGGAGCCGCCGCGGCCCGCAAAGCCCGAGGACCCTGCAGCGCCGCCCGACGCGTCCACGACGATGACGTTGGCGAGCTCAGGCCACTTGTCATCGTAGATGAGCGTCAGGCTTCCGCCGGGTCCACCGTTGCCGCCGTTGGCTCCAACCCCGCCTGGGCCACCCGAGCCGCCCGCGCCACCCTGGTAGCCGGAGCCACCCGAACCGCCAGAGCCGCCTGTGCCGCCCGAGCCGCCCGGGCCACCGCTGCCGCCCATCGCGCTGACGACGACGTTGGTCTTCGGATCAAACAGGATCGTGTCCTCGCGGTCGCCGGTGACTCGGATGATGCCAAGGGCGTCGTAGTGCGGGGTCTTCACCATCGTTGCGTACGCCACGAGGGTGGGACCCACCCCGCCGTCGCCGCCGTCCGTGCCGTTGCCCGCGCCGCCGCCGCCCGACCCGTCGCCACCAGCCTTCTCCGAAGAGCCGCCCGAGCCATTGCTCCCGGAGGAACCCGACGACCCCTGCGAACCTGCGGCGCCACTCATGCCGGCGCCGCCCGTGCCCGTGATGCAGCTGTACGCGGGCTTGTAGTCCGAGACGACCGTGAACTTGGTGGGGTCGGAGTTGAGTGCGGTGGTGATGGAGAACCCGTCAACCGTGCCGAGGATATCGCCGCTGGGCTGGTAGTAGCCGTTCTCGTCGACCAGGCCCTGATCGGAGCTGAACGTGAAGCGCTCGAAGCCAAGCTTGCCGATCCGGCTCTTGCTGGGGTCGCCCGACCAGGTCTGGAGCTGCTTGACCTTCTTCTTCTTGCGCTTGGCGTGGATAGCTTCGGCGAAGACCGCCATCTGCACGGGCTTGCCCGGACAGATCATTTTCTCTTCCTGCCGCAGCCCAACCCGCATGGTTTGGACCTCGTACTTGTCGAGATTCACCGTCGTCTTCTTCGCGGACGTTGCGATCTTCCCGACCAGGAACGTGCAACCAGGCAGGGTCGTGGCCGCCAGGCCAGCAAGCGCGAGAGTGGACAGGGCCCGCGAAAGCGTGCGGGGACGTCGATGGGTGCCGGGAGTCGTCATGGTGATGCCGCACCTCAAAGCAGGCACCGTACCGACTGCGCCGCATCACAATTTCACCATCGTTATCAACGCGTTACCCCCACGCCGCCATGTACGCAACAACCCGACTTCCCAGATCGGGAAATGGAGGCGCGGGCACGGCTTCACACATTGGGAAGTCGCCCCTGGAGGACTGCACAGATTGGGAAGGTGGGCGTTTGGCAGCCCGCAGGGGGCTACCGTCGGCCCTTTTGGGGGCGGGCGATGCTGTGACGGTCCATCCACGTCCCCAGCGTGCGTCGTGAGACGCCCAACAGCTCTGCGGCGCGGGTCTGATTGCCCGCGCACTGCTGCAGCGCGTCGAGAATCCGAGTGCGCTCGTCCACGACCCCCGTGGGCGGTGTCGTTGAAGCCGACGACGACAGCTCTGCGACGTCGGCAAACAAGTGATCCGGACGGAGGGGGGCATCACCCGCGAGCACCACGGCGCGCTCGATCACATTCTTGAGCTCGCGGACGTTGCCCGGCCACGAATGCGCCATCAAGGCCGCCCGCGCGTCCGCGCTGAGCGGAGGCGGTGTCACCAGGCCCGCCTTGGTCGCAGCCTCCGCCAAGAACTCCGCCGCCAGGCCATCGATGTCGGCGAGCCGCTCGCGCAGCGGGGGAATCCGTATCGTGATCCCGTTGAGGCGATAGTAGAGGTCCTCCCGGAAACGGCCCGCCGCAACCTCGGCTGGCAGGTCCCGGTTGGTTGCGGAGACGAACCGGACGTCGATGGGCCGAGCCTTGAGGCCACCCACCCGCATGACGACACGCTCCTGCAGCACGCGCAGCAGCTTGACCTGCTGCGACATGGGCATCTCCCCGATCTCATCCAGGAACGCGGTGCCCCCTTGCGCCGTCTCGAGCAGGCCCGGCTTGGATGTCTGTGCCCCCGTGAACGCACCGCGCTCGTGCCCAAACAGCTCGCTGGCCAGCAGCGCCTCCGATAGCGCACCGCAGTTGACCGGGACAAACGGGCCCTCGCTACGGTTCGACAGCGCGTGAATCCTCTGCGCGAAGACCTCCTTGCCTGCGCCCGTCTCGCCACCGAGCAAAACCGACAACTCGCTGCGCGCGACACGATCCGCAACCTGCGGCAGCCCACTGTCACGCCCGGCCGCGCCCGCGCTGCGCGGGGTGCCCAGCGGCCCCTGCACCAAGATCGTGACCCCGCCCAGCTCGACATGATCGCCGGGCACGATCACCACACGCTCATCGGCATCAAGCCGACGGCCGCGGACGCGGGTTCCATTGGAGCTTCCGACGTCCTGCAGCTCCATCCGGTCGGGCGTCAGGTGCAAGACCGCATGCCTTCGAGAGATCGAGTGGCGATCGATGGTGATGTCCGCATCGTCCGCGCGTCCAATGTCCATCGCGCCCTGGTCGACCAGCACGTGGACGGCGACGCCCTCCTCTCCCAACACCAAGAGCTTGCGCTTGCGCAGGTCTTCGTCGGCCCCGCGCCGCAATGGCATCGTCGTCTCGCCACCTGGACCGCCGCTCATGGCTCGGTACTCGGCTCCTCCGGCTCGGGGGGTTCTTGACGGGCCCCATCGACAGTGGCGTTCAGGCGGGCGCGCGCCTGCTCGGCCTCGCGGCGCTCCGCCGCGGTGCGTCCGTGGGCCAACGCGTTGGCGTCCGCCTTGCGTTGCTCGTCCTGCCGCCTCCGCTTCTTCCGCGCGCGATTGAGATTGACGACGTTGCCCAAAGCCCTTGCCAAGCTTGCCACGACGAGACGCCCAGGGCGCAATCGAGCGCGCGCGCAACGCAACAGCCTCCATTTGTGACTGCGGCGTCGATCCGGACGTCGGTGAACATCGTACCCCCGCCGAGCCATGCGCAGCCCTTCACAAAACCAACGTTCGCCGCGCCGCATCTGGTTGCGGCCTTCCCGCGCACTTGGGGGTCTGTTGTCCGTCGCCGCGGCAATGCTCTTGGGCGGGGCTGGCTGCGCTCGGCCCTCGGCGGCGAGTCCGGGCGCGACAGCGTCAGGCGCCCGGCCCGGTCCCAACACCAGCCTCCCCGAGCACGCTCCGTCGACCGAAGGGTCGAGCGTTCCACAGCTCGCGCTCGGATTGGACGCGGGCCCCACGGCCACCGGCCAAGCCATCACCCGCGCCCAACAGGCGGTCCGCGACAACCCTGGCGTCGTCGAGGCCTACACCGCACTGGCCAGCGCGCTGCTCAAGCGCCGACGCGAGACGTCCAACCCCGTGTTCATCGCGTACGCGGAGGATGTGCTGCGCGCCGCGAGCCTCCACCATCCTGCGGACCCGCAGGTTCGCCTTCTGACCACGATGGTGCTGCTCGAGCAGCACCGCTTCTCCGCCGCAGCAGACAAGGCGCGCGCGCTGGCGGTTGCGCTCCCCAACAACCCGACGCCGCAGCTGCTGCTCGGCGACGCACTCCTGGAGCTGGGGGACTACGACGGCTCTGCGGACGCGTTTCAGGCCGCGATGAACCTCCGGCCTGACCTGCGCTCGTACAACCGCGCCGCGCACATGCGTTGGCTGTACGGCGACTTCGATGGCGCGCTCGAGATCATGGACCTTGCCATCGACGCGGGGAGTCTGCGCGACCCCGAGGGGCAGGCATGGTGTTTCGCAGACTTGGGTGCCATGTACCTTGCCCGAGGCGATGGCCGTCGCGCCAAAGCATCGGCCGACCGGGCCCTGGCGCTTGTGCCCGAGTACATCCCCGGGCTCATCGTGACGGCCAAGGCCTACGCCGCGATGGGCAATCCGGCGGACGCTATCGCAACGATGCGGAAGGTGGTCCACCGTCGCGCGACTGTGGAGGACCTTCTCACGCTGTCGGAGTGGCTTGACGACGCAGGCAATGCCGAAGGGGCTTCGCTTCGCCGCAGCCAGGCCGAGCGGCTGGCCGACGAAGACCCCCGACCGATGGCGCACTTTTTGGCCCGCCACGGCGACGACCCCGAGGAGGCGCTTCGGCTGGCGAAGCTCGAACTTTCGGCTCGCAAGAACATCGCCGCGTACGACACACTGGCGCTTGCACTGCTTCGCAACGGGCGCGCCGCAGACGCGGCGAAGGCCAGCGAGCGGGCGCGCAGCCTGGGAACCGCCGACGCGGGCTTGCTGCTGCACGCAGCGATGATCGATGCGGCCCTGGGGCACCCAAGCGAGGCGGCCGCGACACTCGACCGTGCCCTCGCCCTCAACCCTGACGTCGACAAGCGGCTCGTGGGTGAGCTCAGCCGCGCTGTGGAGGGAGCATGACCCGGGCGACAGCGTTCGTGGCGGGGGCGGCCGGCTGCATCCTCGTCGCCGCGGCGGGGTGCACTGAGCCTGCGCCTGAGCGCTCCCCCTGGGCTGACGTGCAGACCCCAGCCCAGCGCGCACGCCATGCGGGCGTCGATCCACGAGACCAGTACGCACTGCTGGATGCGGTGGTCGCGGCCAAGGGATCGCAGCTGCACGCCGACCCGGCTGCCCTGGCCCGCGTGCGCGGTGACTGGATCGACCACCGCGTGCGGTGGTCGGTCGGCCTGCAGCCCGCGCTGTGCCGAAGCGTCGGAGACTGTGTCGTGCTTCCGTTCGACCACAGCACCCGCGCCGCGCCCATCGATCAGGGATGGCTCCCAAGGCTCGACCTCGACACCCGCGCGCGCACGGCACTGCGGCAGCGCTGCGCCGACCACCAACGCTGTGTGATCACGCTGGAGGCCACGTTGAGTCAGTTTGAGCTTTCGACCGAGCTGCCCACGTCGGTGACGCTATCGGATGTGCAGCTGCTCGAGTCTCGCAACGCCTCCGCCGACGAGTCGTGGACCGTGTCCAGGCGACGCAAGCGCCTGACCGATCGCATCGTCGCCGCCCGGGCGCAGGCCAGCCGGCAGCGTTCGGCGGGAGGCTGATCGCCGCTGCTCTAGCGATAGCCGGCGGCCTGCAACTCAAACAGTGTCGCGTACCGCCCGCCTGAGGCGAGCAGGTCCGCGTGACCGCCGTGCTCGACCACCGTCCCCTTGTCCAGGACAACGATCTGGTCCGCCATCCGCACGGTGGAGAAGCGATGCGAGATGAGCACGATGATCTTGCCCGCCGCGAGTCTGCGAACGTGGGAAAACACCTCCGCTTCGGCCTCGGCATCCATCGCGGCCGTGGGCTCGTCCAGGACAAGGATGTCGGCGTCCTCGCGCATGAACGCCCGCGACAGTGCAATCTTCTGCCACTGCCCACCCGACAGCTCGCGGCCGCCCGCAAACCAACGCCCCAGCTGCGTCTGGTAGGCCTCGGGCATCGCCTCGATGAACTCTGCGGCCATGCCGGCCTCCGCCGCCGAA
>Ga0316189_10003659_pt1 | contig 14922 bp, 13 predicted proteins | sample LowCovwburrow_MG_FD_204930 | JGI IMG/M metagenome (GOLD analysis project Ga0316189, IMG submission 204930) | Coastal sediment microbial communities from Maine, United States - Lowes Cove worm burrow | ecosystem: Environmental > Aquatic > Marine > Coastal > Sediment | place: USA: Maine...
TGACCCTGCCTGTTCACCTGTCGTATTTGGAGCGTTGCCATACATATTCCTCCCGTACTTTAAAGAAGTATTACTTTACAACTTTAATGATAGCCTGTTTTACAAACAGAGGCAAGTCGGTTGGGCATGGGTCTACCCCTATACGGCGGATCAACGGTTCCACATAACCGAAAGGGTTGTGATCTATTCAGCCTGAGGTAACAACGCCCAGGTGTACCAAACACCGACTGCTTACAGATTGTAAATTGTATTGACAATTTGTAAAAACATTGACCGGCAATGAGGTGGACGTGATTATTGAGCGGAGCACCGGCTTATGTCCGGTTGAGATTAAATCCGGCTGGACCCTCAAAGAGGATGCCTTCGCAGGTCTGCGCAAATGGCTGCAACTTGCCGGGCAGGATGCCGAGCATCCCTGCCTCTGCTACGGCGGCGAAGAAGGCTACGAGCGTAGTGGGGTGACTGTTGTTCCTTGGCGGCGTGTGAGCGAGCTGAACATATAACACCCCGAGGAATCGGACTGAATGTATCCTGTACTCAGGGTGTTTCTATTGTGTGGCCCTGTTTTCTGTTCCCTCCTGATCTACCAAAACAAGCCGAAATCCCGTATCGTAATAACGCTTTCCAGGAGCAAGCCATTGACGAACCGCTGCGCGTATTATTCGAGATCCATCCAACCAGCTTCCGCCACGAAGAACACGAGCCGGCGGGTCAACACTTGACTGAGAAGGTCCGGCGGGATTATTCTTCGGACTTGAGAAGTAATACTCTTCCCCATACCAGTCTGCGCACCATTCCCTGACATTACCGAGCATATCATGCAGGCCGAACTGGTTAGGAGGATAACTCCCCACGGGTGCTGCTCCTCCAACCGTTATCTCCTGCTGTTGTACGTAATCAATGCAGCTCTTTTCGTTCGCATCATTTCCATACATGGCTTTATCACAGGATATGTCATCGCCCCAGTATCGAGCTGCGGTTGTCCCGGCCCGGGCCGCATACTCCCATTCCGCCTCTGTGGGCAGACGAAATACTTGACCTGTTTTTTTATTCAGTCTGCTGATAAAATCCTGAGTTTCCTCCCAGGTAACCGGCACTGCCGGATGATTTTCACTCCCTTGAGACCGACGCGGTTTTTTTCCCCTAATTTTAACCCACTGCGCAAGTGTCACCTCGTATTTCCCCATCCAGAACGCATCAACACAGACAGGATGCGGTGGTGCCTCATTGCTATAACGGCCTTTTTCTTTCTTGGGTGACCCCATCGCGAAACATCCGGCAGGAAGACGAATAAAGTCCATCCTGGTGAGCGGCTCAAGCAAAGAATCACCCGGTTCAGGAGGAGAAAGAACAGGCTGTTCAACAAGTTTTTCCGGGGGTGCTGCAGAACTATTGTCGACAAGCTCCATTGCAGTAGTCTGAGGAGTCGTAACGTCGTCATCATACTCTAAAGGCTGCGAGACATGAGGGAGAGTTTCTGCATGAGCAAGAGAGCGAACAGATCGTTTATTTACGTTTTTCTGAACAGCAGATCGAGAGGGCTGAAGATTTTTTTCGCTGTCGAGCGAGTCGCCATGTGAAGCAACTTTTGCATGAGCAGCCTGACGGTTAGGCCTTTCGTTTGAATCTCTTCTTCCCTCAAAATCTGCTAACGGTGTTCCCAGAGTCATTTCCGGGGTACGGAGCCTCTGAGAAGTCGAGTGAACTACCTCTGCTTTTTCCGCCTCTCTATAGCGAGAGGATGGCGTATTCGTTATCGTTCCACCATCTCTCCGGTCACTATTGTACCTGCCCAGACTCCAAGGATAAGGATTTTCTATGGCGACAAAACGACGAATATAGTCAATATTAACAGCCCTCGTTTTCCCCGGAGAATCAGTAACGACCATACCTACCAACCCATTTCTAACAAGAAGAGGAGCACCAGAGGTCCCCGGCTGGATAGAATTAATATCAATCTGAATAAATCCCTGTAAATCTGCTTCCGTACCCAAAAGTACACCTGCTCGCCGATCCGGCGGAATATACCATTTGCGAGCACGCCCGATGAACCAAACCTCCTCTTCCAGCTGCCAACGAAGGCACCAATTTCGTCCTTCCCAACTAACTCTATCTGCTCCATTAATTATTCTCTTATTAATACGAAGCAAGGCAAGATCAAGAGGTCTGTATACGGTATTAAGAAGTTCGGCCTTATAGCCCCTGCTGCCGGGGTCCCAGGAAAAATGAAGCACTACCTGTTTGGTAGGATTATCAGGACCATTGCTGCGGACTACATGATTAGCGGTAACAATATAAAATTGGTTATAACGCTCACCAACAAGAAATCCAAAACCACTTTCTTCACCAGAGGAAAATTGGGTAGTTATCCGCACCACGAGTGGCTTGTATGGTTCGCAAACCTCTTTCCCAACACCGCCAGCCAAAGACGATACGGCTGAGAGAATAAAAAAAACCAATACAGCTGAGATGGTTATAATGGAGAGTATAAGTTGCTGCATGAATGACGGATAAATACTTTACAGAAAAATCTGAGGAAAAATAAATCCACAACAGAACGAGCTGGCCTGCCGCACCAATATAACGTAATCCTCCTGACATGACAAGTATTGGAAAAACAGCGGTTACCGACGAGCCAAAAGAGTACGCAGGTTGGTAAGTAGACCATAGACAAAGACCAAACTTCCCCAATAGAAAAAAAGCTGCTTCTGATGATAAATCCACGTAAGCAGGGAGGGTGTAAGGTCCTGCTCAAAATCATCCGGCCCTGCTTCAATAGAAGCCGCACGACCTTGAAACATAAGATCGAAATACTCTGCCCCTTTTGACGGGAAGTCAAGAACCAAACGAGTACTTGATATTTTTTTCATGTGTAACCAATCGTGGCCCAGCAATTTTTCCTTACGTTTAATTTCAGGAAGCTCAATCGTCCCCTGACGGATCGAGGAAATAAAATTATTCGAGTCTGGCGGCATCTCCTGTTGAAATCGCATATCAGTAACCTGCAGCCCATAGAGTTGCCAGTCATGGTCGGTTTGCAGACGCAAATGCAAACGATGATCACTGTCGTTCCCAGTGCTGAATCGAAGTGTTTCCGGTACTGGTAATTGAACCGACAGGACAGCCGGAGTACCATCACCTTGAAGACGCAGCTTACCATCTTGTATCTCCAGCAAACCTTGAGCTAAACCTTCATAGATATAAAGGCTGATCCCGTCTTTGTTGCGTTCAATCTCTAAACGAGCTCCTTTACTGATATTGAACCGGGTTAAAGATATATTTACCCCTTCCACCGATAATCTCTCCCCGCTTCCGTCGAGTCCCAGTCCCGGAGCATCAACTATAAAATGACCGTCTACAAAAAAACGTCCTATTTTCAAACCTGAACTTTTCTGCCAGATGAAGTCCCTTCGTTCGGCCAGCCTGAAGACAGCTGTTTCCGCCTCAAGATCAAGATGAATACGTGGATTGGGATGGTGAAATAACCAGAGAAAGCTGACAAGAAGAAGACAGAGAAGAATAAACAGCGGGGAAATGAAGCGTTTCTTGGAGAGCAGAGTATATTGGGTTTGAAGCTCTTGATTCAGTTTCACCTTATGAAGAGCCTTATCCGCCGCATCTACATTATCATTTTCCAGAAGCTCCTTGGTTGCCTCAGTTATGTTCTTCCGCCGCTTCTGGTCCAGTTTTTTTAGTCCGTTCCGAGTGAGTAGCATCATAACCGACTACTCCTCCTTGAGAAGAATCTTCAAAAATAACTTGAGCCAACTGGCTGAACCGACAGTCTGAGCTGCAAATTCTATGCAAAAATTTTCTCGCTGCTCCGGCAGGCTAAGTTGGATTCCCTCTCCGCTGAAGAATTGCTCACCCCAAGAAGGTTCGATCTTTTCCCATTTCTTACCGGGCTGACCGCATTGCCCTTCGTTCATACTGCTGATTCTCCAAAGGATCGTGCTGACATCCACCGAGGAGCGCAGAGTAAGATTTAACGGGGCTGATGGAGCGACATTATTTCCAAGGGCCAAAGGCGTGTAGACCTCCAAGTCAGCAACAATTTTTCCAAGCAAACCAATACTGGCAGGCGTCAGTTGCATCTTGCCAATAATATCGAGAGGCCAGATGAAATTCTGCCCCGGTTGCACCCAAGCATCCAGTCGATAATACGTTTTAAGAGGAATACCAACGGCCTGAACATGAACCTGTTGCCTGATAGCCTGAGGCACAATGATATGAAGACATTCATTGCTGCTTGCATCAAACTCCAGCCTGCCATAGAGCAGACTGACAAGCGTGAGACTTTCCGCCGAGACCGGAGATTGATAAAACCCCTCACAACGATTATCTCTTTGCGTATAGGCAATAGCCGGGTTATCAACAGCCGTCAAGTCAGGGCAAGGAAGCTTTCGGGCCAAAACCGGAGAGCTCATCAGAACCAATCCGAACAAAAATATTATCTTATTCATATCTTACGCAGGTTACCCTTTTTTCTCCCGAAACCGTTCTCCTTGAAAAACCCGAACCGGGTTGCCTCGCTCCAGATCATTATGCATTCCCCACTGTTCTTGCCGGGATTGCTGTGCGCGAGTATCCTGTTCTTCCTGGATTTTGGCGAGCAGACGGCTCAGAGCCAGTTTTTTATTCATATGCTGCGAACGCTCTTCCTGTGCCGTTGTGATCAGCCCGGTGGGAAGATGGGTAACACGGATGGCACTGTTCACCTTATTGACATGCTGGCCACCCGGCCCGGAGGCTCTCATGCTTTCAAACTTGAAGTCTTTACTGGAAAGCTCCTTTTCTTCCGGAGGGAATATTCGCTGAACCCCGACAAACCAGTTCTTGCGTTTATGCCGAGGACGGAATGGACTCTGAGCAATCCATTGAATTGTCCCTTCCCAGGACCGCATAAAATCGACACTGTTCTGCCCGCTGATGGACAGCAGGGCTGACCGCAGCGTTTTGGGAGCATCTCCGTGGATTATTTCCAGGCAATCAACCTCTATATTCTCTTTGGCCGCCTGCTCAGAAAAAACCCGGAGCAGATGAAAGGCCGCACGGCAACATTCTTCAGGGCCTCTGCCCGAGGTGATCTGCACCCAGCAACTCTCCATCATCCTCTCCGTGTTTTATAGGTGATAAGCGGCTGAAGTACGGCAACCACCTTGAGCAAGCCAGCATCCTGTAAATCCTGAATGATGACGGATATATTTTTATAGGCTTGGGGTGCTTCTTCATAGAGCAGGTCTTTGTTTTCACAGATCACCCTGCTGCCGAGCTTTGTCTGAAGGAGGGATTCCGGGGTATATTTTCCTTTGAGCCTGCTACGACTGCCGCTCCTTTGCCACTTGCGGCCTGCACCGTGGGCCAACGAAAAACAATTCTCCTCCTGACTGCCGATCGGCTGAACCAAATAGGTGAAGCTCCCGCGAGATCCGGGGATAACGAGCAGCCCTTGATCCGAGGGCGCGGCCCCTTTGCGGTGTAACCAGCCAGAAAGACCGCCCAGCGTCATACGGGTCAGGCTGTTATGGCATATGTCCAGGACACGCTCACCTGCTGTCCCGAGCAGGTCGAAAAAACGATCAGCAATAATCGCCCTATTGAGTCGAGCCCATTGCAGTGCAGAGTTATGCTGCTCAAGGTAGGCTTCTGCTGCTGCGCTTCCCTCTTCCAGGCCATTATTCTTATACTGCTCAACATGCTTGGTCAGGATCTGCTGCCCGAGCCCTCGGGAACCACTATGGACAAGCAAAAAAAGATAACCGCTCGCCAAACCGGCCCGATCAAAGGCATCTTCATCCTCAACCGAACTGATTGTCTGCAACTCGGCAAAATGATTACCCCCGCCGATAGTGCCCAAAGCAGGATCCCAACCACTGGGAGCAAGATCTTCTTGGGCGAGCCAAGGCGTCGGATCTCCTTCCCAAGGCTCTTCCAACCCGTGCAGCTTTTTCACCCAGCGATCCCGCTTGGCTTTTCGCTGCTTGAGATCAGTCTGCCATAATCCCATTCCGCAACCGATATCATTGCCGATGAGATAAGGATACAGAGTGGTCCGACTAAAAAAAGCCCCGCCGATCGGCCCGCCTTTACCTGGATGGAGGTCAGGCAGGCCTATAATCTTCTGCATATCGGGCAGCTGGGCAACCTGTTCAAGCTGCTGAACCGCCTCCCCTTCAATCCGATTCTTTTCAGAAGCAATAATACGGACAACAGCCGGATCACTCACCGTCTTTTTCATTCTCTCCTTTCTGCTCCTCCTCCTGTCGACTATGCCAGAGAAATTTCCTGCACACCCCGCGAATCAGGCTGGCCTCTTTCTTTTTGATCTTGGTGCGGCTCAGGAACTGACGGACATTGCGCATCCAGTAGGTCTTATTGGTATGGCGGATAAAGGTAATCTTGGTCAGGGCCTGTTCAATATGCTCGTACATCCCCTCCAGATCATAGGAATTGGCATATTGGCTCTCACCATCTTTATTATCCGATTCGTTATGCCTGCTAATCGCCATAGAAAGCTCATAGCAATGAATGGCAACTGCCTGAGCCAGATTGAGCGAGGAAAAATCCGCTGTGGGGATGGTGGAGGTGAACTGGCAGAAATCAAGGTCCTCATTGGTCAGGCCACTACTTTCCGGCCCGAACATCAGGCCGATTCGATGACCGGCAGCCAGCGAAGCCAGTTCAGTCATAACTGCGTGCGGAGCCTTTTCCAGAACCCGGTGCCTCCCTTGCCGAGCCGTTGTGCCGACAATGAAATGATAGGGTGCTGCTGCCTCCCGAGTGCTATCAACGAGCCGGAGATCACGAATAAGATGGGCCGCCTTATGGGTGGCCATCTTTAACATCCGCTCCTGATCCGGTGCTTCCTTGGCAACCACGGTCAGCTGTTCAATGCCGAAGTTGCAGGCGATACGGGCCGATGCTCCGATATTTTCCGGGTATTTCGGACGAACCATGATCAGGCCGCTGCCGGACAGGGGATTAATTGGTTGAGACAAGGTATGAATACTCCTTAGGAATTTACCCCCTCCCCGTTTTCAGGTGCGGAATTGCAGGGGCAGACCTGCGTGTCTGCCCGGCATAAAAGGGCGAACACACAGGTTCGCCCCTGCGGCATCATGAGCATACAGAAGATTGCGAAGGGCGGCGTAAAGGGAAAGGTATTTCTTATTGTTTACAGGTTGGCCGGATCTTCAAGCTCCAGATGCCGGTTACGGGGCTTTTTCTCTTCAGATGAGGAAACAGAATACGAGGCCGGTGAGGATCCGGTCATTCGTTTAAAAAAGGGCAGAATCCCTTTTTCCGCATTGCGCATTTCTTCTTCCGCCTCTTTCAGGGTGATCTGCCAAGCCGGGGCAAAGCCGGGAGATTTTTCAAACATGGTCTCAATGGCTTTTTGATACACCTGAGTCTGACGGACTTCCTGTTTAGTCGGCTTTTGGTTCAGGACTTGAATCATATTGCGGAGATTGTCCCGTTCCTGCTTGACCTGATCAAGCTGTTCCTTACGGCGCTCATTATCTGCGGATTCAATCTCGAACTTGGTGTGCAGATGATCACGCAGCTTTTTGATCTCCGCACTGAGTACCCGCGCCTTAATCACAGAGCGAAACCAGAAGACCACAGCCAGAACCAAACCAATAACCAAGCCGAACAAAAAAGGGTACTCAGAAATACTTGCTAATTCTTCCATAATAGACCTCGTAGACGAAAAGTTATTTTATTGCGAAGCTCCCCCGCCCTCCCTTTCTCTTCGGGACAGTGGGGGATGTATACACGTCAGGGCTGGACAAAGGAGCCTGATCTCCATTCTGCCTGATTATGTAAAAGGAATATTCTTATTTGAATTCGTCGGGTTCGTCAAGAAAAGAACAGATGGCCCCGCGTCTTGGTCCGCTTATTCTTCTTCCTTCTCAGCAAGGGAAAAGGTAATTTTTCTACTCAGCATGTCAACCTGATCAAGCCGCACCCGAACGAGGTCACCCAGTCGAAGGCTCTTCCCTGTCCGCTCACCGACCAGTTTATGGCCCTTATTATCATAACGGTAATAGTCATCCTTCATCTCACTGACCGGAATAGCACCGCTGATCAGGCAGTCAACCAATTCAACAAAAAGGCCGAATGAGGTCACCCCGGAGATGATCGCCTCAAACTGCTCAGTCACCTTGTCGCGCAGATACAGGGCAGCCAGCCGCGCCTGAACATCGCGTTCCGCTTCCACAGCCACCCGTTCACGGGCGGAGAGAAAGGTTCCGGCTGCTTCCGCGCTTACTCCGGCGGGCAGCATTTTCCCTCCGGCACCTTTGCCGATTTTTCCGACTTTCCCTGTTTTTCCGGCCTTTCTGAGCAGCAGATTCTGCATGACCCGATGAGCCACGAGGTCCGGATAACGCCGGATAGGTGAGGTGAAGTGGATATAGTATTCCGCAGCCAGCCCGAAATGGCCGTAATTTGTCGGCGTGTATCTGGCCCGTTGCATGGTGCGGAGCAGGAGGTTATTGACCACATATTCCGTTGAAGAGTCCTTGGCAACATCCAGAACCCCGGCAAACCAGGAAGGCGTCAGTTCGGTCTTGGGAAGCTTCAGCCCCAGCGACCAAGCCAGCTCGGCAAAATCCTTCACCTTATCTCCGTCCGGTTCTTCATGCACCCGAAACAGAACCGATGCACCGGCCCGATCCAGGGTTTCGCCCACAGCCTCATTAGCAGCCAACATGAACTCCTCAATCAGCAGATGGGCCTGATTGCGTTTCAGCCGAGTGATCGCACCGACACGGTCTCCTTCAAGCTCAATATTGCTCTCCGGGACGGTAAAGCCCAAGGCCCCTCGCTGCATACGCTGCCTGTTGAGCAAATCTGAAAGCTCTTTGGCTTTCTCCAACATGGGCAGCAGGGATTTATGCTCCCGGCGTGTTTCCTTGTCGCGGAGATAGATCGCCTGATGAACCGCATCATAGGTAAAACGCTGATGGCTGCGGATCATACTCCGGGTAAATTTGGCCCCGGTCCGGCTGCCTTGTTGATCAAAATCCAGGATAGCGGTAAAGGCGGGGCGATCCTGGTCAGGAACCAGCGAGCAGAGATCATTGGAAAGCCGCTCCGGCAACATAGGTAAGACCAGATCCGGTAAATACACGCTGGTGCCGCGCTGATACGCCTCCTGATCAATAGCAGACCCCGGTCGTACATAATGACTGACATCAGCGATAGAGACAAAGAGGCGAAAGCCCTTTTTGGTTTTCTGGACCGCAATGGCATCGTCAAAATCCTTGGCCGTGGCCCCGTCAATGGTGACATGGCGAAGGTAACGCAAATCTTTTCTGCCCGGCTCAGGCTCGGTCAGCGGCACCAATTCGGCTGCTGCCCGCTCCACCTTTTCCGGAAAAGAACGGGGCAGCTGAAACTGTTCCACAGCCATACGGATCTGCACCTGCACCGATTCCGCCGACCCGAGGATTTCCACAACCCTGCCCACCGGCATCCGCTGTTTGGCACCGTAATCAAGAATCTCCACCCGCACCGCCATCCCGTCATCAGCATCCATAGCATCATTCCGGCGGACCTGGATACTGATGGGCAGCTTATCATTATCCGGAGCCACATAACCGGTATTTTTCCCGCTCATGTAGATTCCGCAGACATGGGTGAAGGCCCGTTTTTCCACCTCCAGGACTTCTCCCTCCGGGCGATTGGGAGAGCCGGCAGGCCGGACCATAACCGTATCGCCGTGGGTTGCCCCGTTCAGGGCTGCGGCAGGGATAAAAATATCCTTCTGCTGTCTGGCCACATTGCCCTCAAGCACGGCAAAACCGAAGCCTTTCGCGGTAAGAGAAAGGGTCGCTCGGACCGGTTCTTTCCTGTCCGCGATGACCCAACGCTGTCTTCGCCGATGCAATTTGCCATCTTTTTCCAGGCTCGCAAGCGTTTCTTTGAGAAGTTTTCGGGACGGCCGGGTTGGAGCCAGCTCGTTTATGATTGTATCCAGAGAGACAGGACCTGTCTGTTTCCGGAAAAAGGAGAGCAGGGTCTTGCTCAGGGAATGTTCTTCATCGTTCTGCTGCCGTGTCTTCGGGAAGCCAGTTGTCTTTCTGGACCCTCTATTTCTTTTTTTTGCCATTCCTTTTCTGTTTTTCCCCGACTCCTGGTTTTTTCAGGCAGAGGGAAACAGATTTTCTCCATGGTTGCTTCAGTTATCTTAGTTTGCTTATCCTGAAGAGTAGTGTACATTACTTTCCGGCAAATAAAAAGCAACGTCTAAGTAAAGGAAAGGGATATGGGGCAGTTTGATCTGGAAAAGTATCGGCAGGAGATGTCATCATTCATTGGCTCGGGAGATGAGACTTCGGTATTCTATGAGGCCCTGGACTTCGCTGTTGCCGCTCATGACGGCCAGATGCGCAAGTCCGGCGACCCGTATATTATCCATCCCTGCGCAACCGCCCGCATCCTGGCCGAGGAAATGGATGTCCATAACTGCGAAATCCTTGCTGCCGGTCTGCTTCATGACACCATCGAGGATGTGGAGGAAATCACGCCGGAGGTGATCCGGGAAAAATTCGGGGCCAATGTGGAGGCCATTGTGGTCGGGTGTACCAAGGTCAAGCACCACAGCGGAGATAAACAGGCCCTGAAAAAACTCGTTCATCGTCAGCTCTTCACCGGTGCAGCGGTCCGACCGGAGGTGATGGTGGTCAAGCTCGCTGACCGGATGCATAACCTGCGCACCCTCGGCTCCATGCCCCGTTATAAACGACAACGCATTGCCGAAGAAACCCTGGATTTTTACGCCCCCCTGGCCACGATCCTCGGCCTGTTCACCCTGAAACGGGAGTTATACACCCGGGCGCTTGCCTATAAATTCCCCAAACAGGGGCATAAACTGAAGCAGCATATCAACAGGCTGGAAAAAAATCCCGATCTGGTCACCCTCACAACCAATCTGAACAATGCCCTGACCGCATCAGGGATCAGAGCACAGATCACCGTCCGTACCAAGGGACTCTGGGGCTATTATGATATCAGAAATCAACTGCTCAAAAAAGAACTGGAGGTGCCCCAGGAAATTCTGATTACAGTACAGCAAAGGGCCTGCTGCTATCAGGGCCTCGGCATCCTCAACGAACTCTACCCCCCTATTCCCCGCACCATTCGCGATTTTATCGCCAACCCCAAGCCCACCGGGTATCAGGGTCTGCATGCCAGGGCGATTATTGAAGGGAGGAAGTATCTCTTTAAGATCCGCACCGAAAATATGGCCCGCAGATCCCAGCACGGCCTGGTCAGAGACTGGAACCCGAACGAGAAAAAGCAGGGGCGTTTTATCCGGGAAATCCAGGAGATGTTTGATATCCTCGGAAGTAACGAAGCTGTTTCATATCGGGACATGATCGCGGCTGGCGGGCGCAAGGAGATCTACACCTATACCCCGCAGGGTGATCTTATCTGCCTGCCGGTGCGTTCCGTGGTTCTGGACTTCGCCTTTCGTATTCATACAGATATCGGCCATACCTGTACAGGTGCGGTCATCGGCGAACAAAGGGTCGCACCGGACAAGGTGCTGCAAGACGGCAGCGTGGTCAGAATTCTTCGCCGGAACCAACCGGTCAACTTCGACCTGAGCATGCAGCATTGCTGCCAGACGCCAAAGGCCCGAAGCGAGCTGACCAAGGTCTTTCGCAAACGAATCAAGGCGGTATCCGTGGAAACAGGTCGTTCGGTGCTGAAGCAGGAAATGCGCCGCTACGGGCTCTCGTACGACCTGCTTGAGCAGCCGGGCATGGAAAATATCCTGGTCTACTTCAACATTGCTTCCAGGGAGGAGCTGCTTCAGGAGGTCGGACAGGGTCAGGTGCGTTTGCGGGAGCTGATCTATGAGATCCGCAACGGTTTGCAGATGAGAAGCAATGAGATTTTACCCCAGCCCACCGGAATCCTCAACCGGATTGAATTGACCACGGTTGATCCGGTTGTGGTGAAATCATCAGCCTGCTGCAAACCGACCCCCCTTGATAAAGGCAGCGTGGGCCTGCTCAGCAGGAGAGGAATTTCCCTCCATTGCAAGGACTGTTTCCAATTGAAAAAGTTGAAATTTCAGCGTGAGGATGCGGTTGAGATTCACTGGAGCCTCTCCGCCACCCCGGTAAAAAAAGAGCAGAAGGTCACCATTCTCGCAGCAACGGCAAAACGTGTTTTCAAACTCATTTCTATTGCCCCGGATGCCCTGCAAGTCACGGATGTCCTGCGAACCGGAAAGAAATCCACTGCCATCCCGTCCTGGGAAGTGCGCTTTACAGTAACCAATCTTCAAGGGCTGAAAAGAATTATCCGCCACCTGGATCGCTCGGATCTGCGCTACTCCTTTGATTTTGAGCAGTAAATTCAGGGTGCCGCAGGGATACGCCGTGCCGTGCCCCTACAGGCCTACACGCTATCCGGCAAACCGCCACGGTTGCTGCGGAACAATCTGCTGAATAAACTGTTCCAGCAGATCATCAAATTCTTCCCGACTCATTTCCCGACTGCCGAAACGGAGCATATGTTTTGTGGTCATCTGGCAATCCACAGCTCGGATATTCAAACGCTCCGCGTTCTCCATCAAGGCAGCCAAGGCAACCTTTGAGGCATCGTCCTTGCGGCTGAACATAGACTCGCCAAAGAAAAAACGATCCAGACAAATACCGTACAGCCCGCCGACCAACTCTCCCTCAAACCAGGATTCCAGAGAATGGGCAAAGCCCAGCTCGTGGAGATAAATATAGGCTTCCAGCATTTCTTCGGTAATCCAGGTACCTTCTCCCGCGTCCCGACGTATTGAAGCGCAGGAGGTCATAACCTCTGCAAAAGCCGTGTCTGCACGGACCTCAAAGATATTTTTTCGGATTGTCCGGGCAAGCCGTTTGGGAAGATGAAATTCTTCCGGGAGCAGGACCAGTCTCGGCGCGGGAGACCACCAAAGGATGGGTTCGCTGTCGGAATACCAGGGAAAGATACCCTGCTGATAGGCGGCAAGAATGCGGGCCGGGGCAAGATCACCGCCCACAGCCAATAAGCCGTCCGGCTCGGCAAGCTGGGTATCCGGAAAGATGATTTCGTCAGGAAGTCGAAAAACGGGCATGAACGCGGTGCAAACTCCGGCTAGAGTTCCGGAGTTGCCCATTCAACAGCAAAAAATCCGCAATAGCTTATCTCCTTGGTCTCGGTATGCTTACCTTCCGTATGGTGCTCTTCAACAATCTGGATGGAAAGCAGCTGCGGGCCGTCAATCCGTATCAGGAGATTCTTCACTCGTATTCCTTGGACCAAAGTCTCGTTATACGAGGAAAGCGTTTTATGAAAATTAACTGGTGAACCCTGCTTCCTCCCTGTGGGCAAGGCGGAACGCTGCTTGGTTTTAAGCTCACTCGTCAAGGCAGTTATGTCGTTTCCCGGGACACGGAAGCTTCCCGGAGGTGTTCCTGTTGCCAAGGGATACCCCTCGTTCTCCTCTCCATCCTGCACGGTAAAGTTGGTTATTGTGACGCCGGCATCATAGAGAACTACACTGTGGGCTTGACGGTACTCATTCATTGCTAATCATCCTTTGGCGGGTCTTGTTGTGTTCACCTGTAATGTTTTGATCAATAAAGCGGATCGACTCTATCTTTTCAGATGAACACAAAGCAGAGGAAAAGTCAATATCTGGTGATACCGGCTGCACGGAAGTCGCTGCAGGACTGTGGGGAAAAAGCGTTTTTACAGGTCCACCCCTGTCTTTTCCCTGCAATGACAGGCAATTCAGTTCAACATGTATCTTTGAAAGATTGAAGTCGCTGGTGTTTAATCGGGGTCTGTCTCTGATTTACCCCTTATGCTTTGCGGTTCCCCTGAGCAGGATGGTTTTCAGGTAATCCTCGTTGGCCTCAAAAATTGGTTCCACCCCGTTATGCCGGCGCATCAGGGGGATGACCTTGGTTCGTACGCCCATGCCTCTGGCATCAACATATCCGTAATCACGCAGAATCTCCATGATCAGAGGATTGCGGGGAGAACGCTGCCCGGCAATCATTTTCGTGATAGTCATGGAATTTTGCAGGGAACCCGGACTGATAACCTCCAGGCGGTCCGCATAGCCGCTGACTTCGATATCCACGGATCGGGACCAGTCCCGATGAGCCAAGGCGTTGATGACGGTCTCCCGCACGGCCTGCACAGGATAGAAAATCTCTTTGCCCCGACGCATGGTTTCGTCGATATCATCGTCTTCGCAGGAAATAAAGGGGTGGATGGCTGCGGCGAATTGCTCGATCATTCCCCGGTCAACCAGTTCTCTATGCTTGTTCACCATGCGCCAACGCCCCACCAGCGGGCCGTCAAGCACGGTATCCAGCCGGGCCTGATATTCCTTGTCCCCACCGGAAAAGGCCATGACCCGCAGACCGGCCTGAGGCAGGTATCGTCTCGGACGGATGCCGAAGCAAACCAGCCCGGCAATGGAGCAGACCGTATTGCCCAGCCCGTCTTCAGACATGAGGCCGAGGCCGAGCAGGCGTTCTATCCACTGTTCCCGGTCAGTCGGGACTTCTGGGTCTTCGATGATTGAGGCGAGATAGAAGTTGAGCCGATCCAGATCCAGGGAATCTATTGAGGTGCCGGCAACGGGTAGGATTTCAACGTGGAGCATGGTTCAGCCTTGTTATGAACTGGCGCAAGAAATATCTTGCTCGCTATCATTTTTACAGGCCCCTGACAGCCTTTCTGTAAAATGGACATAAGGCTCAACGGTTTGATATCGCCTGTATTATCCAAAAACAATGACGCTTGCTATTTCCATAAATCGTTGATCTGCATCTTGGATATTTTTGGTTTATGGTAGATCATTTTCGGGCAAAAAATAAAAATCCAAGAATTCAACGCGTTATAAAATGCTTAGAATGGAGAAAAGGG
>Ga0316189_10003660_pt1 | contig 14919 bp, 14 predicted proteins | sample LowCovwburrow_MG_FD_204930 | JGI IMG/M metagenome (GOLD analysis project Ga0316189, IMG submission 204930) | Coastal sediment microbial communities from Maine, United States - Lowes Cove worm burrow | ecosystem: Environmental > Aquatic > Marine > Coastal > Sediment | place: USA: Maine...
GTTTCGCCTGGGTGTACGGGACATCTCCGACACCACCGCGACGATCGTGTCCTCCAGCAGCCCCCGGTCATGCAGGCCCTGGACCAGGACATCGAGCTCCTCGAACAGGCCGTTGAAGTTCCCGTGCTGGCCGATGTTCCTGGTGTGGGTGTCCCAGGTGAAGCCGGAGTCGATGGTCACTGCGCGGCACACGTCGTTGGCGAGCAGACCCACCGCGAGCTCCGTGAGGTCGCGAAGCGTCTGGGCGACGCCCGTGCGGATCTCGCCGAGCAACAGGTCCCGCCCTTCGACGAGCCTGCCCGCACGAAGGCGCGCCTCGGTGAACGCCATCTGCTGATCCGACATCCCAGCGCGCGCGAGCGGCATCGCCTCGACGCGCTGATCGAGGAACCTCTCGAGGAGGGCCGCCTCCTGATCGTCAGGCTGGAACTGCGGATACGAGACACCCAAGGTGCCCGGAGCCTCGGGCAGGAGCGCGGGGTCGAGGAGGTATCCAAGCTGGTTTCGGGAGCCCAGGCGCCCGGCGGATGCCCCGAGCGAGCCCGGCAGCGACAGCCCCGAGGTGTCGATGGAGCCCAGGGGGAGGTCTGCCCCCAACACGTGGCCGGTGATGGTGGCCATGTCCGGGTTGGAGTTGAGGCGGGTGCCCGTGAGGATGCGATAGCGCGAGAAGTCGTGGACCACGGACCCAACCAGCAGCCCGTTGAGGATGCAGCACCGAGACCCCCAGTTCTCGAAGAACGTGGTGACGTGGCGTCGGCGAGCCTCATTGACGAGCACGTCGAGCCCGCCGAACGACCCGACGACGTTGCGATCATCAGGGTTGAGCGGATCTTCGTCCACCTCGGGACCCTCGATCTCCGGAGCGTCCAGCTTGGGGTCGAACACAAACGTGCTGTCCCAGCCGCCATCCGCCAGGACGACCACCAGTCGCCGCGCCCCTTGCGCACGCGCGGCCTGCGTGAGCACGGGCAACATGCAGGCGGCGCCTGTCCCGAGAAGCATCGAACGGCGTGAGAGGAGCATCAGTAGAACACCATCCGCGCATCCTGTAGGAGCGCTGTGAGGGTGAGGGTCCAGGCGCGGTACGTGTTGCCGTGCAGCGCCATGGCGCCGGCCCACAGCTGAAACGACAGATCGACCTGGGGGCTGTCGCTCGCGACGACCTCGGACGAGATGGTGAGGTGGAGCTCGACGAGCTGCTCCCGGATGCGGCCCTCGTCCTCGTCACCCGGCTCGATCAGTCGGAGCAGGTGGCGCTCCTCGGGGGCCACCAGGAAGTCGTTGCCGACGACCCACGCAGCGGCCTCCGACGACGTGCGGTGATGGACCAGCGGCGTCGTGGGGATGGACCGATAGCTGGGCCGAGTCACCTGCAGGCCGTCGACGCCGCCTGCCATGGACCGGAACCCGTAGCGGTCGGAGTTCGACAGGTCGACGACACTCCAACACTGCGACGTGCAGCCAAGCTCGTCGGGCAGCGCCCACCACTGGAACCCGGTGAGGTCCAACAGCGCCGAGTGGTATTGCTCGGGGCGCACCAGCATCGCGCCCACCGGCTCGTAGGGCGCCGGCCCCTCCCCCTCCATGTGGTCTGTCAGGAAGCGGGGGTGCGTCACGATGGCTTTCGTGAGCGCCTTGGCGTCGAAGTTGGACTCCGTGAAGACCTCGGTGAGCTCGGTGGTGAGCGCCAGATCCGTCTGGGAGACGTCGGACTGGGTGAACCAGCTCCAGAAGCGACGACTGGTGCATGTCGCAAACCTCGGGTCGTCGACGATCATCTCCGCGAGGTCGTCCAGACGCTCGCCGGGCTGACCGAAGAACGCCGGCGGGCGCAGCCCGATCTCAGCCCAGCGCTGCTCCTCGTCCGGCTGGTACATGCGGAGCGGGTAGCAAGTGTCCTCCTGCACGCCGCCCTCCAGCGGCGGCTCGTCGCCTGGCGACGTGACGCAGCCCACGCCGTAGGCGAGGCGCACACCGCGGCCCTTGATCTGGCCCCGGAAGCCCCAAAAGAACGCGGCAACCGGGTCCATTGCCTGGTGACAGCCAACGCACGCCGGGTTGAAGTTGACCGCGTCGAGCACGAGCTGCTCGTCCGACAGATCGAGACCGCTCGGCAGCACGATGTCCCGGGACGCGAAGGCCTCACACAACAGGACATCCGCCACGAAGTTGGCGCGCTTGCGGTTGTAGTTCTCGCCCGCAGATCGGTAGCGCCGCCACATCTCGCTGCTGGTGAGGATGCCCGCATGCGGCCGACCGTCCATCCACTGCCCGATCTGCCAAGTGTCGCCGCCGAGATCGTACGGGAGTCCGTAAATGTCCGAGACGATGCGGTCCTTGAACATGTAGTCGAGGGTGAGCATCTCGGTGTAGGGCATGTCGTTCATCACGACGTGCTCCACCAGCCTCAGCGGCGCCTCGGTGGTGGACGTGAAGATCTCGAACGAGCTGTCATTGGTCAGCGGCCCAAACGACGGAAGCGGCTCGACGGTGTCGGTGCGCAACAGGAACTGCTGTGCATGCATGTCCCGAATGTTCCGGCCGAAGTCATCACTGTCGAGCCACACATCGACGTACGCCTCGAGGGAGTCCGGGTCGGCGCGAACCGCGTGCAGCTCGTCCGGGGACGGCCGCAGTCCGCGCAGTGCCATCGAGACGCGCGTGAGCTGGTCCTCAGGCGACATCATCACCGGAAGGGCATCGCCCCCTGCATGGACGTCATCGGCGGCGCGTCCTCCGGAGCAGCCCAGCAGCAACGACGAGACCGCAAGGACCGGGTACACGGCGAAGTCTCTCCAGACAGGGCTGCCAACGTAGCATGCGCCTCCCCCTTGGTGTCTTCCTAAGGGAGCGTCCAACAACAAACGCTGCATTCGGACGCGCTGCACGCCCGATGGCTGCGTCGTCGAGTTCTCGGGATAGCCCGCTATCCCCACGACTCTCCTCCTTGCCCTCGAACGAGCAGCACCTCCTCGATGCAGCGCGTTTGTTCTCGGACGCTCCCTAAAATGTTCGGCGGCGGCGCCACCCCAGAAGTGGCAGTAACCAGATCGTTGCGCCCGGGACGACCCCCACCCGGCAGCCGCAGCCCGGTCCTTGATCGTCGGGCGCCACACGAACCTGCCACTCCAAGGTGTCGGTCTCGTCCCCATCATCGGCCACCAGCGAGAACGTCGCTGGCTCGCCCAGCCGCTGCTCGGGTGCCACCCAGCGCACCAGACCGGCTGGGTCGACCCACGAGCCGTCGGGACCGACGAGCCGGTAGACGATCCGCTCCTGGCCCGGATCTTCGACCTCAGCCAACCACTGCCACAGCGCGCCGGGTGCGACCGTACGCTCGGCAGGCGGCCGGACGAACCGGGGTGCCACGTTGTCGACCTGCAGCTGCGCGACCTGCTCTGCCGTCGCTCCCTCGTCGTCGACCAAGCTGAGAACCACCGTATATTCGCCGTCGTCCGCGTAGGCGTGCGACACGCTCCTGCCGGTCGTCCGGGTGCCATCGCCGAAGTCCCAGCTCTGCGTGACCACGTCGTCGACGCCCGGGTCCTCCACGGTCGCTGACCACCGCACTGTCTCGCCCTCCCTGGCCGCTGGCGGCGCGCTGACGGCGATGATCCGCGGCGGCAGGTTGGCCAGAGTGACCACTCGGGGGACCACGGTGCTCTCCCCCTGCGCATCTGTGGCCGTCACCGTCGCGAGGAACGGTCCCTGATCGCCGAACGTGTGTTCGACCTCTCCGCCGGTCTCGATCGGCGAGCCGTCCCCGAAGTCCCATGAGATCTCGACCGGGTCGGTAGAGATCCCGTCGGATGCCACCGCCGTGAAGCGGATCGGGTCGCCCTCGGCGCCCCCTTCGTCCCACGTGATCTCATCGAAGAACGGCGCGGCGTTGCCGATGTCCAGCTCGGCCGTGACCACCGCGACGCCGCCATCGTCGTCGGTCAGCGTGAGTCCGATCGGGACCACCCCAGACTGCGCGAACACCGTCACGACCGTGGCGCCGAACCGGGGCACCCCGTCCGGCAGGTCCCACTCGATGACCGGGACGGTGTCGAACAACCCAGGATCATCGACAATCGCTGTCAGCGTCGCCACCTCGCCCTGCTCGAGGTTCGTTCCGGTCACTGACACCAGGAACGGCGGCAGGTTGCCAACCGCGATCTCCTCCTCCATCGTGGAGGTGCGCCCAGCGTCATCCGCAACGACAACCTCGATCTCGAAGAACCCGTCATCGAAGAACGTGTGCGTCGGGCTCACGGTGTCGTACGCAACCCCCGCAATTGTCCAGCTGACGGTGAGCGGATCGGCCGCCGGGTCGGTGGCTGTGACGAAGAACGTGGTGGCGGCACCCTCTGTGGTGGCCAGGGGGCCCACGAGCTGGATCTCGGGCGGACCGGCATCGACCTGGACGGTCCACGTGTCCGAGGTCTGCCCTCCCGCTGCGTCGGTCACGGTGAGCGTGGCCTCCACGGGACCCTCTGGACTCGAGTAGGTGTGCACCAGCGTAGGACCTGCTACCGGGGCCGATCCGTCACCTGGGTCCCACAGGTAGGATGGGACCTCGGTACCGTCGCTCTGCAGCGCCAAGCCCGTGAGTGATGCCGTCTCCCCCGACGACACCCAGTCCGGGCCCGAGATGTCGACAATGGTGGTGACCCCCTTGTGCAGGGCGAACCGGTCGAGAACGAGCCCGACGTCGTCCAGGAAGCTGGCTTCCAGCACGCCGCCATCGATGTCGAGCATCACCGAGCCGAGCGAGTTGAGGCTCCGAACCATCACCGGGTGGTCCAGCAGTCCGCCCGAGATCTGACCCGAGCTTCCCGCCACGATGTAGATCGCTCCCGAGTGGGGCTCGAGACTGGGGGACCACTTCCGATACGCACCCTCCAGCGCCGGGTCTCCCCCGTGATCCTGGACCACCATCGACGGGTCGAAGCTGGACGCCAAGCCGTGGTGCCCGTCGATCAACAACGAGCGCTCGTAGCTGTGGCTGTGGCCCGCCAGGACCATGTCGACCCCGCCCGCCTCCAACACAGGGACCACGTTCTCGCGCATCTCGACGAGCTGCAGCTCGAAGTCGGAGTTGTGCGACCCCCGCGAGTATGGCGGGTGGTGCCAGTAGGCGATCAACCAATCGGCGGTCGTGGACGCCAGATCAGCCGCGAGCCACGTCAGCATCGCGCTCCCCGCGGAGCGGTCCGAGTGATGGCTGTCGAGGTTGATGAAGTGCACGTTGGCGTAGTCGAAGCTGTAGTAGGCTTCAGTGCCGCTCGCGACGCCGCCTGCTTCGCCGCCTGCGGGCAGGCTGAACAGGTCGAAGTAGGGCCCCGTCTGGGTCGACGAAAACGAGTTGATTCCCTCGTGATTGCCGATTGCCGGCCACACAGGAACCTGGCGCAAGAGCTCCGGGTAGAAATCGAACACCGCCTCTTGATGCTCCTGTTCGGTTCCGGAGTTGTACGCGTTGTCACCGAGCATCAGCCACACGTCGGTGTCGAGCGGGTCGGGCGTCAGCACACTGTACGCGTCGCGCACGGACGCGGCGCTCGCGTCGGCCGTTCCGCTGTCACCCAGCACCCACACCCGGACGGGCTGCACCGACCCGGGTACGGGCGCCGTCTCGAACGCGTGGTCGGCATCGTCGCCCGCCAGCACGAGCCCGGAGGGAACGCCGACGGCGTAGAAGGTGACGGTGTCGGGCGCAAGCCCCGAGACCTCAACCTCGTGAGAGAACCCGATCTCCGAGTCCACCACCACGTTCGTCAGCTGACCCGGAGCGTCTCCCCACCACAACTGGCCCGGGCTCGGGCCGTCGGTGCTCCAGCGCACGATCATGCTCTGGGACGTGCCCGTCTGTAGGTAGGGGCCGCGCGTGACCACCGTGGGCGCATCCCAGCCCGACAGGCTCATGTCGACCACGAGGTCGACCGACGTCACGGACTGTTGGTGCAGCTCGATCGCGATGATGTTGTCGCCCGAGACGACCACGCCATCCGGCACCACAAAGGGCAGGAAGACATTCTGGTCCACACCGAACACCGGATCGATCGCCAGGGTCGTAGCAGTGGCGGCAACGGGGAGGTTGGACCGAGCCACCTCGACGCCGTTGATGTACACCGCGGCACCATCATCGCGCTGCAGTGCGATGCTGAAGGCCTCGTACAGCGACGCGTCGGCCACATTGACCTCGGTGCGCAGCCAGGTCGTGATGTGACGGTTCGCCGCGTCGGGGCCGTAGGACACCGTGGTCCCGAGCGCCACCAGTCCGTAGCCCAGCGGCGCCGGGCCGATCGGCCATGCCGAGTCGTCGAAGGTGTCATCGACCCAGGTGAAGTCCGGCGCGGCCCCCGTGTCGAGGTACCGCCAATCCGACCCCGCCGGGAGCAGGATCGTCTCCCCCGCGAGCGCAGACACCACAGCCAACAGCGCGATCACGGCAACGCCTCCCGCTCTGCACCGAGCACGTCGGCCAACGCCCGCATCGCGGGCGTCTGCCGCGGTGCGCCTTGCACAGCCAACAGCGCCCGGTCGTACGCGGCACGCGCGCGCGCATCACCGGCCAGCGCAGTCAGCCTCGCCCTGAGCGCCGCCGCGTGCGGATCCAACCCGTCGACCCGGGCCAACGCCGCTTCGAGCGACCCCAGCGCGACCTCCGCACGGGCGGCCGCCTCGCGTACAGCCGGAGAGGGCCCGCCCCGCCGCAGTCCGTCCTCGAGGACGGCGAGCGCGGCGGCCGGGTCAGCCTGGATCGACGCGACGAACAGCACGTCGTCCGGCTGGGGATGGCCGACGGCAGCGAGCCCCAGCGCAGCGTGCTCCCGCGCATCAGCCACCGCGCCGCACTCAGCCAGCGTGCGTGCGAGCGCGAGGCGCACCCCGGCGTGCTGAGGTGCCCTCTGTACCGCCTCGACGAGGGCATCGTGCCGCCCCGGCCCCGCTGTCGTCAGCGCGCGAGCGATGGCGACCCGCGTCGGGTCCGCACCGCAGGACGCAGCCCGGGACACAGCCCCACTGGCCTCAGCGAGCCGCCCCTCACTCGCAAAGGCGCGTGCCTGCAGCAGCCAAGGCTCCGGCTCGCAACCGGCGGGCGCGAGGGCTCCGGCGTCCGGATGCCCGAGCGCTGCGCCCATCGCCCACAGGATCAACGGGCGGGTTCGGACATGTTGATCGGAACGTCGGAGATGTCCGCGACGAGCGAGCCATTGGTGATGGCCGCCTGCAGCCGCGAGTTGACCTTGAACTCACCGCTCTGTGGGCCCAGCTCGGCCACCACCGTGTAGTTCAGGATGGTCTCCCAGCAGCCTTCCACATCCGCGAGCTGTGTGATCGGAAGATCGAACCGCCCTTTCAGATCGGCGTACGCGAACCCGAGGAGCGTCCCCGGCTCCCAGCCGCGATCCTCGAGGGACACCTCGGCGAACGGCGCCGGGTTGCCCTGCTCATTGTTCACGACACCCAAGAGCCGCATGTCCACGTGCGTCACGTCGCCGCACGCACCATCGGGCGGCTCTTCCATGTCGGTGGTCTCGATGGTGTCGGTGACGATGGGCACCGTCGGGACTGTCGTCTCCACCTCCTCCATTTCATCGCAGCCGAACAACAAGATACATGGGAGGATGGTTCGCATGGTGGGGGGCGTCCAGCGCACCGCTGATCACGGTGCAAGTCGGATGGAAAGGAGGTTGACATGAATCGTACATCGCTGCTCGTCTTCGCGCCAGCTGTACTGACGCTCGGCTGCTCCGAGCAGGGCTTCCACACCACCATCAACAACCCCAACGGCGTCGAGCCGGCCATCCAAGTCGCCCCCCCCTCCCTCACCTGGGGCGAGCTGTCCTCCGGACAGCGCGAGAGCCAGCCGTTCACCGTCACCAACATCGGAGCCGACAACCTCGAGGTCAGCGACATCGTGTTCGGGACGGGCAGCTCGTTCGAGATCACCGGCGAGACGGAGTTCGCGCTCGCGCCCGACGAGCAGACCGAGGTCCAGGTCACGTTCTCGCCGCAAACCAACGGCGACAACTTCGGCCGCGCCGTGGTCTTGTCGAACGACCCGAACACCCCCGAGGCCCCGGTCGACCTCCTGGGACGAGGCGCCGTCCCCGATCTCGAGATCACACCCAGCACGTACCCGTTCGGAGAGTCATTCATCCCCTGCGGCGACACCGTCACCCTCGCGCTCGCGAACGTCGGCGTAGAGGAGCTGGTGATCGACGACTTCACCTACGGCTCCAACCTCGGGCAGCTGTCGATCGTCAACGAGGCCGATCTCCGCGCGCGGCTGCCGATCACCCTCCAGCCCGGCCAGACGGACACCCTCGAGGTGGCCTACGCCGCAGGCTCGTCCGGATCCGATGCGGGCACCCTCGAGGTGTTCAGCAACGACCCTGCCCGGGTTGAAGCCGCCTACCAGGACGGCGAGGGCGTGTTCCACGCGACGGGTCAGGACACGTTCACTCAGCCCTCCACCCCGCTGGTCGACGTGATGTTCCTGATCGACCAGTCCACGTCGATGTCGTCCAACAACGCCGATGACATTCAGGATGGAATCCCGCCTTTTCTGGCCGAGCTCCGCGCGGTCGCGGACTTCCACATGATCGAGGTGACGCGGCCCGACGCCTGCGCCAACGGCGGGGTGATCGACGCGAACACCCCCAACGCCGAACAGATCCTGATCGACAACGCCTTCGGCGTCTACTCGTGGGGCAAGTCCTACGACACCGAGGCACTTCTCAGGCACGCCGCCAACGCCCTGGCGCAGACGGGTCCCGGCCAGTGCAACGACGGCTTCCTCCGCCCCGGCGCGCTGCTGCACATCATCGTCGCCTCCGACGAGCGCGATCAGTCGGGGCAGTCCGCGTCCTTCTGGCTCAGCGACTACCAGCGCTACGTGTTCGACCCCGCAGCGGTCACCGTCTCCGCGGTGGTCGACCTCTCGAGCGGGAACGTGTGTGGCGACGGCACCGGCGCGGCCGGGTACATCGACGCCGCCATCGCGACGGGCGGCGCCACACTGAACATCTGCAACGCGAGCTGGGGGGCAAAGATGCCCGCCCTCGCGACCGACAGCGTCGACGGCGTCGGTACCTACGTGCTCACCGAGAACGCCGACGAGAGCAGCATGACCGTGACCGTCAACGGAATCCAGACCACCGACTTCGGCTACGACTCCGCGTCCAACTCGGTCACCGTCGAGAGCCCCGAAGTCGCCGATGGCGACGAGGTGGTCATCGACTACGGCGTCCTGGCGACGTGCGATTGATGGTCCTCCTCTCCGCCCTGCTCGCGTGCGGCCCCACCCCGTTGGAGTGCGCGACCGAAGCCGACGCGCTGCTCTCAGCCCGCGCCGATGATCCGGCTGCGGTCACGCCGCTGAGCTGCGCGTGCGACGGCGGCATCGCGAAGAGCTGCACGCAGCTCGCCACTCTGACGAACGACCACGCTGCCCGCGAGCGTGCGTGCACCCTGGGGAGCGGCGCCGGGTGCGTCGATCTGGCAGAGGCGCTGGACGCACTCCCGGAGCCTGGGCGCGGCCTCGCCGCAGTGTTCGACGCCTACCGCAGGGGCTGCGAGGCCGCCGACATGAGCGCGATCGCGTGCCACCAAGCCGGTCTGCGCAAGCTCGACGGACGCGCCGGGCAGAGCTTCAATGCCGCGCTCCCGTTGTTCGAGCAAGCGTGCAAGGCGGGCTACGACCCATCGTGCGGGCTGCGTCAGGCCGCCACGGAACCGCGCATCTATGTCTCTGAGTGGGCGATCGGCTGTGACGCCGGCGATCTGGCGGCCTGCGTGGCCGTCGCCCGCGTGATGACCCCCGGTGACCCCCGGCGGGCGCGCGCCCTGCGCCATGCCTGCGACGGCGGAAACCAGGACGGCTGCATCCTGCTGCGAGACGCCCCTTGATCCTGGTCGACGCCCCGCGCGTGCGACAGGTTCCTCGACCGACACCCTCGCGGCGCTCCTCGACGCCGACCATCGGCTGCGCGTGACCCACCGGCGTTGCGCCGCGGACACGCCGGCCTGGTTCCACGGGCCGTTCAAGCTGGCCCGGGACAACCACTCTGCGGCCGAGGCGGTCGACGACCTCGACTGCGACGTGCTCAGCGGGGTCCGGACGACCGCAAACAACGCCCGGTAGCTCCAGGACAATGGTGCCCTCCTCAAAAATGTACGCACGTCCGAGTGACCGACGGAGATCGGGCCGTGTTGTTCAAGCAAGGAGGACATCGATGTCTGACAGAGGCGCGCGGCTCATCAGCCGAATCCAGGACTGGCTCATCGGCCTCACCATCGGCGGAGTGGTCGTGGCCCTCCTGCTCGGGAAGTTCGCTTGGGACCAGCGCGCGGACTGGGCCGCAGAGGTCGAGAGCGCAAACAAGTGGGCCACGTCCGTCCAGGAGTCGCTGACCGCACGAGACGCGCAGCTCGCAGACGAGCGCGCGGTGCGCGCCGTGCTCGAGGCCCGGGTCGCCCTCGCCCGGGTCCAGACTCAGCTCCACGAAGAGAACTTCGGCGCCGCCCGCCGCCAAGTCGAAGTAGCCGCCGTGGTCCTGAAGACCGCAAGACCCAACCTGGAAGCGACGCGCGTGGCGCTCGCTGGCCTCGACCTCCACCCGGGAGACCCGGTGCCTCATGCGGAGCTGGCTCGGATCACCGACCAGCTCGACGATGCTCTGAACCTGTAGCTTGGAGAGTATGAATGTTCGCGTTGACGCTGTTCGCTGGCGCTGCCATGGCGGAGGAACCCAGTTTCGAGGGTTCCGAGGAGGCAGGACAGACCTTCGAGGAGACGGAGACAACCCTGTCCGCTGAGCTCGGCGGGGCAATCGCCGGAGGAAACACCCAGTTCTGGACCGTGAATGCGTTCGCAGTCGCCGGGCACAAGTTTGATCGAAACAAGCTGGGCGCCGAGCTCGGAGCCAACTTCGGCAAGAGCATCGTCGACGCCGACGGCGACGGCATCTTGTCGGCCCCTGAGCGGGACAACGGAGCGCAGCGCACATCGCAGCGGGGGTGGGCCGAGGGCCGCTACGACCGCTTCCTGGGCGAGCGAGACAGCGTGTATGCGCTGGTCGGCGGTCTTCACGACGAGTTCGCCGGCTACGACCTGCGAACGCACGAGCAAGTCGGCTACTCCCGGATCCTCGTCGACTCCGACACCACCGGCCTCGTCACCGAGATCGGCGCCGACCTGGCGCAAGAAAACTACGTCGCCGGGGTCGACCCCGCAAACGCCATGATCCTTGCGGGCCGCGCGATGGTGAGCTTCACCCAGTCCCTGGCGGACAACGTGGCCTTCAGCGACACGGTGGAAGTGTACGAGAACGTGCTCGACTTCCAGGACCTCCGCCTGCTCAACGAGGCGGCGCTGACCACGAAGCTGTCAGACATGTTCAGCCTGAAGCTGTCCCACCAGCTCATCTTCGACAACGTGCCCGTCGCTGGTTTCCAAAAGACGGACCACCTGGGTCTCGTCACGCTGGTCGCCTCCATCCTGTAGCGTTCGGGTGATGGATGTACAGCGCGAAGCATCGCTGGTCGAGCGCGTACGCAACGACGGCTCCGACGGCCGCCTTGCATACGACGACTTGGTACGCGACCACCAGACCTGGTTGGTCCGCTACTTGCTGTACATCCTGCGCGACCAGGGTCTCGCGGAGGACGTCGCACAGGAGACCCTGGTCAAGGCGTACACGTCCATCCACATGTTCCGCGGCAGCGGGCGCCTGCAGCCGTGGATCCGCACCATCGCGACGCGGCTCGCGTTCAACCACCGGCGCGATGCGGCCACCCGCCGCCGGTACGAGGACGCCGCTGGCATCGGCGATCTGGGGGAGGGGCCAGAGGGCGCCCTCATTGCCCGCGACGTCCTGTTCGAGATCCTCGCCGCTCTGCCCTATTCGCAGCGCGAGGTCTTGGTGCTTCGGTACGTCGAGGAGCTGTCGATCGACGAGATCGCCCATACCCTCGGACTGGGCCCGTCCGCCGCGAAGATGCGGCTGAAGCGGGCGCGCGATGCATTCTGGGAACACCACCGCACCCTGGGGGGGGACACATGAGGCAAGCCGTGGATGACAACGAGGACCGGCTGTACGAGATGTTCGCGGTGCTGCGCCAGTCGGTGGTCCAGATCGCGACCGATCTGGCCGCGCGCGTGAAGACCGGCATCGTCGCCGAGGACGACGGGCGATTCGGCCCTCCCTCGCTGATCGACCTGCTCGACGACCTCACCAACCAAGCCTCCGGCGCGCTGACCGCAGCGATCCGCGGCAACGACGCATCGGACAACGACAATGAGTGAAGCAGCACTGACCGGGTTGCTCGACTGGGTCAAGCAGGTGGGACCCACCCTCCTCGCTGCCGTCGCCATCGCCATCGTGGGGTTCGTGGTGGCCGCCATCGCACGCCGGGTGACGGCCTGGGCCGTGCGCAAGACCGGCCTCGAGGTGCTGGCAGAGCGCGTCGGCGCACCCCGCTGGCTGTACGCGGTCGGAATCAAGCGCAGCGTGCCGGACACGCTCGGTCAGGTGGTGTGGCTGGTCACGCTGCTGGTCACCGTCAGCGCGGTGTTCGAGAAGCTCGGCCTGCGCGGCGTCGCGGACGGGGTGTCGACACTGGTGGGGTTTGTGCCTCAGCTGATCACCGGGGCGCTCATCGCGCTCGCCGGCATCTACGCCGCCGAGGTCGCGCGCAACCTCGTCGCCCGCGTCTCCGCAAAACGGATGGACCCGGAGACCGCCGACCTGCTCGGGCGCGCCGCTCAGGGGCTCATCATCGCGACCGCGCTCACAATGGCGGCCGACCAGATCGGCCTGCCGACGCAGCTCATCAACGCCACGCTGCTCCTGTCGATCGGCGCCGTCGCCGCGGGCATCGCGCTCGCGTTCGCCCTGGGGGCCCGCGGCGTCGTCGAGCACTTGGTCGCGCGGCACTACCTGCAGCGCATGTATCGGCCCGGCGACCGCCTGGAGCTCTCCGATCGGTCGGGAGAGCTCGTCCGCTTCGGCGCGGTCTCAGCGGTCCTCAAGACGGACGACGGCGAGCTGGTCATCCCGTGCGCGGCGCTGCTCGAGGGGACGGTGGGACTGGTCCGAAAGCCGGACTCGTTGTAGGCCGTCACGCCCAGGGTCGAACCCTTCAGGGGCCTCCGGAGCGGGCCCTGAGCACCGCCTCGCGCTTCCACCCGCGCTCGCGCGCGCGCTCCGCCTCGACGACCCAATCCCGGGGGGCGGCACGGCTCGTCAGCTCCTCGTGCAGCAGGCGAGCCGTGATCGCGGTGATCTGCGCAACGGCCTCGTCGAACGCGGTCCGGTTGGCGGCCGACGGTTCGGCCATGCCTGAGACCTTTCGCACGTACTGCAGCGCGGAGGCCCGGATCTCGTCGTCGGAGGCCGGGGGCTCGAAGTTGTAGAGTCTCTTGATGTTCCTGCACATGGGTCCTCCGAACCAGCAGGATATCTGGCCGGCGTGGACACGCCGCGGCACCGACTCGCTCTGCTGATCTCGATCGCGCTGCACGCGCTCTTCGTGCTCTTGCTCGGCTGGGAGACCCCCGCACGCCAACCGCAGGACCGCGTCCTCGAGCTCGCCTTCGTGAGACAGGGTCAGCCGGGACCCGACGGGGGACCACCCCCTGCACCGGATCCGCCCCCGCAGCCCGACACCCCCAAGCCGGCGCCGGCACCGCTTTCCCCGCATTCCTTGCCACCCGCACCCACAGGCACGCTGCCGATCCCGCAACCGGCGCCGCAGCCAGAGGCGTCGCCCCCGTCGTTCGCGGCGTGGCAGTCCTCCCAGCAGCGCCCGTTCATGCCGACGCTCCCCTCACGCCAGCGAGGCGGCGGTTCGCCCGATGGCCTCGATGCGGTGACCCGGTTCGGGAGGGACCGGTGCGAGCCCGATCGCCAGCGCCGTGTGGACGTGACCTACCTGCTGTTCGACGCATCGGGCAGCATGTCGCCGATCCGCCAGGCGCAGGCGCTCTCGTGTGCGCAGCAAGCTGCGCAAGCCGCGCTGGTGACCGGGGGAGCGGTCGTCGTCGGAACGTTCGCGAACGGAGCCACGTTCACGCAGCCAACGCGCGATCTCCTCGACGTGCAGGCGGCCCTGCGCGCTGCGGTGGACCCGACCCAGACCGTGCTGCCGGGTCGACAGCTGGAGCCGTTCCTCGACCCCGAGCGAATCGCCGATCTCGTGATCATCTCAGATGGCTGGTTCCACAATGCGCGGGACGTCCTGATCTGGTACCAATACTTCTTGGAGATCAACGCAGACAACCGCGGGCGGATGTTCACCGTGGGCCAGCCCGGCCGACGAGAGGCCGTCTCCGAACTTCGAAACATCGGGTTTGATGTGTACATGTACGAACAGATCGGGCGGCGCTAGCCCGGGTCAACCCTGCGGGGTACTGGAAGATCAGCTGGAGGTGCCGAGTGCGTAGCCTGATCATCCTTGTGCCGCTGTCAATGCTCGTGTTCGCCTGCCGCAGCGGGGCCCCAGAGGACACGAACGAGGATGCGGTCGAGGACGGCGACGCCGACACGGACGCCGACACGGACGCCGACGCCGACGCCGACGCCGACGCCGACGCCGACGCCGACACCGATGCCGACGCCGACCCCAACGACACCGCGGCCCCCGGGTTCGCGGTCGTGATCAACGAGATCCTGGCCGATCCCGGTCCGCACGACGCCAACTGCGACGGCACCGTCGACACCGCCGACGATGAGTTCGTGGAGATCGTCAACACGGGCACCCTCTCGGTGGACCTCACCGGCGCCACCATCGAAGACGCAGTCCAGGTTCGGCACACGTTCCCCGCGGGCACGGTCCTCGCGCCCAGCGACGCGGTGGTGGTGTTCAGCGCCGGCACCCCCACGCTCGACGGCACCGCGCTCGCCAATGGCGCATGGTGCG
>Ga0316189_10003661_pt1 | contig 14916 bp, 9 predicted proteins | sample LowCovwburrow_MG_FD_204930 | JGI IMG/M metagenome (GOLD analysis project Ga0316189, IMG submission 204930) | Coastal sediment microbial communities from Maine, United States - Lowes Cove worm burrow | ecosystem: Environmental > Aquatic > Marine > Coastal > Sediment | place: USA: Maine...
CGGGAGCGATGGGCTCAGCTGCGAAGACGACGTCCTGAGACGACGGCCGACAAGCGGTGCAGGCGAGAACGACGGCCGCGAGAGCATGGCGCACAGCGCATGCTATCGCGACCGGACCGGCTCTTCTCAACTACTTCTTGGACTTCACCTTGATGGCGCCGATGTCGTACGTCTCGCCTTCCTTCATCTTCTGGCCGAAGTTGGAGGACATTGTCAGCTGCCACTTATCACCGACCTTCACCGACACGCCGTAGGCACCGATTGGAACTTCGGCGAACGCGAAGTTGCCATCGGCGTCGGTCTTGCCGCTGAAATTCACGGGCGAGTCTGCGCAGGGCGACTTCTTGAACATCATGTTGGGGCTCGGGCACATCTCGACCTCGGTCTCGGCAACCCCCTTGCCGTCGGTGAGGATCTTGCCCTTGATGCCGCCCTTTTTGACCTCGCCCACCTCGGGCAGCTCTGGCCCCGCGCCAAGCACCAAGATGTCCTCGATCTGGCCTGCGATCTCCAGGACGGAGCCTGAGTTCCACTCGGTCTTGGTATCGCCCTTGAGGATCGCCACGCCGATGTCAGACGCAACCCAGACGCGGCCCTGGCCGTCGATGCCCAGCCCGCGGATCCGGGCGGACGCGAAGTCGGCACCGGCCTTCCACGACTTGTTCTCGTTGGCGAACACGACGTCCTTCATGCTCGTGGTGATGGCCATGTTGCCGTTGGCCGAGAACGAGAGGTTGCCGAGCTGGAGGAAGCCCGAGGTCTTGAGGTCCACGGCATTGACGCTGTCGACCTTGTCGAGCTTGAGCAGAGTGGAGCTGGCAACCGCGAAGGTCACGCCCTCCGGACCGCGGAGCAGCTCCGAGAAGAACGGCTTGCGCTTGAACTGCTTGCTGACATCGACATCGACCCACTTGTCCCCCTCGAGGGTGTGGATCTTGTTGGACGACGCAACCCAGACACGCTCGTTGGCGTCGACGACGACGCCCTTAATGAGGGTGATGTCATCACCGAGCACCGTCTTTTCTTCGGTCGACCACTTGCCGTCGGCCCACTTGGAGATGCCCTTGTATCCAACCGCCCAGATCGTGCTGCTGTCTTTGGTGACCGCGAACGAATCAACCGAACCGGTCGTCTTGTACGAAGTCTCGGCGACCATGTTGGCCTTGGCACCGTCGACCTGCATGATGCCCTTGCTGCCAACGAGGTAGAGCTTGCCGTCAGCGGCGACGTGAAGATCGCGGAGCAGCAGCTTGGGGCTGTTGGCGACGACGGTAAACTTGCCACCGTCGAGCTCCACGAGGCCGCGGTCGCGCACGACGAAGTACGCGGGGCCGGCAGCCCCTGCGTCTGCGGCAGCGGCGGGTGGTGCGGCCGCATCGGCGACCTTGTCTGTGGCGGCGTCTGCCTCGGGTGCAGCATCGCCTGGCGGGGTTTTGGCGTCGGCCTCGGGCTTGCTGCCGTCGGGCTTGGCGTCGACCGCCTTTGCGTCGGCATTGGCCTTGTCGTCCTCGGGCTTGTCGGCCGCGGGTTTCTTGTCGGCGGCCGGGGCTTTGCTGGCGTCCGCAGCAGCGGCGGGCTTGTTCTCGACCTTGTCCTCGCATCCGGAGACGCTCAGGGCGAGAGACAGGGTGGAGAGCATCAAGATGGACGTGCTGGCGTACTTGGGCATGGCGGTGCGTCTTTGGCAGTCAACCGTGAGTGAGGGACGGACCGGACCAGCCCATGTTGCACGCAGGCGACCCGCGCACCGCGCACGCGTTGGTCCGATCCGGCCCGTCGGTCGGCTACCGCCGGACCATGACGTCCGTGCGAAGCACATACTTCGTTCCCGTCTTCACGGGTGCCCCGCGGTGACGAATCCCGTGGTCAAAGACCAACGCCATCCCCGACTTGGGCGCGACCGAGACCCCGCCTTGGAACTCGGTGTGGCCGCCGACCATATCTCCGTTGAGGTAGACCATCAGGGTGAGCGTGCTCCACTCCCGAAGCGTGCGTCGGAACGCTCCGTCGTGATGCCAGTTGAAGAACTGGCCGGGCTGGTATCGGTAGTATCGGAACCGCTCGTTGAGCCCGACGAGCTCGGTGCCTTCCGCCTTCGGTATCCAGGGGGCGAGTCGTGGCCAGAGCCAGGCGGCTCGCTTCCGATCGTCGATCATCACGCGCGTGTTATTGCGGATGTCCGGGGCCATGATGGGTCCGACCGCGGTGGTAATGGGCGCGGCGCCGTAGCCGATAGCTTCGGTGGCTTGCATCAGTGCGTCGCACTCGGATGCGGACAGCACATCGTCGACGGTGAAGACCCCCTCGCGTACCTGCTTGAATTCCATGCCACAACCATGGTCTCGGGGCGCTCGCAGGCCAGGGCACGAACCGGGCACAACCGGGCACGAACGCCGCGAGGTGACCCTGGTAGGCTGCTCGCGTGGCGTTGGTCTTTCGTGAGCGGGTGCTTCAGGCCGCTCGGTTGGAGCTGGGGCTCACGCAAGAAGAAACCGCGCGCGCCTTGCGGGTCGACGTTCGCACCTACCGCCGCTACGAGTCCGGAGCCGTCAACGACCCGGTCAAGGGGTTCAGCGTGCGGCGTGCGGGGCGACGCCATCTGCTGACGCGGATCGGTGAGGAGCTCGGCATTGCGGTCGAGGACCTGGTCGGCCCCGATACGGTCGCCGCGCCCGAGGTCGGCCCCCGTCGCGAGATCCTCCACGTGTTGCAGGTGGCGCAGCACTTCGTTGGGCGTGATGCAGAGCTTGCGATGCTGTCTCGGTGGGCGACCGAATCGCAGCCGCGGGTGCGGGCGCTGATCGGCGTGGGCGGGGCGGGCAAGTCGGCCCTGGTCCAACGCTTCGTCGACACGGTCCCGCACGACGCCTCCTTTGGCGTCTTTGTGTGGAGCTTCTACGACGACCGTCGCGTGGAGGCGCTGCTGGGCGCGGCGGCGAAGTACGTGACGCAGGCCGACCCGCCGTCCGCACCGCTGGAATCGCTGGAAATCCTCCTCGACGCTGTCCGCGGGCCATCACCTCACCTCTTTGTGCTCGACGGCCTCGAGGTCGCGCAGTCGGAGGGACACGAGCGACCGCGCGGGAGCATTGAGGATGCTCTGCTTCGCCGCTTCCTCTGCGCGGTGGCGGCGGGCGACGGCGGCACCAAGGCACTGTTGACCTCGCGCTATGCGGTCGTTGACCTCGCTCCGTGGCAGGGCGACGGGCTCGCCACGTCGCAGATAGGCGCACTCGACGAGCGCGCCCAGGTCGACCTTTTGCGCCACTGGGGCGTGGAGGGGACCGATGCGCTGGCGCGACAGCATCTCGAACGCTTCGGCGGTCACGCCCTATCGATCGCGACCCTCGGCTCCTACATCGCAGGGGTTCACGGCGGCCGTCTCGATGCCCTGGGCGCGGTCGATCTCGAGGAGGCGGCGGCCGACGACCTGCTCGCGTTTCGACTTGCACGCTTGCTCGACGACTATGCGGCCGCGATGACGCCCGCGCAACGCGATTTGCTGGCACGGGTTGCTCTGTTCCCGCGTGGGACGGACGTGCCGACGTTGCTGGCGCTCGCCGAAGAGCGCGGCGATCTGGCGGGCGAGATCCCGACGACGCGCAAGGCGCTGGTCCGCGGGCTGGCGCGCCTCGAAGCGATGGGCGTCTTGTATCGGAGTCGGGAGGCCGCCGCCGTCTATGCAGCGCACCCTTTTGTCAGCGGACACTTTCGCGACAAGTTTGGCTCGGTCGCCCCGCAGGTCCATGCCGCGCAGCGCGAGCGGTTGCTCGCTCGGTTGGCCGCCCAGCCGAGCAGCGCTCCATTTGCGTCGCAGCTCGGGCTGCTCGAGGAGCTGCTGTCGCACACGCTTTTGGCGGGTCGCGCTGCAGATGCGCTTCGTCTGTACCAGCGCACGCTCGGCGGGTTCGCTCACCTCGGTCTCGAGCATGGGGATATGCCGCAGGGCCTTCGGATCCTTCGCACGTTCTTCGTGGACGGCGACCCGCATCAGCCGGTGGCATACCTCGAGCCATGGCAGGTGCTGCTGCTGCTGTATGACCTGGCGCTGTACGCAAGTGCCACGGGTGACCCCGGATTTGCCGTCCAGTGCTTGGAGCGCCACGAGGCGCTCGCGACCAACGACCCACGCCAGCACACCACGGGGCTCCGTACGCTGGCCTATGTGCAGCGACTACAGGCGAACAACTCTGGCGCGCTCGCATCGATCGAACGCGCGCTCTCCATCGGAGCCGATTCGTCTGCACACCAGGTCCGCAACCTTGCGCTGCGCGGCGCGATCCTGCACGACGACGGCCAGACCGCTGCGGCGCGGGAGAGCTTTGACGCGGCGACTCGGCTCGACCCCGTTCGCCGGTTTCGCCGCGGGCTGTGGGAGGCGGAGTTGCTCGTGGACGTGGGGAGCTTCGAGGCAGCGGCAGCACTGACGATTCCCAACCGTCGGGCGTGCCTGGACCGCGGCTGGGGCGGGCACATCTCGCATTGCGATGTGGTGCTGGGTCACTGTTGCGCCCAACAAGACCCAGAGCGCGCGGCAGCGCTGCTGCACGAGGCGCGGCAATGGGCGCGTCGCAGCGGCGAGATCGAAGCGCAGCTCCGCTGTGATGAGCTGGCCCTGAGACTCGGTGCAGGGCCACAGTTGCATACCCGTGCGCTCGCGCTCGCGCGGGGCTCGGACTTTGGGCGCTTCGTCCGCCGCCTGGGTCAACCCGAGCCTGACCCCGCCACCGCTGTGCGCGCGTGACGGGTTTGCTAGGCTGCCGTTCGTGGCGTGGGGCCGACGACAGCACAGCGCACCGATGGGCATGGCTCCCTGGCTGACTCTGGCTGCCCTGAGCTTGGTGGCGCTCCCGGCCGCGGCGCACCCCAACACTCCGCTGCCCGTTTATGGCGAGGTCCCGTGCATGGTGACCGTCGACAAGGCGGTGGAGCCGAGGTTCGACCTCGGCTTCTCAATCCCGAAGTCGCCGTTTGGGCCCATCGACGACAAGAGCCCGTTGCTCGACAACCACACCGTCCAGTTCTTCGGGTTCAACCGGCAGATCCAAGACCGGCTGTCCAACTGGATCACCCAGGACGATCTCGACCGCGTGGCGGGGCACGGCATCATCGATCCGTCGCCGGTCACCGACGACGACATTCTCGAGCTCTCGTCGTACTGGGAGCCCGATGAGTGGGTTCGGGTCACGCCCGACGACGATCGGCTTCCGCTCGATCCCGACGAGAACGCGCGCGTCCTTTGGGACACCACCGATGTCGAGCCCGGCACGTACGTCATTGCGAGCTACAGCTGGGAGCCACCTACAAATCTGTGGCTGCAGCGCTACGGAGCGATTCGTGTGATCGCCGATGCGGCGGACCCGTCGACGATCGGCCCTTCGGTCTTCTTGGCGGTCGATATCGGCGCCAGCGCCAAGGCGGGCGAGGACTACCCTGTCCGAGGCTGCTCCGAGGGCATGGAGGGCACGACCATCGAGCTGCAGTGGCTCGATCGCACCGTAACCGATGACTTGCAGTGGGAGGCGTTTGCGACGGTCGACGCGGGCGGAGTCTTGGAGGGCTCATTGCCAACATCCGCGGACCTCGTGGGTCACCTGCTGGGCGTGCGCGCCGTGGCGACCGATCCGATGGGTCGCGAGTACATTGCGTATGCTCCCGTGTCGGTCGATGTGCAGAGCGGCGGAGGGGCGCCCAGCGACGGGGGTGGCTCCGACGATGCGAGTGGCTCCGACGGCGGGGCTATGTCCAGCAGCTCCGACGACGGATTGCCCGGGAGCAGTGACGGCGGTGAAACCTCGGGAGGCGATGCGGCGCCCGCCGAAAACGACGATAGCGCGGGGTGTTCGTGCGCCCAATCCGGCCCCCGCCCCGCGCTCGCATGGCTCTGGCTGCTTGCCATATTCGTGCGCCGACGCCACCCTACGTGGGGGTAGCCGGGTCGGGAGCGGGCATCCGCGGACGCAACGGCTCGCAATAATGCGACTCTGACGGTGGCTCCAATGAATGTCATCCCGATCAAATGCCCCTCGTGCGGCGCGAAGGTCAAAGCGGACGCCGGTAGCGAAACGGTGTCGTGCAACTACTGCGGCACCGAATCCTTCGTGCAACGACGCGCTGGCGCCTTGGAACGCGTCGTGCAGTTGCCGGAGCACGCGCGGGAGATGCCCGTGGCCACCGAGGCGCACAGCGGGCGTTGGGTTGTGCTGCTGCTACTGCTCCCGGCGGTGTGCGTCATTGCACCGCTCACGAGCGGCTTCTACTCGCTGATGTCGATCTACTTCATCGGCACGTCGACACCCGTCCTCGTCGACGTCGATTCCGACGGTGACAAGGACATCATCAGCTTTGCCAAACGGAGCGCTAGCGACGACGCGTGGATCGGCGCGTGGGACGGCTCGACGGGCGACAACCTCTGGAAGACCGACACGATCGGCGAGTTGGGCGATGCCGTGGGTGGCATCCTGGCCGTCCTGGAGGGCACTGCCCTGTTCGTCAGCGCTGAGGCAAAGGTCACCGCCTACGACGCGCGTACGGGTGACAAGAGGTGGGAGGTCACAAGCCTGGGAGAGCGCGCGCACAAGGTGTGTGTTGGTGACCCGGGGTTCGCGATCGTTCAAATGCGCGATATGTCGTTTCGACAGGTCGCCTTGTCCGACGGCGCGGTGACACCCATCGACTCGCATCCCTGCCCACCCGCAGCGACCAGTCAGAGCTTGGTAGCACCCGAGGTCGAGTTCTTCGAGCCGCGGCACATGAGTGTGGGCGACCTGCGCGCCGAGCTGGCGATCCGACGCGCGGACCGATGGCTCGTGGGGGGCGCCAAGCAAAAGGGCTCGGCGATTCCGATGCTGGCCGCCGTTCAAGGACCGACGCTGACCGATGAGGTCTTCGGCGACATCGACGCGGAGTGGCAGACGGCCATCCCTGGCGTCGACCCGCTCAAGGCCGACACCAACGAGCTACACCTGGCGGTCTCTGACGACCTGGCGTTTGCGGCCTACGAGATGCGCGACCGTGCTCCGCGCTTGACGGCCATCGCCATCGCCGACGGCACCCGCAAGTGGGATGTCGAGCTGGGTGGGGACAACCCACTGGCACGAGTCGCATACGCGGACGGCCGCGTCTACGTGGCGATGTGGGCGAGCCTGTTTGTGCACGACGCCAACTCGGGCGCGCACCTGTACACGATCGGACACTGAACCCGACCGACAGCGGAGTCGGCCGCTTGGCCGCTAGATCGGATTACCGCGCGTCCATGAAGGCCTGGGTCTGGTCTCGGAAGATCGAGTAGGACACCCCAAGAGTCTCGAACCCGGCGTGCGCGGCCGCGGCAAAGACTTGCGCCTTGATCGGGCGGCCCTGTGCGCGGTGGAGCTTTGCGCGGTTGAAGGCGACGAAGGGCCGCATTTGCTCGGCCAGCGCCGAGGGCAAGCTGTCGAGCACCACGGTGGCGGCGGTCAGGGATGCCTCGGCCTCGGAAAGTTCGCCGCTGAGGACCTGGCAGCGTGCGGTGCCCGTGTGAATCTGCGCGAGGGAAAGGTCGGCCTTGGTGCGCAAGCCGTTCCGCAGCACGATCGCGGCGTCGTAGTGCTCGAGGGCCTCTTTACAGTCCTCCAGCTCCGTCTGTGCATTGCCGATCCAGACCTCCGCGTCCGCCACGTCGGGATGCAATGTCGTCCCGTGCGCGCTCTCGTAGCCCGCACGAGCGCTCCGCAAGAACGCGAGCGCGTCCTCGTTGTTCCCTTGCGCCTGCTGAAGGACGCCGAGCTGGACGTCGTATCTCGCCAAGCTCGCGGCGGGACCGTTGTTGGTGACCACGATTTTTCGCACCCAGGTGTAGTACCGCTCCGCATCGGCGTAGCGACCGCTGTTGAATGCGATACCGCCCAGGTTTGCGACGGGGCCCTCCAGATAGGGTGAGAACTCGCCGTAGACTTCGCGCCCCACCTCGACGGACTCCTCGAGGGCCTTGAGCCCACCGGGTGCATCGCCTGCCGCGCCTCGAACCTGCGCCAGCATGGAGAGCGCGCCGTACAGCTCCGGGTGTACCCCGTACTTTGCCCGAGACAAGGCGATCGACTTGTTCAGCTTTGCCTCGGCGTCGGCCCAGTTTGCGTGCTGGGCTGCGATCATGGCCTCGCCGTTGTAGATCGCGGCTTCGGCCGGGCTGTTCTTACCGTACATCGAGCGCAGGCGAGTCCGAGCCTGGCCGTAGTGTTCTAGCGCGATGTCAAAGTTGCCCGTGCTGACCTGGATCGACGCGCGCATGATCTCGGTGCGCACCAGCTGCAAGACGGGCGGCGGGTCGATCGTGGAGAACAGCATGAATGCTTCGGTTGCCTTGGTGGCAGCCTCGTCGAGCTTGTTCTCGTAGTAGGCGAGGTTCGATGCCTCGTAGGCCAAGCGGGCGATCGGGTACGCCGAACCCGCCCGATGTGCCGCGGGGCTCGCGTTCTCCAGCACCCGGTGGGCCTCCTCGTGTTGCTGTCGCATGGTCGTGGTGCGGACGAGCTCCGTCCACGCGGCGGCCTCGATGTCGCTCTCGCGCAGTGGCCCGGCGAGCGCCACGACCTCTCGCAAAAGGGGCTCAGGATCGGGCTGGCTCGCTTCGATGCGGGCCTTGGTCGACAGCCAAAGCACGCGCACGAGCACGGGTGCGTAGTTTAGCGCACGCGCGTCGGCGACCGCGGGCTCCAAGACCTCGCCCGCCTTGCGGGCGAGCCCAGCACCGAGCATGACGCGGGCCGTGGTCGACGCCTCTGTGATCGTCGCGATCTTGGCCCTGGCGTCCGCCGCTTCGGGATGCGGTGGGCGGCTGCGGAGCGTCGCAAGATCCGCGCAACCGGCGATGGACTCGAGCTGAACCGTGGCCACGAGTGCGCCCGGGAGCAGCTCGGCGGGCGCATCCACCAGCAGGTCGATCAACGCGGTCACGTCTGCCCTGCGGTCGTCGAGGCAGACGCTGCGCAGTGCGTACTCTTCGGCGCTCTGCGTCAGGTCGATCTTCGCGGCTGTGCAGGCGTCGATGCCCATCGCACTCCACTCGGTGCCGTACCGATCCAGGAGCCGCGCCACGACTTCGAACATGTGGGTCGCGCCATCGTGGCCGACCCTGTCGAACGCGGTATGCAACGCGGTGCGGCGGTCGTCGTTCCAAACCTCGCGCAGCGCGGCGCCTTGAATCGTGCAGTCATGCGCGGGCGCGTCGGCCCCGGCCGGCGCCACGGTCTTGTGGGTCGGCTCCTCCCACGGACGGGCTATCGCGAGCGTGACGCCACCGCCGACCACCGCGACCGATGCCACGGCCGCGGCGGCGAGCAGGCCACTGCGAGTCCCGACGACCGGGGGCTTGATGGCTTCGAGCAGCGCGGCGACCGACGGATGCCTCGCCATTGGGTTGGCCGCCAGCCCACGGAGGACCGCTCGATGCACATTGGGAGGGACCGGGTTTGTCGGGATGTCGACAAACTGACCGTGGGTGATGGCGTAGATCAAGTTGGCGGTGGTTTCGCCCGCAAACGGTCGCTTGCCGTACAGCCCCTCGAACAACGCCACCGCAAACGCGAACTGATCGGCACGTGCATCGACTCGGGCACCCTCGAACTGCTCGGGGGCCATATACGCAGGGGTCCCCAGCAGCGCTCCCGTGCGCGTGATCCCCAGCCCAAAGTTCGACCCGTCTCCAGAACGATCGGCCGTGGCGTACTCGCCGGCTGTGTCGGCACCGCTGACGCCGACCAAGCCGAAGTCCGAAACGCGCGCGCGACCGTCGGTGCCCATGAGCACGTTGTCGGGCTTGAAGTCGCGGTGTACCAGCCCTGCGGCATGGGCTGCGCATAGGCCGAGTCCCGCCTGGCGGAACGCCTCGAGGACCTCACTCCACGGCCTGGGCTGGCTACGCAGCCACTCGCGCAACGTGCCGCCCGGGACGTACTCCATCACGACAAAGACTTGGTCGTTCCATGTGCCCGCCTGGTGGATGGCGACAACGTTGGGATGAGCCAGTCGTGCTGCGGCCTGGGCCTCCCGCAGCAATCGAGCCTGCCCTGTGTCTCGGCCCGAAGCCAGCAACTTGATCGCGACCGGCCGCGCCAGCTCGGGGTCGTGAGCAAGCCACACAACCCCCATCGCACCCGCACCCAGCTTGCGCTCCACGATGAACGACCCAACGGCAGTACCGGGCTGCAGTTCTTGCCCCGTGGCGCTGTCATACGGAGCTCGGGGGCCGCCCTCGTTGTTTCCCGACCACGTCGAGCTGTCGCCCGCCTGGGTGTCCTCTCCGGGCTGTGTGGCCTCGCCCAGGTCCCCCGCCTGCGTTGATGGACCGCCTAGGGTGTCTTCGGGCGAGCCTGCCTGCGTAGCGTCTGCGTCCGCCTCAGCGGACACGACCGTCCAGCCCGATCGGACGGGGGGCTGCGCAGGGGTGTCAGGGTCGCTCAAGGGGCTTCACAGTACCGCCAAATGTGACGCCTCGGCGCAAAATACCGTGGGCGCAAGGCGTGCGTGGGTTGGCCCCAGCCACTGCGTCTTGACACGGTTCGGCCTCGGCTTAGGTTGCATTCCAGACGAGCCAGCGACTCCCCGAGGCAGGGCATTGTGCACTGCGAGCGGAGCGGCTCTCACCCGGAGGTATTCGAATGGCCAAGATGATCGGCATTGATCTGGGCACCACGAACTCAGTGGTCGCTGTTATGGAAGGTGGGCAAGCCACCGTCATCGCGAACGAAGAAGGGGGTCGGACAACACCGTCCGTGGTCGCCTTCGAAGAAAACGGAAACTGCCTTGTTGGGCAGCAGGCCCGGCGCCAGGCCATCACAAACCCCGAGGCCACGGTGTACTCGCCCAAGCGCTTCATGGGGCGGCGCCTCACCGAAGTCTCCGAAGAGGCAAAGCGAGTTCCCTTCGACGTTGGCAAAGCCGCCGACGGCGGGGTGCAGTTCAAGTTGCGCAGCAAGGCGTACTCTCCTGCACAGATTAGTGCCCGGATCTTGAGCAAGCTCAAGAAGGCGGCCGAGGACTACCTCGGGGAGTCGGTCGACTCGGCGGTGATTACAGTCCCGGCCTACTTCAACGATGCGCAGCGCCAGGCGACGCAAGACGCGGGCAAGATCGCTGGGCTCGAGGTCAAGCGCATCATCAATGAGCCGACCGCCGCTGCATTGGCCTACGCTCGCGAGCGCAAGGCGGGCGACAAAGAGCGCCTCATCGCGGTCTATGACCTCGGAGGCGGCACGTTCGACATCTCGGTGCTCGAGGTTGGCGACGATATCGTCGAGGTTGTCTCCACGGCGGGCGACACACACCTGGGCGGCGACGACTTCGACGACGCGGTTATCGACTGGCTGCTAGAGGCCTTCGCCAAGGAGACCGGGCTCAAGGTCGGGAGCGACAAGTTGGTGATGCAGCGACTCAAGGAAGCCGCTGAAAAGGCCAAGATTGAGCTCTCCGCGCAATCCGAGACGGAGATCAATCTTCCGTTTCTCACCGCGGACGCTTCGGGTCCCAAGCACCTGCAGATCAAGCTGTCGCGGGCCAAGTTCGAAGCGTTGGTAGCTCCCCTCGTCGAGCGAACCCTGGGTCCCGTGGAGCGTGCGCTCAAGGACGCGGGCAAGACGACGGGTGATATCGACGAGGTGCTTTTGGTCGGAGGCTCGACACGTGTGCCTCTTGTGCAGAGCAAGGTCACCGCGCTGTTTGGTCGCGAGCCCAACAAGGGCGTGAACCCCGATGAAGTCGTCGCAGCGGGAGCTGCGGTGCAGGGCGGGGTGCTCACGGGCGACGTGAACGACCTGGTGCTCGTCGATGTTGCGCCACTGAGCCTCGGCATCGAGACGCTCGGTGGCGTCATGACCGTGCTCATCCCCCGCAACACGACCATCCCCACCCGCAAGTCCGAGGTCTTCACAACGGCGGCCAACGATCAGCCCTCGGTGGATGTGCATGTGCTGCAGGGCGAGCGAAAGATGGCCGGTGATAACCGCACGCTGGCGAACTTTGGGCTCGGCGGCATTGCGGCCGCTCCTCGAGGCACCCCTCAGATCGAGGTTGCCTTCGATATCGATGCCAACGGCATCGTCCACGTATCCGCCACCGACAAGGCGACGGGTAAGGAGCACAAGGTCACCGTGACTTCGAGCGCGGGGCTCTCGGCCGGGGAGATCGAACGCATGGTCGACGAAGCCGCACGCAACGAAGCCGCGGATGCGCGTCGCAAAGAAGAGGTTGAACAGCGTAATGCGCTCGAGTCTCTGGTCCACCAGTCCTCACCGTTGCTGAAACAGGACAACATAGACCCCGAGGCAAAGGCTGGGCTCGAGAGTGCGTTGGCCGAGGCCGAGAGCGCCATCGAAGCTCAGGATGCGGCGAGGATCACCACGGCAAGCGAACGTCTGACGCAGGCGGTCCATACGGTGAGCCAAGCGATGTACGCCAACAACCAGGGCGATGCGGCGCCGCCCGCGGACTCGTCGGAGGATGCGGCCGAGGACTTCATCGACGCTGAGTTCGAGGAGAAGCAGGCCTCGTAGGACTCGGGGCGGTGCTGCTACTCTCGGGCACCATGGGCGACAAGCAAAACATCCACAAGTACGAAGGCGACAATGCAGACGTGTCGTGGGATCGCCGGCTCTGCATTCACGTTGGTGAATGCGGGCGTGCTTCGGGCGATTTGTTTGTGGGTGGGCGCGACCCATGGTGCCAGCCGTCGCTCGTGCAGATCGGTGATGTCACCGAGGTGTGCGAGCGCTGCCCGACGGGCGCACTGACGTACGAGCGCAAAGATGGGGGTCCCGCCCAGACGGCGGCGCCGAAGAACACTGTGGTCGTCGCCAACGACGGACCCTTGTACGTTGACGGCGAGCTCCTTGTGGACGGTGCCGCCGACGATATGGTCGGGACTCAGTTTCGTGCGGCTCTGTGTCGTTGCGGCAAGTCGAGCAACAAGCCGTTCTGCGACAATAGCCACCAGGACGGGTTTCGAGACGCGGGCGCGGTGGGAGCACAGGGCGATGGTGCGCCTGGCGAAGGTGGCCCGCTGAAGATCGGCCGTGCTCCGAACGGACCGCTGCTGCTCTCGGGCAACTTCTCGATCGTGTCGGGCAGCGGGCGCATCGCGTGGACGGGCACCAAAGCGGCTCTATGTCGGTGTGGCAAGTCGAAGAACAAGCCGTTCTGCGATGGGGCGCACAAGGCGGCGGGCTTCGAGGCTGAGTAGCTCCGAGGCTGAGTCGTCCCAGGTGGGGTGGGCGCCCGTGGGCTTTGGGATATGCTCGCCCCATGAAACTGAAGCTGCGACGATTGGCTTTGTTGGTTGGCACGCTGGCGCTGGGTGCCAACGGGTGCGGCGATGACGACGTGGCCGCGGGCGATGGCACCGCGACCACCAGTACGAGCACCACCGCGATGACACCGCAGGGCGAGACCAACTCGCCCGACACGGGCACGCCGACCACAGCGAGCGATGCGGATGCGGGGAGTACGGCGGCCGACAGTGGAACGACCGCTGCCGACAGCGGCACCTCGTCCGCGACGGGCACGACGTCCGACTCCGGTAGCTCGGACGGCGGAAGCGATTCGGGGAGCGGGAGCAGCGGCGATGCGGGCAGCTCCACGGGCGACTCCGACGGCAGCGAATCGAGCGAGGGTGGCTCGACCGATGGCGGCAATATGTGTCCGCCCGCCGACGGTGGCTCGATTGGGGCCAACTGCGCGGGCGGTGGCCTTTGCCCTGCATGCTACACGTGCCAGCCGTTTGTCGGCTTTGTGTTCCAGGAGACGTGCCAGATCCTCTGCGATCCGATGGACGCAGGTTCGTGCCCAGGCGGCCTGAACTGCCAACAGATAGTCGACAAGACAGGCGTTCCCTGGTTCGAGTGCCACTAGTCGCACCGTAGGGTCATGCGGGCGTGGCGTTGTGGGCGTGCCTCGACTGCCGCTTCGCCAAGCTGCTAGCGTGGATCCTTGGGTCGCTTGTCCGCGGCTCTCTCACGATGCGCGTTGCACCCATTTTCGTCGCCTCCGCCTTGTTGTTCTCGCTGTCCTGCAAGGACGCTAGCGAGTCGCGCTCTGGCGCCGCGAGTGCATCGTCGCCGTCGTCCGGCTCTTCGAAGGAACGCAAGAAAAAGCGGCGCAAGGCCGAGGTCGCCGAGACGCTGCCCGCCGTCGAGATGGCGCCGTTGGGTGACCAGCCAGGCTATCTGCCCGGCGGCTTGCTGTACACGTCCGTCGTTGTCGGAGAAGCGCAGCGCTACTGGGACTCGCTACCGCAGCCGCCCGACCTGGAGCGAGATGGAATCCGGGCCGCTCGTGAGATCGGTTTCAACCCATTCTCCGCCAACTGGGCCGAGCAGTTTCACGTGGAGGACGACGCGGTCATCAGCGCGACGATTCTGCGACCGCTGGACGAGGGCGCCGCGGGCTTGCGCGCCAAGATCGAGGCCGCACGGGGTGGCGGAACGACCTCGGTGACGCTCAGCGACGAGAGCAAGCGGCTCGCGGCGGGGCTGGCTTTTCATTCGCGCGTGCATGTGCCGAGCAAGGATTCGGCCAGGACACTGGCCGCGATGGTCGGCCCCTTCGGATCGCGCCATCGAGAGCGCGGCGCGTTGGCGTGCGCCGACATCAAGGGCGTCACCTGCGTCGCGCCCGGATCCAGCGACGTGTTCATCTTTCGTGAGCACAAGGATGCGGTGGTGATCGACATCATCGTCTACAGCCACGGCAGCTACGATCTCGAGAGCTGGGGGCTCATCACCGACACGGAGGGCAGCTATGCGCTGGCGAGCCGACGACAAGCGATCCGGACTGCGTTCGCGGCGGAGCCCGCCAAGGTGCCGCACGTCGAAGAGCTCGCTGGAGACGCGGCCATGTGGATCGAGGCCAAGGCGCTGGGTCGCCTCGCGGTGCTGAGCGGGGTCG
>Ga0316189_10003663_pt1 | contig 14912 bp, 16 predicted proteins | sample LowCovwburrow_MG_FD_204930 | JGI IMG/M metagenome (GOLD analysis project Ga0316189, IMG submission 204930) | Coastal sediment microbial communities from Maine, United States - Lowes Cove worm burrow | ecosystem: Environmental > Aquatic > Marine > Coastal > Sediment | place: USA: Maine...
GTTGGGCGAATATGACCGGGCAATAGCTGACCTCACCAAAGCACTGGCAGTTAGTCCCAACACCGCCGATGTCCATTATTACAACCGGGCTAAAATTTATTCGAACAAAGGTGATTATACACGATCATTAGCGGATTATACGACAGCCCTTGAACTTAAACCCAATGACATTGGCACTATTGTTAGTCGAGGTCAGGTATATCTTCTTGCCAACAAACCAAAGCTCGCTGTGGGAGATTTTCAGAAAGCGGTCAAAATTTCTCCAAAAAGCGCCGGTTATCGCCTTTATTTGGGGAGAGGGCTTTATTATGCTGACAGGAAGAATAAAGCGATGTCTGTCTGGAAAAAAGCCTGTCAGTTGGCATCAGCCAAACGAACCAGAAGTTGGCAACATCTGCTGACAAAGGCAGGGCATTATTCCGGCAAGATAGATGGTATCTGCGATTTTGGCGTCACGATTGCTTTTGCATCTTGTGCCGAAAACAAGTGTAAGCTGTGATGCTGCCATCTTGAGCTTGTGTTCTTGTTTCATGTATCGAGCTTTATTGTCGCTGCTTTGCCATAGTTGCTTTGCCATAGTTGTTTTGCCAGTGGCTTTAGGCATCGACGATTGAGAGTTTTCGTCAGATTTGGGTTACAATAGATGACATCCAATTTGCAACATGCAAGCTTTTGCTGGACACTGAACCGGTGTCTGCGTTATTGCCCCAAATGGCAAACCGTTTACCGAAAACTTGATCGGCAGCGCCATTGCGGTGCGGGTGATTATGGCTGATCTGCGAGCAGGCGGTGATGTGATTGGTGGCCCGCCTCCGCTCTTTACCAAAAAAGACCGGTCACGGGTTTTATCGGTGCTTGATGAAACGCTGTGAGAGGATGTGGAATGCTTTATTGGCAACGTCAGGGCAAAGGGCCCGAAGTGGTCTTGGTGCACGGGTTTCTTGGCAGCGGCAAGATTTTTGAGCCGCTTACGGAACATCTGGCTCAGCATTTTTCAGTAACGACTATTGATCTGCCCGGATGTGCTGGAAGCTATGATGTTGGTGTACCGCCAAGTGTTGAAGAACTTAGCCAGATGGTTACCGATACGATCCTGTCCTCGGGTCTTAACAAATGCTCCATTCTCGGCCATTCGCTTGGTGCCATGATCGCTCTGGAAATGAGTCTGCAAACGCCTGATTTGTTGGAGAAAATGGTTCTCTATGGCGGTTGTCCTGACGGGTATTTGCCGGGAAGATTTGAAACGACGCAAGAAAGTGTCGATAAAATTAACAGGCAAGGAATTGTACAAGTTGCGGCTGACATTGCTGCCCAGTGGTTTCAAAGAGGAAAAGACGACCCGATGTATCCGCTGGCAAGGGCAGCTGGCAGTAAATCGAGCCAGGCTGCAGCCATTGACCATCTACAAACCTGGGATCACTGGAAAGCGCGGGACAGGCTCGGCAAGGTTCAAACCCCGACCCTTGTCATTTGCGGAGATTGTGACCGTTCAACCCATCCAGATCTTTCCATCGAGATGTGGAAAGAGATACCGCAATCACAATTGTTCATCGCCCCGAACGCGGGACATATCGTGCATCTGGAGTATATCGAAGAGTTCAACTCGATTGTGGAGAGATTTCTGAGATGAACCACGGGTGCCGGTTGGGGGAGGTTATCCTGATCTGGAATGGTGATGTGTTGGCGTCTGACTTGTTATTAAGTTAAAAAAACGATTACTAATACCGCAATATATCGTTTTTTATTTATATTTGAATCTTTATATTAGAGAAATCTAATTCACAAAGGAGATTCAAAGATGACTGATTCACTTCAAGTTGCCGCAATGCCGCGTCTTAACGAACTGGCACCTGCATTTAATGCCAAAACCACCCATGGCATGAAAACCAATGAGGATTATAAAGGGAAATGGCTGGTTCTGTTTTCGCATCCGGCAGATTTTACCCCGGTTTGCACAACCGAATTTATCGCCTTTGCCAAGGCGGCTGACAAATTTGGCGAACTGAATACTCAATTGCTCGGCCTGTCGATTGACAGTGTATTTTCACACATTGCCTGGGAGCAAAGTATCATGACAAATTTCGGTGTGGAAATTCCGTTCCCGATTATTGCTGATCTTGATATGAAAGTGGCCCATGCGTATGGCATGATCCAGCCAGGTGCTTCTGACACCTCAGCGGTGCGGGCAACGTTCATTATCGATCCGCAGGGTATTTTGCGGGCGATGGTTTATTATCCGATGACCAATGGTCGCTCGATTGATGAGTTCCTTCGTCTTATCACCGCCTTGCAAACATCGGACGAGCACGGTATTGCAACGCCGGAGAACTGGCATGAGGGAGAAAAAGTTATCGTGCCGCCACCCGCGACCAGTCAGGAAGCAGTAGTCCGCCGTGAACAGGGTTATGAATATACCGATTGGTATTTTTCACAGAAAAGCCTTTAAAGGGACAGTTTATAAGGGGCGCTTTCGGGTGCCCCTTAATGTGGTATTTGGGGCTGGTTCAAGAGTGGCGCAAAGGGGGGCTTGCCGTTCAAGTCGTGGCAGCGCCAGTGACTGAAGCTCAAAAACTTTTCAATCAGGCAAATGCAACAGCGCTTTTAGTGTTTTTCTTGACATCATACATTGCCTTGTCGGCTGCTTTGATGAGGGCTTTAGTGCTGTTACCGTGTTGAGGATTAAAAGCAACACCGATACTGGCGCTAATATAGGCCTCGCCCACAGTGAGCTTAATAACTTTGCTTAAATTATCAACGATACGTTGACCAATTTCACGGGCACTTGATGAATCCAGGTTTTCCAGCAGCACAACGAATTCATCACCGCCAATTCGCGCGACCGAATCTGTTTCCCGGACGCTTATCAACAGACGCTTTGCGACTTCTTTCAAAACATCGTCGCCTGCTTCGTGTCCTAATGTGTCATTAACTTCCTTGAAGTCATCAAGGTCAATAAACATCACAGCGGTTTGGTAATTCTCTCGTTCGGACCGTGATATGGCCTTGGAGCTTAGATGTCCGAACAATCGTAAATTTGGCAACATGGTAAGTTGGTCATGATTTGCCAGTCGGCTGATTTCTTCTTCAGCATTTTTAAGAGCGGTAATATCAACAAAAGCAAATAAAAGAAGCTCCTCATCATCAATCGGGATTTCGGATAATGAAACCTGTCCCCATATGATACTTCCATCAAGATGGCGTAACTGAAGTTCCATACCGCGAACTTCTTCTTGCTCAACAAATTTGACCATCAATTTTTGGCGATCATGGGGGTTAACAAAAAATGTTTCCCATCCGGCACCCAGCACAGCACTTCCCTCAATGCCAAAGATATCATTGAAGGCGTTGTTTGAAAAAAGCACCGATCCGTCCTCGGTCCGTAAAATCAGTATGCCGGCGGGCACTGTATCATTATAAACCTGTAGACGCGGGTCATTGGCAATGAGATGTGAAAAGGATGCATTATCTTTTTTTGTATGATCGCTGGAAGAGGGTGCGTTTTCATCAGGCAACTCGAATAATAGGCTCGATTTTGGTGCAGCACGTTGTGTACCGGTATCCGTCGATTTAGTTTTCATTTCAAACTCCCCAGGCAAAATGAGGTGCCAGAAAGTACACCGCCATTGCAAAATCCATCACGATCTTTCGGTGATTATGGACTGGTAGTGTTAAAACGATGCTAAAGTCGGATTATCCGCAAAAGTTGGCGCTGCTGGTTACGTCAGATAATGAAGCGTGAAAGGTTCTGTCGCCACAAACTGCACATTTAGCAAAAGTTGCGAATCCTTGTCAGATGATACCTTACAACACACTGTCACACAGATGTCATACAGGTGTCATGTAACGTTGTTAGGCTGCAATCTTATTGGGACAGTTCTTCCCATATAAATCTGGATTGTTGCTATCATGGAAGTCTTTAACACCATCACCCCTGCAAGCATCAGGACAAGTGCCCTCCCGTTTATCAAGCCTGTTCTGGTCGCAATAGACCTAAGAATTGGTTCGGATAAGCTTGTTGTCTGGGCGAGCGAGTATGCCAATTCAATAAATGCGCCGTTAGCCATTGTTCATATTGTGCACGATCCGGCCTCAGCGCCCGGGTTTTACAGTAATTCACCCTATGCCAAGCAACCGTTGGAACCATTGGAAATGGTGGCTGAGCGGATGATGAAATCCTTATTGAGCAAAGTGATGACCGAATACCCTGATCGCTCTTGTTTGCGTAATGTCAGTGCGTATCTGATCTGCGGCCTGCCCAAAACGCGCATTGGTGAAGTTGCTGAAAAGCTCAATGCACAAATGCTGGTGATCGGGCGAGAAAAACAGAATGCTCTGGTAAGGTTCTTAAAGGGTTCAATTACCAGTTATGTTGTAAAAAAATCCAACGTCGAGATTGCTGTAATCTAGAAACAGATTGCTAGCCTGATGGTGCCGGTCCTAGTTAAACGCTCAAACCGGCGGTGTGGCTATCACAAGATGAAATTATTGCGCTGTCCATCCGCCATCCATGGTGAATGATGAGCCGGTGATTTGGGCGCCTGCGCTGGAACACAGGAGTGCGATCATGGCACCGATGTCGGATGGGGAGACAAATGCCTGTGAGGGTTGTTTTTCGCGGATAAATGCGGGAATGGACTCTTGTGGGCTGATACCCTTTGATTTAGCAAATGCCGCGATTTGGAGGTCGACCAAGGGCGTGTGGACGAACCCGGGGCAGATTGCGTTGCAGGTAATTGGCTCTGGAGCAGTCTCTAAGGCAACGGTCTTGGTCAGGCCGATGAGGCCGTGCTTGGCTGATACATAAGCTGCTTTGTTGACACTGGCGACAAGGCCATGAACGGAGGAGATGTTGATTATTCTTCCCCAGCCATTTTTACGCATTATGGGCAGTGCGTGTTTGATGAGGCGGAAGGGGGCTGACAGGTCGAGTTCAATAATTCGATCCCAATTGTCATCCGAAAATGTTTCGATCGGCTCGACATGCTGAATTCCAGCATTATTGACCAGAATATCGATGCTGCCGAATTGCTTTTCGGTGGCGGCTATCAAGTTGGCAGCACCGCCTGATTCTATCAGGTTTGCACCACTGAATGAAACACCTGAGGCGCCAGCTGCTGTCATCTCTTTGCTGATGAGCGCGGCAACATCCGGGCCCTCAATACCATTGAGCATGATCTTGCATTTGGCTGCTGCCAGGCAAAGAGCGATCTCTTTGCCGATGCCACTTGTCGATCCGGTTATAAGGGCAACTTTATTATTTAGATCGCTCAATGCAGTCTCCTTCGGTTTTTCGCTGATGATTGGTGATGGTCGATGATTATATCAGACAAGCGTTCTGCTGCCATCCATATAAATAACTTGCCCGAGAATAAATGCACCATTGGTGAGCGAAATTACAGGGTGTTTTCCGGTTGCGAGCACTCTTTCTGTTCAATAATCGATTTTTGAGTATAATCAGACAATCGAACTAGTCTGATTGCAACGATGAGGATGAGAGAAATGGTAGAATATGATGCGTCTAAAGCTGCTGAATTACATCCAATAATTCATTCTCACGTACCTTCAAAACCGGCTTTGCGTATCAAGGCTCTTGAAACGCTTCTCGTTGAAAAGGGCATGTTGGATAGCGCTGCCGTAGATGCCTGGGTGGAAGTTTATAGCGAAGAAATTGGTCCCAAGACCGGGGCAGGGGTGGTTGCGCATGCCTGGTGCGATAACGATTTTCGCAAAAGATTGCTAGCAGATGGGGCAAGTGGTGTCGCAGAACTTGGGATTACCGGTTGGGCGCTGGGGAATCTCAAGGTCGTGGAAAATACTGATGATGTACATAATGTTGTCGTCTGTACCTTGTGCTCTTGTTACCCGCATGGATTGCTTGGTATTCAGCCATCGTGGTACAAACTTGAGGCTTACCGGTCCCGTGTTGTACGCGATCCACGCGGTGTACTGGCCGAGTTTGAGGTTATGATGCCAGATAATGTGCGGATAGATGTCTGGGACAGTACCGCAGAATTGAGATATCTGGTTCTGCCGCAAAGACCTGCAGGCAGTGAGCACTTGAACGAGGAAGAATTGGCTGCTCTGGTCACCCGTAACAGTATGATCGGAACCCAGCGGGTGTTGCCTGTCGCCAATGGAGGGCAATGATTATGGACGGTATTCATGACGTTGGAGGTAAACTGGGGTTTGGCGCGATTAACCCAACCGATGAGGATCCGCCGTTTCCTGAGCCGTGCGACGGTCGGATGTTAGGCATTGCGCGGGCTGTTGCGCGACCTGCGGATTGGAACTCGGATAAGTTTCGCCATACACGAGAACAAGAAGATCCTGTCCAATATCTGACAAGGACGTATTTTGATCAATGGTACAAAGCCTATGCCTGCATGCTGGTCGGTTCTGAACTGGTCACCGTTGAAGAATTGGCGACCGGCAAATCATCTGGCGCAAAGCCAGATGGCTTGAGCAAGCCAATGAAGGCAGGTGATGTTGAGCAAGTCAAGCAGATGGGGGCAAGTTTCGAGCGGCCCTATGATGGGTTGATCAAGTTTCAAATAGAGGGGCATGTGCGGGCAAAATTGATCACCCCGACAGGTCATTGTCGATTGCCTGCGTATGTTCGTGGTCATGTGGGTGAAGTTACTGCCTGTCACGGCGCACATGTTTTAGCCGATGCTTCCGCGCATAATCGCCATGTGGTCGAACCGCTGTATACGGTTCGGTTTTGGCTGAGTGACCTGTTTCCCGAGCGTGACGGTTGCGCTGATCTTGTTCATCTTGACCTATGGGAGAGCCACCTTGAAACTGCCTGATAATTTGCTGGATCAAAATATGCCAGCTTTCGATGAACCCTGGCAAGCGCAGTCTTATGCGATGACGCAGGTGTTGATTGAAAACGGACTCATGACTCCCAAGAGTTGGGCCAGTGCTTTTGGCGCTGCGATCAGGGCACGTCTTGCGTCCGGGGCCGAGGATACGACGGAAACGTACTTTGCTGCAATCGGTGACGCTTTAATGAATGAATTGGGACTTGAAAGGTCAGAGGTGGATCAGACTATGAATAACTGGCGCACTGCCTATGAAACGACTCCGCATGGAAAACCAGTTGTTTTAGCCAATAAGCCCTGATCCTTTGGGACAATTGGATTGCCCAACTTATAGAGCTGACAGAGCAAGCTTGGAGTGACTGTAAAAATGTCCCCTCAAAGGCATATTGACACTTCTATACATTAGGTTAGTATTGCTTACCTATTTCCCGTCCAATTTATCCGGTGTGCCTGATGAGCCTTGATGTTTTTATAACCATGCTTGGTTTTGCGGTGGTTTCGACGGTAACGCCCGGGCCCAATAATTTTATGCTGTTTGCATCGGGGCTGAATTTTGGCTATCGGGCGACGATCCCCCATATTCTTGGTATTGCCCACGGCTTTGCGTTTCTGGTGGCCTGTGTCGGGTTCGGGCTTGGGCAGTTGCTTGAGGTTTTTCCGCTGGCCTTTACCGCCATCAAGGTTTTTGGGGCGGTCTATATGCTTTATCTGGCCTGGCGGATTGCCAATTCGGGGCCGTTTCAGGTTGGTGAGGGCAAGTCCCGGCCCCTGAAATATTGGGAGGCGGCGCTGTTTCAGTGGGTCAATCCGAAAGCCTGGGTGGTTGCGGTGGTGCTGGCCTCAACCTACACCTCCAAGGATAATTATTATCTCAGCCTTGCCATTATCGTGGCGGTTTTTGGGGTGGCCAATATTCCTGTTACCTCGACATGGGCCGGGTTCGGAACGGCGTTGAAGCAGTTTCTGTCTGACCCGAAAAAACTGCGGATATTCAATATCGCCATGGCGGTTGCGCTGGTGTTGTCGCTATGGCCGATGTTGCGATAGAGTTTCACGAAGTTACGAGCCTCAATTCAGCAGGGGTGTCTTCTTCGCGCCATTTAAGGGCCAGCTCATGGATGCCACGCAAAACGCTTTTGAGTTCATGGCCGCGGCTGGTGAGTGAATATGTTACAGCAGGCGGGACTGTAGGTTCATAGTCACGGTGAATCAGGCCGGCATTTTCGAGCATCCGTAACCTGTCGGTCAGCACCTTGGACGAGATTCCGGGTATCTGGGCTTTCAACCTGCCGAAACGCAATTCTCCCTCATTTTCCAGCCGCCACAATATGTATGTGGTCCACGGTCCCATTATCAACCGTAATATATCGTCCATCGGGCAACTGCCCGCGTGTGGATCGTTCTTGATCTGTCCCATATGTGTCACTCCAGAGTTCTTTAGTTACTTTAAGGTACCTACTTTTAAAAAGAAATTAAAGTGTTTATAGATCTTCTCAAGCGTTAAATCAACACGGGCCGTTATTTGAGCTGTCCGACCAATAAGGAGAATTTCCATGACCAATATTTCCATTGTTTATTTTTCCGGCTATGGCCACACCGTTAAACAGGCTGAAGCTGTCCATGCCGGGGCTGACTCTGTGGAAGGGGCCAAAGTCACCAGTCTTCGCATTGATGAAAATGGCGAACTTCCCGAGAGTGGCTGGGATACTCTCAAGGATGCAGATGCTGTTATCTTTGGCAGCCCTACCTATATGGGCGGACCGGCCTGGCAGTTCAAAAAATTTGCCGATGCTAGTTCCAAGCCCTGGTTTACCCAGGAATGGAAGAACAAGGTGGCCGGTGGCTTTACCATTTCGGCCACCACCAACGGCGATAAAGCCAGCACGATCAACTATTTTATGACACTGGCCATGCAGCACGGCCTGATATGGGTTGGGACCGGCCTGATGCCGGCCAATACCATGGCCAATACGCCTGCGGATGTAAACTGGACAGGTGGCTCTGCCGGTGCCTTGGCAATCGCCCCGTCTGATTCTTCCCCTGAAGAAGGGTTTCGGTCTGGTGATGAAGAGACTGCAAAATTATACGGTCAGCGAATTGCTGAAATGGCGTCCAAATTGAAATAGATTATTACCCGGGTTATGCCGGGTTACTCATCCAGGGCTACAAGCTTAATGATGATGTCGAGCAAATGTTGAATCTGCCTTTTGGCCGGTTTCTTTTGTTGCAGGGCAGCCAGCATGGCTTGGCCCTCAATGAGATCAATAATTGCATTGGCCATGTTGTTGTCAGAAGCATTTGCCTGGCCCGAAGATGAAATCAGACGGGAAAGCCAACTGGCCAGTTGGTTGCGGTTTTCAAGGAACCCGGCTGCAATGGCCGGGTTGCGTAATCCTTCGGCAACAATCTCGGCCGACAGGGCAATGTTTTCAGGTCGGCTGCAGTAGTTTAGATATGTAACGACAAACTTTTCCAACCTTTGGGAAGGGGAGGCGGTTTGTGACAATGACTGCTTGATCTCGTCCAGTTCTTGCGCGTCAAGACTGGCGATTTCGGCAATCAGGGCATCTTTGCCTTTAAAGTGATTATACAGATTACCGAGACTAATACCGGCATGTCCAGCGATATCGCGGATGCTGGTTTGGTGAAAACCTTTTTCTATAAAACACTCAACGGCGCTTGTAATGATGAGTTCGCGTCGGGCTTGTGATGTGTCTGATCTGTTTGTTTGTTTGCTCATAATTATAAAAAACCTTGCAATGTTCTGTTTGTATATTATATCAGTGAACGATCGTTCATTCAAGTTATTTATGTGAGTGCCATGTTTGATATTGAGAATAGACTAATGCAATTTTCCGGGGCTTTTGGTGTGCTGGAAATTGTCGGGATAATTTTTCTGCTGATTATTGTTGCCGAGACCTTGTGGGATTTCTGGTCCGGGCGGCGTAAGCAATATGGGGAGACGTCCGCAAATTTTGCCATTGCTTTTGGTAATATGCTACTGGAGCGCTCTGTCTATGGGCTGGTGTTTATTGTGGGCCTGTTTGCGGTTGAGGCGGTGAGTGTGTTTTCACTACCGATTACGTGGTGGAGTTGGATGCTTTGCCTTTTGGCGGCTGACTTTATGTATTACTGGATGCATCGATGGGAACATGAGGTGCGTATTTTCTGGGCTCATCACAGTGTTCATCATTCTTCGCCCGAGTATAATCTAACGACGTCGATGCGGTTGTCGTGGATTGACAGTTTGGTAGAATGGATATTTTTTGCGCCAATGATTGTGATTGGTTTCGACCCAGTGCAAGCGCTCATTTGCATTTCGGTGGTTGTTATTTACCAGACATGGATACATACGGAAAAAATTGGGAAACTTGGCTGGTTGGATGGTTTTCTCAACACGCCATCAGTACACCGTGTTCACCATGGCTCCAATGGAGACTATCTCGACAAGAACTATGGTGGCATTCTTATCGTCTGGGACCGGTTGTTCAATACTTATCAGAAAGAAGAAGAACCCGTTGTCTATGGCGTTACCGAGCCAATAGAGACAGTCAATCCTATAAAGATTAACTTCCATGAGTATGGAGAAATCCTCAAAGACTTGATGCGGGCAAAAAGGTTTAGTGCCGTTTTGGGATATGTTTTTGGCCGCCCGGGATGGCGGCCAAATGATCAACGTTGATAATGTGCCAGACTGTGGGTGGTCAGGAGATTAAAGCACCTTGTCGAGGACGGCTTGTAGACGCTCAACTGTCTTGTCGACATTGTTGAGTTTGTCGAGGCCGAACAATCCGAGGCGGAAGGTGCTGAAATCTTCGGGTTCATCGCACATCAACGGGACGCCGGCAGCGATCTGCATGCCTTGCTGGCCGAACAGTTTGCCGGTTTGTATGTCGGCGTTATCGGTATAGCTGACGACAACGCCGGGGGCTTCAAAGCCCTTGGCGGCAACGCTTTTGATGCCGCGTTCGGCCAGTAGGCTGCGGACTTTGCGACCCAGTTCAAGCTGTTCATCGCGAACTTTGTCGAAGCCATAGGCTTTTGTTTCCATCATTACGGTGTGGAATTTTGCCAGTGCATCGGTTGGCATGGTGGCGTGATAGGCGTGACCGCCATTTTCATACGCTGCCATAATTTGTGACCATTTTTGCAGGTCACAGGCAAAGCTGGTGCTGGTGGTTTCATTGACCATTTTCATGGCTGCGTCATTCATCATCACCAGACCGGCTGCAGGGGAGGCACTCCAACCCTTTTGCGGGGCGCTGATCAGAACATCAACACCAATGTCTTTCATATCAACCCAAACAGTGCCTGAGGCGATGCAATCGAGCACAAACAGGCCGCCGACTTCGTGGGTGGCCTGGGCGATGGAGCGCATATAATCATCGGGCAGTATGATACCGGATGAGGTTTCCACATGAGGGGCAAAGACCACATCGGGTTTGTCTGATCTAATGGTGGCAACGACTTCTTCAATCGGGGCCGGGGCAAAAGGTTCCTGGCGGTTGTCGCTTTGCATACGAGCTTTGAGAACGGTTGATGAGGCTGGGATGCTTCCGGCTTCAAAAATTTGTGTCCAGCGGAAGCTGAACCAGCCATTGCGGATAACCAGGCATTTTTTGCCGGTGGCGATCTGGCGGGCAACAGCTTCCATGGCATAGGTGCCGCCGCCGGGGATGATGGCCATTGCATCGGCGTTGTAGACGGATTTCAGGGTTGTTGAGATGTCGCGCATGATGCCTTGAAATGATTGTGACATGTGGTTGAGTGAGCGGTCGGTAAAAACAACGGAAAACTCTGACAGGCCATCGGGGTCGACATCGGGCAAAAGGGCGGACATGGTGTAAAACTTTCCTGAAATTGTTGTTGGTATGTGGGAAAAATCTGTATTGATTATTATATTCGTAAACCAACCCATATTTCAACAGGCGGAATTTGAATGAATTTTACATTGTTACTCGGTGCTGTGCTGGGGCTGACAGCGGTTGGCGCCGGGGCTTATGCCCATCACGGGATTGACCCCAAAGATACGCTTAAAGTTATGTCGGGCGTGCGATTGCAACAGGTGCACGCGCTGGTGATGGTGGCGTTAGGGCTGGCGTTTTATAGCAATCTGCCGGATGCTTTGGTGCGCAAGCTGAAAATTGCTGCCGGGTTGTTTGCTTTGGGCATCGTTATGTTCAGCGGCAATATCTATCTCAATTACTTTGCCGGGTTTAAAGGATTGAGCTTTCTGGTGCCCTATGGCGGCATGATGGTGATGGCCGGTTGGGTTGTGATTATGTGGGCAGCGGTGCGGCATCAAGCTAGAGACTGACTGAGCCGTCTGGGCCGATTAACGCAGCAGCTTTTTGGCGAACATCATCGGGCAGGGCGATGCCTTTGCGGGCGACGGTATCAAGGTGGACGGCGACCAATTCACAGGTTGAGCAGACTTCGCCGGTCTCGCAATCGGTCATTTCGTGGAAAAAACGGATGGTTTTATCTTTGACTTCCAGTGGCCGGGTGTGGATTTCCAGCGTGTCGCCGGGGTGAGCCTCGCGCTGATAGGTCAGGCGCTGGTCCAGTGCTGCCATGCCTTTGTTCTGGGCCCGCAGGCTTGAGGGGGTCAGACCCAGAGAAGCAAAGAACGCCCAGGTGGCTTCATCGAACTTGCCGACATACCACATGACATTCATGTGTCCCATGTGATCACAATGCCAGGGATAAACTGCGCCTTTGTAGGTTAACTGTCCGCTCATATATTTGCACTTGTATCTGGATTAATGGTCGATTTTTGATCGTATCAGTGTTTTAAAAAATATCCAGAGGCATATGAGTTTGAATATCATCACCTCTTCCTTTGCACCTTCTCCATCCCTATATTCCCCTCATGGGACATAACAGACAAAAAGGCGGATTTGCTGAGGCGCCGGCGGGGAAGATTGAGGGGTATCCTGATATTCCGACATCGGAGGCTTTGCGCCAGCGCCCTGACCCTCGGGCCGGGCAGATGCTGGCTGATGCGCGGGCCGAAGCGACTGAAACCGGGGTTTTGCGGCCGGAATTTGTCGAGTTGGAGAATTATACGCCGCACAAGCCGGAACGACCGGTCAAGGATTCTGGTGGCAAGCGGCTCAAAATGGTGTCGGACTTTGAGCCCCAGGGTGACCAGCCACAGGCGATCAAGGAACTGTCGGCCGGGGTTAAAGCAGCCGAGCGTGATCAGGTGTTGCTGGGTGTGACCGGCTCGGGCAAAACCTTCACCATGGCCAAGGTGATTGAGGCGACGCAGCGCCCGGCGCTAATTCTGGCTCATAACAAAACTCTGGCCGCGCAGCTTTACGGCGAATTCAAGAACTTCTTCCCCGACAATGCGGTGGAATATTTTGTTTCCTATTATGATTATTATCAGCCGGAAGCCTATGTGCCGCGCTCTGATACCTATATTGAAAAAGAATCATCGATCAATGAGCAGATCGACCGGATGCGCCATTCAGCCACCCGGGCATTGATGGAAAATGATGATGTAATCGTTGTTGCCTCGGTGTCGTGCATTTATGGCATTGGCGATGTGGAAACCTATACGGCGATGACATTCAGTCTGAATGTTGGTGATCAGGTGGCGCAAAAGCGTTTGCTGAATGATCTGGTTGCCCTGCAATACAAACGCAATGACGGTAATTTCACCCGCGGCACATTTCGGGTTCGCGGTGATACGATTGAGCTGTTTCCCTCTCACCTTGAGGACCGCGCCTGGCGGTTGTCATTCTTTGGTGATGAGCTTGAAAGCATTATCGAGTTTGACCCGCTGACCGGGCATAAGCAGGCCGAATTGGAAACGGTTAAAGTTTATGCCAATTCGCACCATGTAACGCCCAAGCCGACACTTGATCAGGCGGTGAAACGGATCAAGATTGATTTGCAGCGCCGGCTGGATGAGTTTCACGCCAATGGCCGGTTGCTGGAGGCGCAACGCCTCGAACAGCGGACGCAATTTGACATTGAGATGATGATGGCGACCGGCGCGTGTGCGGGAATCGAAAACTATTCGCGCTATCTGACCGGTCGGGCTCCGGGTGAACCACCGCCAACGCTGTTTGAATATCTGCCGGATAATACATTGGTCTTCATTGATGAAAGCCACGTCACCATTGGCCAGCTTAATGCCATGTTCCGTGGTGACTTTAACCGTAAGGCCACATTGGCTGAATTCGGCTTTCGTCTGCCAAGTGCCATTGATAACCGGCCCTTGCGGTTTGAAGAATGGAACGCCATGCGGCCGCAGACCATGTATGTTTCAGCCACACCGGGTAAATGGGAACTGGAACAGACGGGCGGGGTGTTTACAGAACAGATTATTCGCCCGACCGGTCTTATTGATCCACCGGTGGAAATTCGCCCTGTAGGGACACAGGTTGATGATCTGATTGCCGAGTGTCACGAGATTGCCAAAGTCGGGTATCGGGCGCTGGTGACAACCTTGACCAAGCGGATGGCGGAAGATTTGACCGAATATATGCATGAGCAGGGCATTCGGGTGCGCTATATGCATTCGGACATCGATACGCTCGAGCGCATTGAAATTATCCGCGATTTACGGCTCGGGGCGTTTGATGTGCTGATCGGCATCAATTTGTTGCGTGAAGGGCTGGATATTCCTGAATGTGCGCTGGTAGCTATTCTGGATGCTGACAAAGAAGGGTTTTTGCGTTCTGAAACCGCTCTGGTGCAAACCATTGGCCGGGCGGCGCGAAATGTGGATGGTCGGGTGATCCTTTATGCTGATAAAATCACCGGGTCGATTGAACGGGCGATGGGAGAAACCAGCCGACGGCGTGAGAGGCAAACAGCTTATAATGTCGAGCACGGCATAACCCCGCAAAGTATCAAGAAAAACATTTCTGATATTATGGGCAGTGAATCAGAGGGTGATCATGTGACTGTTGGCATGGGGCCGGGCTTTGAAGATCAAGGGGCAGGGGCGCTGGTCGGGCACAATCTGACGGCCATTATTGCCGATATTGAAACCCGGATGCAGGCGGCAGCCGCTGATCTTGAATTTGAAGAAGCTGCGAGATTGCGCGATGAGGTCAAACGTTTGCGGCA
>Ga0316189_10003666_pt1 | contig 14909 bp, 10 predicted proteins | sample LowCovwburrow_MG_FD_204930 | JGI IMG/M metagenome (GOLD analysis project Ga0316189, IMG submission 204930) | Coastal sediment microbial communities from Maine, United States - Lowes Cove worm burrow | ecosystem: Environmental > Aquatic > Marine > Coastal > Sediment | place: USA: Maine...
CAAGGCCGACACTGTTGGCAGAGCCGAACAGGACGGCACCGGGAAAGACAGGGGTCGAGACGCCAAGTGAACGAACCATGCCACGAAGCAGGAACGTATCCTGCTCACCGGACGACACGGCCTTGTACGCCAGAGCGAACGGCTGGTTCGATAGCGAGTTCGGATCGTATGCGCGGAAGTAGCTATCCGATGTGACGGTGACGATCCAACCAGTGTTGATGTCCTCGCCAGCAACGCCAAGCGTGTGATATCCGCGCGCGAGGATCGTGAAGTTGCCATTGAGATCGCTATCCCAATCGGACTGTCCCGCATTAGGAAGCGAAAAATTCTGGTCAGATGTGCTCATTCGAATAGCTCCAGAGTTTTGGTGCGGCTACGCAGCGCGGTGCCGAACTCATTGAAGGGCGTGACGCGCAACGTAATACTGCCGGTCCAAGCATTGAAGTCGGTGGAGTTGGTGTCCACGTCGTACAGATACGCCGGGGTGTAGACCGAGACACATCGTACCACAGTTGACAGGTCACTGGAAAGCACTTCCACCTGCCAGCCGACAGAGTTCGTATCCTGTTCGAAGCGACCGTATCCGCCATTGCCATATGCGCGAGCACCATATCCACGGGCGCGTGCGGCATCGAACCATTCGAATTGAATGGGTGATCCTCCAGCGATAACCTTCTTACGGGCGACCCAACCAAGGTCTTCCGACTGTACGGTCAGGAACGAACCCGGCGACTGAACGAACGTCTGGATTTCTGATCCGTTTTGCGGGCGGAAGAACGTGCCCTGTACGGCATAGGTATTTGCCTCGACCGACGAGATATCATATTCGACACCAGCGAAGTTGAACGGCGCGACCTTGTAGTGAACGACGGTCCCGATCTTGTCCTCGTTGATCGCCTGAGTGAAGATGCCGCCGCCATGTTTGTGCCAGCTTTCACCAGAGCCGTGATCGCTAATATGCGTTCCGCCCCAACCGCGATAGACCTTGTCGAACTTGTAGTGGTTCTGACCCATCAGGTTGACGCCTTCGTACGCCAGCATTTCGGAGCCGATGAACATGAGACCGCCACCAAGCGCGCGACCGGATGCCGACACGTCATCGAGCGCGATGGTCTGAACGAACGTATTCGAAGACGGTGACCAATTGCCCGTGGCAGTGTCGGGCATGAGATACACTTCCATGTTCTCCTCGACGTAGCCCGGTTCGCGCGACGGCATCGGTTCTGGAATGATGCCGCTAATGATGAACGGCTGAACCTCCTGAACCTGAGCGAACGACACTCCATCTGCCGACGTGTAGAGACGAGCACCCTTGGCCGCGCTCTGTTGGCGGTAGCCGACATAGACCTGAGCATCTGCACCTTGGAACTCGTACGGCAATTCGTACATCGTGAAATCAGCAGCGGGCAGGGCAGGACCAAAGAGTGCGTTCTGCACAACGTTCGTCTGCGAAGAAGCATCAAGCTCTGCCTCGGCGACATACTGAACTTCGTCCACCGCCTTGACAGAGAATTTCAGAGGCTCGTTCTCGACCCATTGAGTGATCCGAACCTGCTTGCCAGACTGCAAGGTCGAGTGAAAGCTATCGACCAGCGTAATCACATCACCGGGTTCGAGGTCCGCGTCCTTGGGGCCAAGCTTGAAGTCGTAGATGTCGCGGGCATATAGGTTCGACCACAGGGCACGAACGGCGAGCTTCGTCGCCACACCTTCCTTCATCACGAACTTCGCCGGGAACTCCTGTGCTCGTACACCGTGAAGGTCCATATCAACTTCGTCGCTGATCTCCACGAAGTTCTGACGATATTCCAGATCGCGGTCGAAGTAGTTCACCTTCACCTTGTTGTAGGTGTCCTGCCGCGCGCCGCGCGTGACGCGCACCGGAGCTTCGTCGCCTTCCACAAGAAGATGATCGTTGTCGATGGTGCGAACCAGATCGCCCGAAGCGGTGAACTTCTGTAGGCCGAACTTGATCTCGCCACCGCTATCAATCAGGAAGCCGCCGTACAAGGCGAGCAGATCGTTGATCGCATTCAGAGCACCTTCCTCGCGACGGTACTGTGTTGAAACCTTGATCCCTTCGGTCTCGCAATAGAGCAGGGCAAGCTCGTAGCTCGCCTGATTGATGTTCGCAGCGGCAAGGCCCATTCCGAAGACTGTCGAGGTCAGAATTTCACGGATGATGTATGGGGGATACACATCCTCGCCGCCGCCGATATCGAATGTTCCGAGTGTCGAGACGAAGACCTGATCGTTTGTGCCGCCGCCATCGACGCCACCAGAAATATAAAGCTCTCCGGTACTCTCGTCAAAGTAGCCGCTTGTTCCCTGTTGGGTATAGTTGCCGTACCCTGCACCCCAATCGCTCGACGTGTCGGCGAACGATCCAGACTTCTTGACGTACCGCTTCGCGATACCATCAAGAGGGTTCCAGAGGAATGCCTGAACCTGCGTAAAGGTGTTCGGTCCTGCGGGAATACGATCAGTGTCTGCCGGTGCAGTCGACTTGAAGAAGGTGACTAAAGTGGCACCTGCGCCCGCGCCGGTCGTGAGCTTCTGGACTGCCGGGCATGGGTCATAATCACTGCCGTCACGGATCGTTGTCTCGTCAGAGAGGCGACCGCTATCAGCAAATGGTATAACAGACAACTCGGTGACAGCGTCGATCCAGTTCGCTGTCTCGTCAGTCCATGCCGCGTCGACACTTGGAGAGTAAGGATTGTCCGCATTGAGGCCGACAGAAAACAAACCGCCATTCGGATACGTGCCGGTGATGTTGTAGATCGTGTTCGTACCTGCCGTATCAGCGGGATTGTCGTTGTGCCATTCGATATCTGATTTTCCAATATAGAAGAAAATCTTACTTGTCCACTCGGGGCCAAGCAATCCGATATTTACGACAGGAAGGAAGAACCCAAATGAACCCTGAACGTAATCACGATGACTACTGTGATTTCCGAAGTTATTCGTGATCTCAGACACTGCTGCTTGGAGGTCGATCATGCGACTGTCGTAGCGATTATTGGTTCCGTCTTCGAGAGTGACAGCCTTCATCTGATTGACTGAGGGAAGGACCAGAGCGTGATACGTGAAGCTCAGGCCAACCTGAGATGTGCTCATAATCAGGATGGGATCGTCGTCAGTTCCCTCGCCGTAAACGCCAACGGTCACAGGACCGGAGACATCTTCGAGAGAGTTCGAGCGATGCTGCGATCCACCGACCGCTTCGAGCACACCGGACTCATTAACCTTGAACAAAATGAACGCCCAATTCGAGCGCGTGCCAGCACCAATATCCTGACCACCCATCAGGATGTAGTTCTGGTTCGGCATCGTTCCAGACAGGTTCTCGTCTGTGAAGCTGTACGCAGTACCGGGGTCGAGGCCGAGTGCGGTTGCCGCAGCGTCGAACTCGGTGTCGGTGAACGTATCCTTCGTGACCCCGGTCGAGATATCCCGTAGCCGACCCAAGTTGTTACCGGCTTGAAGATCGAAGTGGTAGAGCTTCCCATCCTCACCACGAATGAGACCACCGCTCGGACCCTTTGCCGACGTAGTCTCTAAAGAGTGTGAGGTATAGATATCATCGAATGCAGGGTCGAAGGTGAGTTCGATGTTGCCGGGACCAACCTCCCACGAAAGCTGCGGAACCACCGCCTGTCCACCAAGGTTCAATTGCTTGAAGCCGATGTAGCTGGTGAACGGAAAGCGGAACGGCTGACCTTCCTCGGTTTCGAAGTGATCCCAATTGGTCGCGTTCGCATCGTCAGGCGACTGGTTGCCGTGGAAGTATCCCTCGTCGAATGTCAACGCAGCGTTCTGCGGACGTGCTGTTTGCGAACGGAACAAGCCGCCGCCGAAGCCGCTGTTCGAATTATTGATGATGGCAAGCAGGGTCTCGCCGTTCAGCCGCTCGGAACCAAGCCATCCACCGAACAGGGAGAAGTCGTCGCCGCCCATCCCAAGATGGAACATTAAATCCCATTTGTATTCGTACGTGACCTGCGTCGAGGAAGGACCACCGCCCTTCGATCCCATTCCGGAACCGCCACCCTTGCCACCGCCACCACCCTGCGTGCTCTCGTGCCGGATCGTGGTGAAGTTCTTCTGCCATACGACCTGAGAGGATACACGGTTCGTACCGAACAGGACAGGCATGGTCGCGCCGCGCAGAGCCTGATTGAACCGGGGCATCTCCTGTGCGCCGGGATCGAAAATCTGGTTCTGCTCGTCGTTCTTTTCTTGGAACAGCCACGACCCAATGAGCCAGCCAGCCGACATTGCCCACCCGGCACCGCCAGTCAGAACTCCTCCAAGGGCAGCGCCCGCTAACGGTGCGATAAGAGCCATTGTTCACTCACATCAAAATATCGAACTTCGCGGAGTTTTCCGCCGTTCCCAATCCGAAAGAAGTCTAACCCACTTTCGGTCACAGTACCAGCTTGGTTTCTACCCCACGCATGGATGAACCTTTTCTTTTCCGTGATGATGGCAGCATGACCAAAGTTCCTGCCGATCTGGAACATGGCTAGACCACCCGGTTTCGGAAACATGACCTCCTCGACATACGGCTCGATGAAACCAAGGTACATTTCGTTCTCACGATGGAGACACCAGTCTGGAGGGTAGTCCTTCGGGAACGGTTTGAAAGGGCCAAGCAGGGGATTGAAAACTTCGTAGACCAAGCCGCCGCAGTCGACGCCGACCTTGAACTTCCGCCCCTTGTGCTGGTAGGGCGTACCCTTCCACTTGCGAGCCTCGTCGATGATATAGGTGCGCCACTCACCAGTTTTCAGAAGGCGTCTTCTTGTATTGGTATCCACGGGAACCCCATAAAGTTTGCTGCGTTGTCATAGAGCGAAGTGCAGTCTTCGGTCTTTCGCTTGCGACAACCGGGGAAGATCGAGAACCCGAACGTGGAAAAAGAGTTCACCGGAAGCTCGTGCGACAGTAGGAACATGTCACCAGAGTGAGACCGAATGGTTCGGATGTGCCCTGAGTTCGGACCATCGACGATGGTGATGCGCCCGAAGTCAAACCGATTGTTCGCATAGGAATTGGAGATCGTGCCGTCTTGAAATCTGATTGCGATCTGTGTCGTGCTGCCAACGATAATACTGCTGACGTCGCCGGTCAGGGTAACGCTAGTCGTGTCGAAGCCGCAGCCCGTGCTCCCGAACCGCCACGAACATTTATCCTGATAGTTGAGATACGGGAAGCGCAGACCAGCCGAGTTCCACTGGTTGCGTACGCTACCAGCGATGGCGTTTCGGTCGTAGGTATAGTCGCCGATCCTGCCTTGGAAAATTTCCATGCGCCCAAGGTCAGGAGTGTCGGTGAAGACGCGACCAATCTTTAGCGTGGCGAAGTCGAGGTCTTTCGTTTCCAGAAGTTCGGGAAACAGATCGCCCGTGTTCGCAACGACGAAGTCGATGACACTGACCGATAGATCGTTCGTCTGCCGCAGACCGTTGAGCGTCTGACCGGGGAACGGATCGTACTTCGTCAGGTCACTGGACAGCGTGTAGAAAATCTCGTTGTTCGCAGATGTCCAATGAAAATTCTTGCCGCGCGTCTCAAGGTCGATGACCAGAGCCATTCCGAGACCGCCGCCTTGCATCCGCGTGAAGAACGCGGAGTTGACAGAACGGGTCATACCTGCTCCTCAATCTTGAGCGTGACTTGGAAAGAGTTCCATAGGGGCGACGCATCGCTGTAGTCGTCGGAGAATGCGACCTTGCGATAATACTCTCCGGTCGCGACGATACTCCACTGATCCGTTGCATTCTTCGTGGTGATATTGATGACACCCGTGTCCTGATCGTAGTCGTACTCGGTGCCAAGCGTGACGAAGCCAGACAGGGTCGAGGTCAGCGATCCGATGTGCAGGGTGTCCACTCGAATGTGATAGGAGCGCGCGTCGAAGCTTTGCAGCGATCCGGTTGTGATACCGGAACGAACGATCATGACGCTGCCGACCTGATAGTCGTAGGCATCTTTCATGAGGAAGGGATCGACGTTGCCGCGAACCTGATCCGCGAAGGACGCGATCACAAGCTGCTTCACTTCGTTGATGTTCCGCCACGGGGCGACCCACTCGAAACGCGGCTGCGTCCAAGCTGTGAAACCCTGACTGGCACCGCTGTCGTATGTGACGCGATTACCATTCCATTTTTTCTTCCGGTTCAATCCACCGGGAAGGGGCGACGATGGGAAAATAAGCAGGGCCATTACCGAACTCCTCCGACGCCATTATTGAGGCGACCCTGATGTCGCATTGTCTGAACGATGGTGTCCGCATTCTTCTGCAAGAACGCCGCGCCGGTCTGCGTGTCGATAGCTTGGATCGTGATCGCGAACTGATCGCCACCGCCACCGCCAGTCGTCTCGACGCCAAGCTTGCCGCCCACGCGGGTCAGAGGCATGATCGCCTCGTCTCCCGCTTCACCGGCCAAGCCGAACAGTGTCGGACCACTGACAATACCACCACTTGCGAACGGCGTGACCTGTCCCTTGAAGGCTCCACCGTTTGCGAACAGCCCACCGAGAATACCAAGGATGCCACCGCCAGCACCACCAGCACCACCACCGACGCTTTCGAAGGCGGCAATAGCTTGCTTCTGAATTGTGATCTTGACAAGCTCGACCAGATATTTGATCGCCGCGTCTGTGATCTGAGAGTATGCGTCCTTGGCGATGTCGCGGAAGTTTTTCGTGCCGTCGATCAAACCACGAAGACCTTTCTCGGCAGTGTTCTGGATCGTGTCGCCAACAGACTGCCACATTTCTCTCGCAGCCAGACCGGCAGCGGTCGTGTTTTCGAACGCCTGTTGCTGTGCCGTCTGCAACCGCTCGGCGGCAGTTTTCTGACGCTCCAGAGCTTCCTGCATTTCGGGATCGCCGACAGCATCGTTGATCTGCTTCTGGAGATTAAGGATGCGAATTTTCGTCTGCTCGATATTGACTTCCAACTCACCGCGCCGGTCGTCAGCCTGATCGCTGAAAGCCGACGTGAAGATGGTAGCCGCACCGCCACGACCCTCGCGAGCAAGCGCCGCGATCTGCTGGCTCGCCTGTAGCTCGGCGAGCTTGGTGTTGGTCGCAAGGATCGTCGCGTCGATCTTCGCCTGTTCCTTCGCCAGAGCGAGAGCCTGAGCACGCAGGGCAGGGAGTGCTGCCAGAGCGTCTTTAAGCTTCTGCACCTGAGACGTCTGGAAGTTGCCAGCCTTCGAGAGAGCTTCCTGCGTACGCAACTGCTTTTCGAGGTCCGCTTGCATGTCGCGGAACTTCTCGCTGACAGCGTTCGTCGCAGCCGTGACGTTGTCGATAGGGCGAGCAAGCTTGTTGAATTTCGCGAGCAGGGCATCGCCCTCGGCATTCGACTTGACCAGTTGCTTGACGAACTCCTGCGCCTTGAACTGAGAGATGTTCTGTCGAACGGAAGCCGCGAGGGCATCCATCTTGCCGAGTTCTTTCGTCAGCGCCTCGAATTGGTTCTGCTCTGCAACAGTGCGCGTCGATAAAGCGGCAAGTCTAGCGAGCGTCTTCCGATCACCACCGAAGTCTTCCATGATCTTCGACAGGCGATTGTAAGAAGTCTCTGCGGCCTTGACAAATGGGAACGTCTCGGAACCTTCGAGTGTTGCACCACTACGTTCGAACAGACCTTCGAGTTGCTTGCGAGCACCAATCGAGGTCTTGCTCAGACCCTGAATAGCATCTGCAAGTTTCTTCGTCGGGTTCTGAACATCATCGAGGTTCTTCTTGATCCTATCCCACTGAGCATCGTCACCGAAAATCTTATCGGCGAATGTCTTGCCATTACCACTATTGGCTGTGGCACTCGAAGCGATATTCTTCTGGAACTGCTTGGCAGCATCCCTCGCAGCATCGAACTGAGCTTGAGGCCCACCGGCACCACCGATGGCGTCTATCGCCGAGAAGTTCAGAAGACGATTGAAGAAGCTATCCTCGCCGGGGTCTTGCGGCTGGAGCGCCTTCTGAAGATTTGTTGAGGCGGCACCGATGCTGGCGATACCCGCAAGAATACCCGCAAGCCCGCCGACCGGGCCGAACAGCATGAAGCCGATCACGCCGAAGGTTCCGACCGTCGCGACGTTTTCGAGGTTGACGAAATCTTTCACGAACTGGAAGAATTTGAGCAGGACTTTGCCGAGTTCGGCGATAGCCTTGGCGATCCCGACCACGATGTCGAAGCCACTTTTCAGGGTATCGAAGAACTCCTCGACGTCGGATACGCTGATCGTGCGAATGAACTGCTCGACTGCGGTGCCGACATTCTGGAAGATCGCAGCAAGCCGCACAGCGACATCGGTGTTGCCAAGGAAGATATCAGCGATTGCCTTCTGTACCTTGGACTTGGAACCCTGAATGGAACCGAGAACCGTATCGCCTAGCTTCTGAGCAAAGCCACCGAAACCCTTCTGCAAGCCGGTCGTCAAGTTGGTGATGAACTCGTCCGCACTGATCCGACCCTTCTCCACTTCGGAGATAACCTCGGAGATCGAGCGACCGCTTTCCGTGGCGAACACGCGCATCGCGACAGGCAGGGCTTCACCGATCTGCTGACGAAGTTCTTCCATCGAGAGGACGCCCTTACCGGCGACCTGCTGGAGACCAATCGAGAACCGTTTCAATTCCTCGGACGTTCCGCCGAACGCAGCGATGGCATCCGCGCCAGCCGCGACCGCGTCGAAGGCGAGCTTGCTTTCGATACCAGCCGAACGCAAGCGCGTGAAGCTATCTGTCACCGCGTCGATTGTGAATGGACTGGAACCGAAAGTTGCGAATAGCTTATCGAACGTGGCCTTGGCTTGCTTTGCACCGCCCTCAACATTCGCGAGGCGGATAAGCATTAGCTGTAGTTTACCAGTGACCTCGACAATATTCTTCGAGAAGTTTACAAGTACACCGACAGCAATCAGACCCAAGGCGAGACGAAGACCTTTGAGCGCCTTTGTGGTGCCCTGTGTCTTCTTCTTCACCTTGTCTAAATCAGAGCCAACTTTATTGAGCGCGCGGCTCGAAGTGTTGTTGGCTGTGATCTGTAGTCCGATATTGAAAGCCATTGACTACACCTTTGAAGCTGCGCGTTTTTGTTCTTCAATCAGCATCCGGTTCATCGTCTGTCCGATTACTTCGAGGGCATGCCAGAAGAACGCATCCTGCTGCATTATAGCAAGACCGTTCGGGGTTTGGTAGGCATACCAACCCTGCTCAGATGAACGATAGCACTGGAAGAACCAGCCGATGTAGAACTGCGCCGACCGCTGTCGAGTTCCTATCGAAGAACTCAACTTGGAGCTTATTGGGCTGGCTCCGAGACGGGCGGCGCGTCGGAGTTTTTTGCGTCTTCGTCCGAAGGAGAGGACACTTCCGCGAGCTTCATCAGCAATTCGGCAGCGAGATTAAGGAAGTACGGAAACTCGACCACATCGTTGATCGTGATGTCCGTGCCGGTATCGGCATTACGGAGGTTCGTCACCGTCGCATACTTCGGCAGGAGATGTCCGCACGATTTGATAATCGGCTTCAACTGTTCCGTGCCCAATGTGGTCTGGTCGACCTCGCCCTCGATCCCTGCCTCGTTGAAAGCGTCGAGCAAGTAGAGGAGATCGCCGACATTCAGGACCGTGAGATTTACCGAGAACCGCTGTTCGGCAGGGAGTGTGTCGTTGCCACGCCATTCAGGCGCGTACTTCTGCTCTTGCGAGAAACTGATATCCATAGATGTGCCCTTTCGAAATGGGGGCGGCGGATGCCGCCCCCGATGTATTAAGCGTCGTAGCCGCTCGTGACATTGTTCAGTTCGACCCTGAACATTTCGCCAATCGTGTCGTCGTACTCGGCCTTCGCAGTGAAGGAAGCCGTGATCCGGTTCGGCCCGCCAACCGGGGCCGAGAAGGACAGGTACTTCATGCTCGGGATGTGGAACCGAATACCGTAGTAGCCAAGGAACGCTGCGGCGTCGAGCGAGGCGATGTTGCCAAGCGTGAGCGCCGAGTTCACGTTCTGGATCGTAACCCGCATGCGTCGTGCCTCGTACGCGATGAAGGCGTCGTATTCAGCGTGGCTGGCGAACGACAGGGTGCCGCTGATATTCATGCGGCGGAAGCCGTTCATCTGAAACTCCGCGTAGTTTTTGGTGCCGTCAAGCAGGACGACGCCTTCGTGCGGAACTTCAATACCAAGCGTAAGCTGTTCGAAGTTGGCATTGGCTGCGAGGTTCGCCGACGTGGTGTCGGTCGAGACTTCGATGGACGCCATATCCCATACCCAAGGACGACCGCCCGAAGATACCAGCGAGTTGATCGCAGCGATACGCTCGATCCGGCGAACCGTACGAGACATCGCGGTAGCAGTCACACTGGCAAGCTGACCAGCCTGAAAGTCGAACTCAAGCCCGGTGAAGATAGAACCATCGAACATGAAGGCAGAGCCAACATCGCGATAGACCATGACGCCGTACGGCTCAAGGAAGGACTTCGAATCGTGCGCGGTCTGGCGCGGAACGAATACGTGCTGGAAGTAGGGCTTGCCCGCTTCCGTGGTGCTGTTCGCGCCGGTCGAACCGGCGTCGGTAATCAGGGTCGGAGCATCGACGCCGACCGCTGCGTTGAGGAATACACCGATTGCATTCGGGTTCGGTTCCATGACGATGTCACCACCGCCGAAATCAATACCTTTATGCGAAGGCGGCGCGTCGCGCCGTCCGGTGATGGAGCCTTCTTCAAGCTCCTCCAACGTATGTTCCATGCTCTCCGAGACGAAGTTCGTCCAGAGGTTTGCGCTGTCGACCTGATGACCAATCGAGTTCGCCTTGATTAGCGCGATCTGACCGCCTGTACCTGACGCCATGTTTGTGTCTCCTTAATCGACGAATACGAGAACGTCTACTTCGAATGTGGCTAGAGCCATGAACGCGCCAGTATCAGCATCCTTGGCGTTTGCAAACTCAGTTGGACCTAGTTTCGATGTCTCAAGGTCGGTGTCGAAATGAGGATTATCCTTCACCGCGCGCTGAGACAGCTTAACCAAGCCATTCCGGATTGTAGCTGCTTCCTTGTGCGAAGACAAGTCTTGGGCCAAGACCGTAACAATATAGGTGCAGGACACAACGTAGTCGTTCCCGGCCCGAATATCATAGTCAGTCCTGAGAAGGACGACGTCTGCGTACGGCATATTCATGAAGTTTTCGTCCCGCTCGTCACCTTCATACCGGACCAGCTTGAAATCGGTAACGTTGGTTTCGATCAGGGTTCGAAGACTTTCGCCGATGCCATCATAGTCGATCATCGCCCGGCATTCCTTTTGATAATGTCCTTGATCCAGCGGACAACGATAGGCTCACCAATTCGTGTTGCTTCTGCCTCGGTCGAGAATACGCGACGGGCAGGAACCACACTCTCCTTCGCCCCACGGATCGTGATGCTGTTGCCGCTGACATTCTTCAATGCCCTCGGGTTCTTTAACGGGATCGTAACGGAACGACCAGAGAAGCCCGGTGTCCTGAACCCTTTCTCGTGCATTTCGATATTCCAGTCGCCCTTGGCAGAGTGACCGATAACCAGCGTTCCGCCGCTGATCCGAAAGTTGATATTCTTCCGCTCGGTGATCAGAGCCTTCCGGCGACCAGTGCGAGCGCGTGTCCACTTCGACAGCTTATCGTAGTTGCCGTTGTCCTGTGTCGTGATCCGATTGCGGGCGTCATCGCGAAGCGCGCGACCAAGGCGGTTATAGACCACCCCGGTCTTCTTGAGGTCGCGGATGATATTCCGGATACCCTTCTTCGTCGCGGTGACGCCCGTGATCGTAATATTAGTCACTGCTCCGAATGTCCTTCTCGGAAGTGACGTAGTCGACATCAACAGCCTGATCCAGAGGATCGAGAACCGGAGAGAAGACAGGATGGTAGCTGCCGGTAGCGGACCACGCCTCGCTGTCGCCGGTCGTCACAATCGTTGTTCCGGAACCAACCAGAAGCATTTCGCCGGTCGTGAGCTTTTCGAGGAAGCTCGTGGCCCGGTCGTATCGGGCTTGCATGAAGTCCGGTACAGCACCAAGCTTTTCTGCCATCATATTGAAGATGGCGAGGTCGGCAGCAATCTGCGTAATCAGGGGTTCCGTGGTAACAGGGACGACATAGCGGGTTGCCAGAAAGGCATTCATGTAACCCTCGGCGTCAGAAATGAAGATGGATGAAACATCGTCAGAACTGACGTCGAGGGAACCGGCACCAACCATCGAGCCAATGGGCTTATAGCGTGCGAATACATCGGTGATGGTTGCGTAAGACATTAGAAGTATTTACTCCCTCTGCGCTTGAACTCTGGATCGAGCATCTGCTTGACCACGCGAGTTATTTCATCTGAGTTCACGAAATGGCCTTCGATAGTAGCTGACTGATTTTCGTCGATCTGAATGTCAACTTTTACCGCCGTGCCTCGACCAAGAAATTTGCGCGCCTCGGAGAGATACTGGATCGCTTGGAGTGTTCCCATTCCGAAGCTCGCCATGTCTTTCCAGTTGTCATCATAGTACGTTTCTGCCTCACGCGCTAGAGCAATGGCACCCTCGCGATTGCCCTCGTTGAGAACCCAACGCATCCGGTGGATAATGTCGCGGAACCACAGGAACTTGTGCAGCTTGCGTTCGGGGTCGGTCTCGTGATCCCAACACAGGAAGGGCCAGTTACGCTGGAAGCGGTTCTGACGAACGCCCTCGTTGACGTACCCAACATGACCAAGGTCGATGTCTGGCGGCATGTAGCAATTTCCCGGCCCACCCTTCGCGATCTCGAAGTGCTCATGGATATGGCCGCGAGCGATATAACCTGCGCTGGACCGCATGAGACGAGCAGGGCGGTCGATCTGTACCGGCGCACCGCGCGGTGCGACAGTGAAGTGGTGCTGCGGAACGAGGTAACCGTCGAGATGGTTGTGCCGCAGATACTTGCTGATCTGACCAGACAGATACTCGTCGGTATCCATCCAGAGAACCCAATCGAACGTTTCGTAGAGACCCTCGATGCTGGCGTTGCGGGCGTCGTCGAAACCGAAGCCACCAACCAATTCGCCATTCTGTTCGGTCGGAGGTTCGATCTTCTGAACGTCGATGATCTTGTGCCCCATATGGGGATGATCGTCGAAGAACGTCTCGATCAATTCCCGCGTGCGGTCAGTGCTTGGACCCATTGCGAACTGAACGAACTGGACCTTGCGGTCGAGACTGTGCAGCATTTGCATGATGGTGTTTTCGTCGTTCATGCAGATCGCAGCCACGGCGATAGTCTGCCGGTGGTGAGCGTCGATCAGAGCCTTCTTCATAGGAAGTAGCGGCTTGATTTCTCTGTGGTCTGCTTCGAAGGTGTAGAAAAGCTGACCAATCACGCGACCGTCTCGCTCATCGTGTCCGGAAACCAGAGACATCATCTGGAAGTCTGGTTTATTTCCAAACATATCGCGCGCCGCTGCCTTGTCCAGATGCCAGATATGATTGCGCCACATCCATTCGTGCTTCTTCTTCTCGAAGGTCAGAGGCTCCCACGCACCGATTGGTGTCGTGATGACAACGCGACCATGCGGCTTGACGAGGTCTTCGACCGCCGTGGCGACTTCCCACGGACGAACACAATGCTCCAGAACCTCAACGCAAATGGCGAGATCGAAATTGAGACCGGCGATCTGCATCGCATCCTGTGGAGTGTCGACGCGATGGGCTTTCAGGTTCGACGTTCCGAAGTCGGCATCGAAAGCATTGACCATGTCGACATTCTGCTGGACCTGATCGAAAGCGATGAACGTGCGGTCAGGAAAATCCTTCGCCAGCGGTCCAGAGATATGACCCTCGCCACAGCCGTACTCCACGATATTGTCGCCGGGCTTGGTGTATTTTGCGACTGCCTCTTTTATCGCATTGAAGCGGTCGTTGCCACGGGCATAGTCGATACCGTAGTTGATCTCGGGTTTCTTGAACGCATAGAAACGCTTGTAGTAGGAAGCCAGCGTCTCGTAGTTCGGATCGCTCTCGTCGAGGATAAACGGGTAGAACTGCTCGATCTGCCGGGACAATTGAAAAGACGGGGCGTCCAGTTTTTTCTGCGCTGTGAGCAGGGCGTAGGCAGGGATGACGTCGCCGTCCTGAACCAGAGACCACGCCTTCGAAAATAACTTGGTGTCTTCCGGCTTCGCCAGATCGAGAACCTGATTGCAAGCTGTATCCCAATAGAGGTCTTTGCGATCCTTCATGTAGTCGCGCTTGTCATCGACGAGGGACCAGTGGGATAGAGTGTCGCTAACGAACTCTGCGAAGGCGGCACACCAATCATCATCACCGGGTTCCGAATGGACATTCGAATAGTCTTCGAAGAAGATGCCGCAGTCGCCCAAGGTCTCGGGCAGCGCGCCGACGCGCGTCGTCAACATTGGAGTGCCCTGCTCAATACACTCGCGAGCGAGAATGCACGAGGTCTCCTCGAACTGTGTCGGATAGATGTACGCGGCGCTGTCGTGGATAAGCTGGCGCATCTGCTGTTGCGGCAAGCCGCCAACCATCTCGACATTCGGCATAGCTTCCATACGAGCGAATACCCACTCGTAGAAATCGCGCATGTCCTCGGGGAAGTGTGCGTACATCGCCACCTTGAGTTCGTATTCCGGCAGTCGTTCCATGATGCCGCCTTCGCGGATCAGATTGACCAGACCGCGCTCGGGGCGGGCCGCATAGACAAGCTGGTACTCGGAGCGAGGAGCAGGGATGGTCTCGACCGGGACGATGCCGTTGGTGACGACCTTGATACGCTTCTTCGGATATCCGGTAACCTTGTGGATTTGCTTGGCGTACCATTTCGATACAGCCCAAATCTCGTCGAAGGCCCAACCGATCTGATC
>Ga0316189_10003667_pt1 | contig 14909 bp, 13 predicted proteins | sample LowCovwburrow_MG_FD_204930 | JGI IMG/M metagenome (GOLD analysis project Ga0316189, IMG submission 204930) | Coastal sediment microbial communities from Maine, United States - Lowes Cove worm burrow | ecosystem: Environmental > Aquatic > Marine > Coastal > Sediment | place: USA: Maine...
ACTCAATCCGGCTTGTCCCAGAACCCGCTTCGTATCGTCCACAATCCCCAGAATTGATCCCGCAACATACGCCCAGGCGGCGTAAGCGAACATCTTGCGCAAGAGTTTGCTGCGCAGTGCGTGAGATGTAACGGCAATAAACAACCACGCCGCAGACAGCAGCATGGCGACGTAGATCAGGTAGTTGTTTTCAGGCCAGGCGACAGCCGTCGTTATGAGGTTTGTCAGTGCCAGCAAAATGACAAAGAACAGCCATTCGAAGCGCCGCAGGAAAGCGATAACAACGCGAAGTAATCCGGGCATTCCCTTGATGGATCGCGCGCGTTTCTCAAACAGGGGCTCAATTTTCTTGGCCAGCAGCAGCGCGAGAACAAACAAGACAGCGATTAGAGCGAGCTGCGTCAGTACCGCTGGACTGGCCAGGTAGTTGATTGCGAGCATGCCGTATTCGCGGACGAGGCCGGTGAGTCGGTCGAGCATTTTTGTCCCTTATTCGGACTTCAGTAGTTTCGACTTTATTAGCGGCCACGTTGGTGCGTCGCAACAGCTATAGCTGACAAGAGTAACGCAATTTCGAATCGATCGGGTATCGGGTGCGGCTTTGCAGGCGTTCGCGAAACCTCGTTCCGGCTGACGGATAAGCGGGCGTCATACGCTATCCACTGCTAAGCTCCAGTGATATCACTCCTCGAGTAAAACCTATGTTAACGGTTCTAAACGACGTCGAATTACGAATTCTTGGGTGCCTGATGGAGAAGTCCGTCCTCACGCCCGATCAGTATCCGCTGACGCTGAACGCCCTGACGAACGCCTGCAATCAAAAATCCAGTCGTGAACCGATCATGGCACTCGAGAAGGGCGCAGTGCAGCACGGTGTTCGTGGCCTTGAGGCGAAGCACCTGGTGCGAACGGACGAGAACTTCAGGCGTGGCGTCGAAAAATACGCACAGCGTTTCTGCAATACGCCGTATAGCGACATTCAGCTGGAAGCCGACGAATTCGCCGTCTTGACGCTGCTCGTGCTGCGCGGCCCGCAAACGCCCGGGGAGTTGCGCGCTCGCAGCGGCAGGCTGCATCCATTTGCCGACAACAATGCTGTTGTTGAGACGGCGGACAGGCTGGTCGCACGCGTGCAGGGGGCGCTACTCGTGGAGTTGCCGAGAACACCCGGTCGAAAAGATGCCGAATACATGCATTTGCTGGGCGGGGAAATCGACCTCGAAAGCTATAAGGAAGCCGCCGCCGCTGCCCGACCTTCCGTTGCTCCGCGTGGCTCGGCCCTCGAGCAACGCGTCAGCGATCTGGAGGCCGAGGTCGCCCGGCTGCGCGGCCTCATCGAGAACTAGCGCAACCGCCTCAGGCTATTCGAACCTTGAATTTGCGGCCCTTTATGGGCCGACCGGCAAGTTGCCTGAGTGCTGCCCTGCCGACATCCGAGCTTACGGCCACGAAGGCAAACGTGTCGAACAGGTCGATCGAGCCAACATCGGCACCCGCAATACCACCATCGGCTGTCAGGGCACCGAGAATATCGCCGGGACGCAGTTTGTTCTTTTTTCCACCGTTGATGTGCAACGTCACCATCTTTGGCTGTAACGCGTTCGGTGACCCGGTCCCGGCATTCATTGACCGTTCGTTCATCGAAGCATCGGGCTGCAGCGCTGAAATATCCTGCAAGCGCCAGAGCTCCCTTTCTTCTATCAGGCTTACCGCAATTCCCTGCTTGCCCGCGCGGGCGGTGCGCCCGATTCGATGGATATAGACTTCCGCCTGTTTCGGGAGCTCGAAATTGAATACCGCATCAACGTTTTTCACATCGAGGCCACGGGCGGCGACATCGGTAGCTACCAGGACGGTTGCGCTTCGATTGGCAAACCGCACCAGCACCTGGGTTCTTTCGCGCTGCTCGAGATCACCGTGCAGTGCGAGTGCAGCGATACCCTGAGCTCGCAGTTTTGTCGCCACCTCGGCACAGTCGATCTTTGTATTGCAAAAAACGATGTTCAATTCACCGCCGAAAGCGGCCAGCGCTTTGCAGAGTTGGTCAATTCTGTTCTCGCGGGTGACCGGGCACCAGCACTGCGAAATTTCCGCCGGTTTTTCGTCATCCGTTACATCGACTATCTTCGCGTCGCGCTGACAACGGCGGCTGATGGCCCGAATAGACGGTGGATAGGTGGCACTAAACAGCAAACATTGTCGTTTGGCCGGTACATGTTCAAGAATGGCATCCAGCTGATCCGTGAATCCCATATCGAGCAGGCGATCGGCTTCATCCAAAACAACGGACTGCAAAGAACTGAGCTTAAGATTGCCTTTCTGTATGTGTTTCAAGACACGGCCGGGCGTACCTACAACCACGTGAGGACTGCGCTGCAATGACGCGCATTGCGGACCGTAGGGCGCGCCGCCACAAAGGGTCAGGATTTTTACATTGCCGATGGAGCGCGCCAGGCGGCGAATTTCTTTGGCAACCTGATCGGCAAGCTCGCGCGTTGGGCATAGCACCAGTGACTGGGTCGTGAAGTCACCGACAGCCAACTGGTTTAACAGGCCGAGGCCAAAGGCCGCTGTCTTGCCGCTGCCGGTCTTCGCGCGGGCGAGGACGTCATGTCCCTTAAGAATTTCGGGCAGCGTCTCCGCCTGAACCTTCGTCATTACGGTGTATTCGATACGCCGTAAGCCAGACTGCAATTCTGGACGGAGTTCAAGGCGATCGAAGGTGAGGGTCTCGGACATGGTCGCAGGAGTATACCCATACCCACCGTTAGCAACGCGTTTTCCGCGCTGTTGGTGACATCCAGTCGAACAATTCATCGTGCGCTGGCGTACTATGTGTCGACAGGATCTGCGAATCAGGTTCACACCGGGACCAAAGTCATGAGTAAGGAACAAAAGAGCAACAAAGAAACGAAAAAGCAGCCGAGTATGACGCCAAAAGAGAAGAAGGCCGCTAAGAAAGCCAAGAAAAACGAAAAAGGCCGCATGGGCGAGTAAATCGCAGCGTTGCGTCGCTACGCAACGTCTATCCAGGCATTCAACCAAGACACCCATTGCATCCCGCGGGCCATGATCGGCGCGTGGGCTTTTGTGCGCGTCCGTTCAAACCGTCCACCAACCCTACACCCCACCACGAACGAAAATTATCTATGTCACTGTCACTGTTTAAGAATGCACGGATAGAAATTCTGTCCGGTCTCACCGTTGCGCTCGCTCTGGTCCCCGAAGCCGTCGCCTTTGCGTTCGTCGCCGGAGTCCAGCCACTGGTCGCCTTGTACGCCGCGTTCATGGTTGGTCTCATCACGTCAGTATTTGGCGGACGCCCAGGAATGATCTCCGGTGCAACGGGCGCGCTGGCTGTTGTTATGGTCAGCCTCGTCGCCGAGCACGGCGTGGATTATCTTTTCGCGACCGTCGTTCTCATGGGGGTGTTGCAGCTTGTTGCCGGGCTGTTTCGCCTCGGCAAGTTTATTCGCATGGTCCCGTATCCAGTGATGCTGGGTTTCGTCAACGGGCTTGCTATCGTCATCTTTCTCGCGCAGCTTGAGCAATTCAGAGTCACCGACGCCAGCGGTGCGGTTGTCTGGATGCAAGGTGGCCAGTTGTTCACCATGTTGGGCATTGTCGCGCTGACGATGGCTGTTATCTTCTTATTGCCCAAAATCACCACGACATTTCCGGCGCCACTGGCCGGGATATTGGTTGCTACAGCACTGGTATTGTTCGTTGGGGTGGATACGCGTGCGGTTGGGGATCTCGCCACGATCTCCGGCGGCTTGCCAGAATTCAATATTCCCGCGGTACCGCTGAATCTCGAGACGCTCTACATCATCTTCCCGTATGCGATCATTCTCGCCGGGATCGGACTGATCGAATCATTGTTGACGCTAACCCTCATCGACGAGATGACGGAAACCCGCGGACGCAACAGTCAGGAGTGTGTCGCGCAGGGCGCAGCGAACGTTGTAACCGGATTCTTCGGTGGCATGGGGGGTTGCGCGATGATTGGGCAAAGCATGATCAATATTAAGTCCGGCGGCAGGGGTCGCCTCGCGGGTATAGCCGCATCGCTATTCCTGCTGTCATTCATCCTGCTCGCATCGGGCTGGATCGAAATGATTCCTCTTGCGGCGCTGGTCGGTGTGATGCTGGTCGTGGTGATCGGGACATTCGAATGGTCCTCTATCCGAATCATGAACAAGATTCCCAGGGCAGACGCGTTTATCCTTATATTGGTATCCGCGATTACAGTCGCCGCAGATCTTGCGATTGCGGTTATTGTTGGTGTGATCGTTTCCGCGCTCGTGTTCGCATGGGAGAGCGCCAACAACATCTATGTCGAGGTCACGTCTGAAACCGACCAGCAAAAAACCTATGTTTTGCACGGGCAACTCTTCTTCGGTTCTATCAGTGGCTTCAAAGACCTGTTTCACCCGCGAAAAGACCCGGCAGATGTCGTGATCGATTTTCACCGCTCTCGCGTCTGGGATCATTCGGCACTGGAAGCTATCGACGCACTGGCAGAGCGCTATTTACGCAACGGCACGCGCCTGCATGTGCGCGGTCTTAGCGTGGATTGTAAAGATCTGCTCCACAAGGCTGCAAATATGGTGGAAACCGATCTTAACGGCGACCCGCACTATCGGGTCGTTGTGGATTACAAAGAGCACCCGCCAGTAGAATCTGCCTGATCTTTAACCATAGTCGACGGAAATAAAGTCCGGACATCAACAGCAGCGCGAGCCAGCTAAAGGTACCACCACCGCCGTCATTGTCATTGGCGCTGCTTGTGGCGCTGTTCACCCTGACCTGTCCGGTTGCGCTGTTGTTAGTCGTGTCGCTATCCGCCTCGCTGGCCGAAGCGACAACTGCAAATGTCTGATCGCCCAGCGTGGTGCCGGTAAACACCGCGTTGATGGTGCTGGTCGAATCCACAGCCAGGCTGCTGCTTGCGTCGCACGTTGCTACGTTGCTTGTGACCGAGCAATTGCCATTGGACCAGTTCGCACTCTCGACGCGCAGTCCGCTGCCGGGTGTAATCGTTACTGACGCGGCGCTCGCTGTACTTGGACCGCGATTGTCGATGGTGATACGCGCGGTTGCCGTACTGTCGATTAGCACTTGGACGAGGGATGTTGTGACACTGATATCGCTCGCTGGATTTACCGTCAGGCTCAGCGTTGACTGGTTGTTGCTCGTGTTCTGATCGGACGTTGCCACTGCCGTTGCTGAAAAAGTCTTGTTGCCCGATGTTGTCGGCGTCACTGTGAGATTGACCGTCGCGCCTGAGCCAGCAGGGATGGTGCCTATTGAACAGCTTGCGGTTCCAGATCCGCTGCTGCAACTGCCGATACTTGTTGAGACAGCACCGAGCGTAACGTCAGAGGGAATATTGACATCCAGGCTCACACCCGTCGCATCGCCGCTACCGGCGCTATCGACATTGAAAGTGATCGTTGCATTGTCGCCAAGTAAAATATCGCCAGGCGGATTGCCGTTAATCGCGACGTCCTCGCTGGCAAGCGTCGACACGCAGGACGCGGCGGCAACCTGAGCGGTCATCTGTTGAATGCTGCAGGCTGAAAATTGATCGCTGTTGTTCAGCCTCGGCGCCATCAGGAAATTCTGGGCCGTACTCTCGCAGGCACTGCCGCTGGTTCCGTCGTGCGGTGCGCCGAAATTGTGGCCGATCTCGTGCGCTATAATCAGGCTGTCCGACGTTGCGCTAGAGCGCGCTTCGGTCAAACCGACGCCGAAACGGCGACTGCACAATGCTCCTGTGTACGCGATACCCACCGTGCTGGTGCTCACATCGCCTGTGTCGGGATCCGTTGATGTGATGTTCTTACCGGTGAACAGGTGCGTCAGTCCGCCGCGCTGGGCGGACGGGGCCGCGAAACGAAAGTCAGCAACTTCGTCCAGAAGATCGCCGCCCTCCGTTTCGCTGGAGAACGGGTCATTTGCCGATGTGAAGATGTCCGTATGAGACACGGTAAGTTGCACACCCAGCTGCGAGCTAAAAATACCATCGACGTTGTTCATACGCGTAATCATTTCGGCTTCGGTATTGCTGTTGGCGTTCGTGAAGGCGGCATCGGCGATGATGCTGACATCGAGATTCGAGATGGCACCTGGCCCCTCGGCAGCCATTGCTTCGAAGTCTGCTGCGACCGCGCGAAACAGGTCACCGGCGGTCTTCGGCTCTCGCGTGCCTGCGCCCGAGCTTGCACAACTGAAGGCGCCGGAGGCGATTTTCAGATCGTCGAGACGAAAAATATAGGGTTTATCGGGCGCCGTTGCATCGGTTTCGATGGCAAACAAGGTTTCGCCATCCGAGAACATTCCGCGCGGAACACCACCGACAAAGACCAGACGCACCCAGGAGTTGGGCGCGCTTTCGATATGGCCGCGGTAGATCTCGATGTTACCCCCGAGCTGGGCGCGCGCTGCAAGGTTCAGCACACTGTGATTTGGCGCTAGTTTCAAGTCATATTGTCGCCCCAGCGCATTGAAGCGCATGGCTGCAACAGGCCGGTCAATGCTGTCGATCGACTCAGGCGCGCCGACCGTGGCGGCATGCTGAATTTCCAGCTGCTGCAGGTCCTCGCGATGGTCGATTCTGATGTCGTCCGCAGCCTGCGCGAAGGGCAGCAGGAAGCAAGCAAGAAACAGTGCAATAGCGCGTATAAGCGTAGGGTTCATGAGGGCGCCCGAGAGTCTATTTTAGCAAAGCTTAAGCTAAGCAAATTATTCGCAAGCACTGCAAGGAACAAACCGTCTTCGATTGGCGACGATTGGCGACAAAGTGTGCGATGGGTCTCAATTCGTCATTTTGGCCCGCGTTTCAACGCACAGTCGGCAATTTTATCGTTAGCGAGATAGGCATCGAATTCGGCTTGCCGGAGCAGGTAATAATCGCTCCCCAGCTGCAACGGAAAGAACGTGGCGTAGTCACTCCCATCATTTATTGAGAGCTCGAGCACTGCGTCGTCCAGCGTGTAGCTGCCTGTCTTGGGGAAGTCTGGAAATGGATCGATCAGTTCGCCGTTTTCATCAACCCGGCGCTCGTCCGTAAATCGTTGCCAGGTGAACGTCCCATCGAACAACTTGATGGTGTCGCCTTCATAGGCAATGCACGCAGGTTTATACAGTCCATCGATGTTTGCGCACGAGACCAACAGTGGTACAAGCACAAAAAAAATCAGGCGTAAGGTTGGCATAGAGGCCTCTGCATGTTGTCGTCAAGTCCTTGTGGGATAAAAGTCTGCTGCGATGAATCCCAATAGTGACCCGCTCGATCTCACACCGTACATCACGGTAACGCAGGTCCGTTGAGTCTCCCGACTCAGGTATTCTTCGCAAGCGAACGCGCCACGAAAGGCAACATCCTTGAGCAGGGATAAACTCTCAGAATAAGGACGACCGGACAAGTCTTGACCAAATGAATCGGCATCGATCTCGCCGGGTCGTATATTGGAGCTTACCTGTTGACCCGCCCGATCGATCGCGTACAGCAATTCGCAACCTTCTAAAACGCCGACGTATTGAGCCAGCAAGTTGTCGAGCTGGCTTCGATCGGACCAATAGGTCTCTGCCTGCTTGGCGATAACACGAAGTCGTCCATCGAACTGCTCGCGCAAATCCTCGTGGCTTCGTTCCGCGCTCTGCTGATCTGAATGTTCCATTTTCCACTCCGCTACCCAGCTATTGTGCCGTAAAGGGCTCGATCACCTGCTTATCGCTGCAGAAGTGGCTTTGCAGGATTTGTGCCAGTACGACGTTCTTGTTGGACCGCTGAAAATACAGGTTTCTGCCGATAGTTTGCCAGAAAATTTTCGCCTCCTGCACGATTAAGGTGCAAAAGTGCCGACTCGCGCACAAGGATTGTGCACAAATTGTACGCAAGCATGCGTGAGTTTTTTTCATTCGGGAACTGAGTTTTTTTCGTTTGTGCAAGATTCCGCAGCTAACCTAAGGTGAACAGGCACAGTTGTCGTGCGACTCTGATTGTCGCGCCGCCGAAAAGTCCAGCCCGAGGTTACTCCCACCATGCCCAATATTACCGTTTTCGATGTCGCCGGCCTCGCCGGAGTATCGATAAAAACCGTGTCCCGTGTTGTAAACAATGAACCGTACGTGCGTCCGTCGACCAAGGAGCGCGTCGACAAAGCGATCGCCGCACTCAACTATGTACCCGATGAGTCGGCCCGGTTTTTGGCGAGCCATCGCGGTCAGCGTCAGCGCTAAGGCCTGAGATTCATCCAATCTCCCGTCCGCGACATCGGCGGCTGGCGAACTGGCATGCTTAATGCAGTAACCCGGCTATGCCAACGGGTAATCACAAGACATCTCTCAGGGGACTGCGCACATTCTGCGTAGCGGCTCGCCATAAGAGCTTTCGCGACGCAGCGGAGGAGCTGTATGTCACGGCGTCGGCAGTCAGCCATCAGATCAGGAATCTGGAACAGGAGTTCGGTCGGAACCTGTTCAACCGAGACGGCGGCGCTCTCACACTTTCAGACGCTGGCGCATCCCTCTATCGCGATGTCAGTCCGCTCATTATCGAACTGGACAGGGCCGCTTCGCACTACAAGCTGTTATCCGCACGCAGTTCATTACGCATATCCGTACAACCCTTTTTTGCGAGCGAATTATTTGTGCCGCGTTTGGCGGAGTTCACGGCGACACACCCGGGGATTGACCTAAATGTCGATACCAGTGATGAGTCGACTGAGAAGCATCCGGGCAACGCGGACGCATCGATTCGGATTTTTAAGTCAAAGCCCAAAGGTCTGGCATCGGATCATCTGTTCCCGCTAAACCTGGTTCCAGCGTCATCGAAGGATTTTCGCGACACGCTAAGAGTCAGGTCGAAAAAGATCGTTAGTGAATTCCCTCGGATCGTTCACGAATCGCGCCCAAGAGCCTGGAGCCAATGGCAACGCTCGGCCGGAATCGAATTGCCGACGGCAGCGACGACCGTAAGGCTTGACTCGATGATCGCGGTGGTCCGCGCCGCACAACGCGGACTCGGTGCGGCGCTCGTGCCAGCCCGTCTATGTGGAACGATGTTCGGCTCGGGAACCCTTGTGCCACTTTTCGAACACGAACTGGAAACGGCCGATGGATTCTATTTCGCCTGCGCCAAAGATGACGCAAAAAATGAAGACGTTCAGATGTTGCGTGATTGGGTGGTAACAACGTTTGCAATAGCACGGTGAATTTTATTCACGTGGGCGAGGAATTTTTCTCGTTTGTAAGTCCACGGTCACCGTCCTATCTTTTGACAGGACACGAACAGACACACGTCTCGTCAACGCCACCTCAACATCGCTCGGAGATAGCAACGTGAAACATGCAGAACGAACAAACCTGAAGTTCCAGCTTCCCGGACTGGCCGCGTTATTGTCTATCGCGCTCCTGGGTACATCCGCCATGGCCGATGGCGCGGATCCAAAGTTTACAATGACCACAATCATCGATTCGGATCACGGCAGGGTCGTCGCCGCTGGTGACTATGAGCAAGCAATCGAGAAAATTGCTGCTTTAGACAACGCCAACAATGAGTTCTTTAACAATATCAATCTCTGTGTCGCCTATACCAAGACCAACAATCTCAGCGATGCAGTGATCGCCTGTAATTCAGCGGTTGATCAGGCGAGCGAAATGACGATTGATCGACGCAGCGACTGGTCTGAGGCTGCTCAGGAACGCGTTATTAGTAAATACCGGGCAATGGCGCTGTCGAATCGCGGCGTACTGCACGCGGTACTCGGCGACATCAAGCTCGCACGCGAGGACTTCATGGAAGCTCTCGATGCTAAAACTCACACTCGTGTTGTAAAGGTTAACCTGGCGCGTCTCGGCGAAGTCGAAGCCAAGAAGGTTTAACCAAGCCATGTGGCCCGCTACACCCCCCCCAGTAGCGGGCCGCATTTTTCACGTATCATGGCGGTCTCAAAGGAGGCCAACCATGTTTCGTTTCGCCCGGTATATTTCATTCGCTGCTGTGAGCTTTCTCGCCGCCTGTAGTGCGGCGCCAAAAGAGTCATTCTCGCTCGTCGAAGCGACAATAGCCGATGTGCAAACGGCCGTTCAGTCGGGGCAGGTTTCGTGCCTTGATGTGGTTGAGGGCTATATCGCCCGAATCGAAAAATACGATCAGGCGCGCGGAATCAACGCGATTACAGTGATTAACCCGAATGCGATAAAACGTGCGATGGAGGTAGACGCTGCGATCAGTAATGGCGATGCGCTACCGGATCTCTTCTGCACACCGCTCTTGGTCAAAGATAACTTCGATACACAGGACATGGTGACAACCGGCGGTTCGATCACACTGATAGACAGTTATCCGCCAGACGACGCGTTCATGGTGAAAGTGCTCCGTGAAGCGGGTGCGATTGTGCTGGCGAAAACCAACATGGCTGAATGGGCTTTTGTGCCAACGCAAACGGTGTCTTCCTCATACGGACGTACGGCCAATGCCTACGATGCAGATTACGTGCCGGCCGGCTCATCCGGCGGCACGGCCTCCGGCGTTGCCGCGAGCATGGGGGTTGCCGGTTTGGGCAGTGACACCGGAAACTCGATTCGTGGGCCGTCATCACATTTGGCGCTGTTCGGCATTCGTTCCACGCTCGGACTCACAAGCCGAGACGGCGTTATCCCGCTCATCTTCGATCGCGATATTGCGGGCCCAATGACGCGCACGGTAGAGGACGGTGCGCGTCTGTTTAATGTCGTCGCCGCGTACGATGCCGCAGATCCCCTGGCAGTCCCCGGAAAGCGGGAAGCGGACTACACCGCGTTTCTCAATAAAGACGGGCTCAAGGGCAAGCGCCTCGGCGTGTTCCGCTTTCTGGTCGATCACGACGATGCGGATGAAGAAATCACAGCGCTGTTTAACGCGGCGATCGAAGACCTGCGGGCCGCTGGCGCCACTATCGTTGATCCCCTCGAAATTGAAAACTTCGAAGAGATCTCTGAATCGATCGGCTGGTGCGGGCGATTCCGCTACGATCTTGCCCAGTATCTCAAGACGCTCGACGACCCTCCGTTTCTGGACGTTAACGAGGTCCTTGAGACGGGTGAGTACGCAGCAGAATCAAAAGAGTCTCTTACCTACTACGCAGAAAGTCCGCTGGATATTAAACCCGATGATTGGGAAGAGCCGTGTCCAACCTGGCCAACGGATCCGATTCGCAATCAACTTCTGGCAAATACGGTGGCGGCGATGGATGCCGCGAAACTGGACGCCCTGATATACCCAACGTGGTCCAATCCGCCAGCACACATTGATGCCGCTGTGGAGGAGTACAAAGGCGACAACAGTCAGTGGCTGGTACCGGACACGGGCATCCCCGCGGTTACCGTGCCAATGGGCTACTGGCAGGACACACTGCCGGCCGGCCTGCAGTTCGCGGGAAGGCCGTATGCGGAAGGAACCTTGATTGAACTGGCTTATGCTTATGAGCAACGAACGCAGCATCGCCGAGCACCGGAAGGGTTCGAGTCAATCGCAAACTAGTCGCGTTGCTTATCCAGCCGCTTTATCCAGTTTGCTGCCAAGTCGATCCATTGATCGGTACCGTCACTCTCCCGCCCGGGACCAAAGCCGTGCCCGCCGTGGGCGAACAAATGCACCTCAGCATCGACGTTGTTTTCTCTCAAGGCGTCAGCGTACAGCGTTGATTCTGTGTAGTGACTGACGTCGTCGTCCACCGCGTGGACCAAAAACGCGGGCGGACTGTTCTTGTTCACATGGCTCAATAAGGTCTCTTTCTTCACTTCGTCGTCGGTCAACTCGCGGTAGTAAAGGTTCTTCTCCAGCCAGTCCCGGTTGATCGGGCTTAGCTTGGATGTGCCGTACACCAAAACGGCGTAATCGGGGTTCAATAGCGGATTCGGGTCCGGATGGACCATGGAGTAAACGGCCAGGTGGCCGCTGGCCGAAAAGCCGACCACGCCGATCTTTCCACTACTGATGTTTGCGGAATCCTGTTCCGCCCGCAGCAACGCCATCGCCCGTCGAAAATCGGCAAACGGTACTTTCTGCGGTTGCGTTGCTGTGCGGATATCAGGAACACGGTATTTCAGAACGGCACTCGAAATCCCTTGCGCGGCGAATGCTGCCGCAATCTCTGAACCCTCATGATAGATCGCGACAACGTCATAGCCACCGCCCGGCATGATCAGAAGCCAGCTCTTCGGATTATCGCCGGCGGGATAAAGCGTCAGCGTTGGCCGAGTGACGCGGTGCGCACAGCGCACACCACCCCAGCAATCGTCGACAGTCTCCAGATCTGCGACTGATTTGGCGAAGGGCGGTGTCTGATCCGGCCAAAGTGGAATCTCCTGCTGAGCTACGGCAACGGACAGGTACGATAAGAAGCTGATGGCTGCAAGATATCGCATGGCCTGCTAGTCGAATAGCGGTCGCAGCCGCGCAACGCCCTTGCGAATATCGTCTTCGTTGTAGTGCGCAAAGCACAGGCGCATGCAATTCGTAAGACCCCCCATGGTCGAGAACACGGCGCCTTGCTGGAAGCCGGTTTCGAGTTCGCGCGCTTTGTCGCGGAGCGTTGCGGTGTCTATGTCATCGTTCAACTGGACCCAGACGAAGTAGCCACCTCCCGGTTTTGTCCAGCTGGCGATACCATCAAAGTGTTGCTGCAGCGCATCGTCCATGGCTTCAACCCTGCCGCGGTAAACCTGCTTCAGCGTCTCGATATGCGCTGCCAAGGTGCCGTCTTCTATCGATTGCCTGACAATATGTGAGCCGAGGTGGTTCAGGCTGCCACCACTGTTCACATAACCGCCATTGACGAGCTTCTTCTTTAAATGCCCGGCAGTTTGAATCCAGCCGAGGCGCAAGCCGGGCGCAAGGATTTTTGAAAACGAACCCAAGGACACAACGTGATTGCTTGCAACCATCGTCCCGTAGGCGGGCGGTGGCGACTCGTAGTAGTTCAATAGTTGATAGACCTCGTCGGCGAGCACGAGAAAGTCATGTTCTTCGGCTAGCGCAACGATTTCGCGACGCCGTGATTCCGTGGTGCATTGCCCACCCGGATTGTGATAACTCGGAATCGTGTAAAGGAACGCGGGACTGTGTTGTTCGAGCGCCGCCCGCAACGCACTGATAACGATGCCATCATCGTCGATCGGGATGCCGACGATATTGAGTCCGTGATCGCGAAAAATCTGGAAGGCGAGGAAGTAGCTGGGTTCTTCGACAAAAACAGTATCGCCGGGCGCCGCAAAGACCAACGACGATAGATCCAGTCCCTGTGAGTTGCCGGACGTTACGAACAACTCTTGCGCGACAACGTCTGCGCCATACCCTTGCGACAGGAACGTCGCCAACGAGTCGAGAAATCGACCATCGCCGGCGAGCACGCCGTAGTTGAGATCAAATGGTTCGGCGGCGGCAAAAAAACCTTCGCTCGATCGTTGTACCAGCTCGACTGGCAGCAGGTCGGCCGATGGCTGCCCGATACCGAGGTTGATCGTACCCGGGGGCGGCTGTTCTTCGAAGGTTACGGTCTTGGTTGCCGCCTCTTTAATATTAGTGTCGGACATAACGAATATTTCCCCTCAGGTGCTCGTGCTTGCCATTGAAACGCGGCAGGCGGCGATTGATGCTGCAGGACTAAAATCAATGCGCGGATTCAACATTGGTGCGATTTCCGTTAGCATGCAATTTGGAATACCAAATTTCGCAAAATAATAGCACAGTAAAAAATCGACGAGTCTGGGTGACAACAGAACAGGGGCTTTGGGCGTAATCTCGGCTACACCACTCTTTGCGACTGCCGCAGGAATGAATCAGGCTGGGTACATCGACTTTTGGGGAGTTCAATGTTGATTGAATACGAGGACTATCGTGTCGAAGATCCGGACTCGCTGGAGACGCCGGCCATGCTGGTGTTTCAGGACCTGGTCGATTACAACATCAAGAGCGTTTGTGAGTTGGTGGGCGGCGGCGAGAATCTGATTGCGCACGTTAAAACACACAAGGCGGAAGCGATAGCACGAAAGGCGATCGAGCAGGGAATTGCGGGTTTTAAATGTGCCACTTTGAAGGAACTCGAAATGGTGCTCGATGCAGGCGCCTCGCATGCCATTCTTGCCTATCCCCAGTGTCAGACGATAAAAGTAGAGCGACTCTGCGATCTGACCGCAGCGCACCCGGACGCGTGGATTACCGCAATCGTGAGCTCGCCATTTCATCTTGAGGTGCTGGCAAGCGTCGCTACGCGTCGTGAGCAGGTTTTGCGAGTGATGCTGGATCTGGATGTCGGTATGCATCGGACCGGTATCGGATTCGGGCAGGAAGCCGATCAGCTGTATCGGGCAGTCGATGCCCATCCTTATCTGCAAGCAGCCGGGTTGCATTTGTACGACGGGCACGACAACTACAGCGATTTGAGTCAGCGCGAAGCACAGGCGCAAGCGCACATTGAGTCATTGCAGGCGTTCAAGCGGCAGCTTGAATCGGCCGGCATGCCCGTGCCCTATGTAGTTGCAGGAGGCAGTTGGTCGTTTCCCTACTACGCACGTACCGAAGGCATGTACGGATCGCCAGGTACTTTTATCTACTGGGACGCGGGTAATGCGCAAGGCATGCCCGATATGCCGTTTCGCTTCGCTGCACTGATACTGACCCAGGTAGTGGACAGTTTTCCCCACGCCGGAACGATCACGACCGATCTTGGCTGTAAGGGCATCAGCTCAGATCTTCTGCTCGAAGAAAGGGCAACTTTGCTTGGCCATGAGCAAGCGGAAATGGTGTGGCAAAGCGAAGAGCACGCCATGTTTCGGATTGCAGGGGAGCTTCCGGCCGTAGGCGATTACTTGCTGGCAGTGCCCGGTCATATTTGCCCCACGACGATTCGCTACCCGGG
>Ga0316189_10003668_pt1 | contig 14908 bp, 13 predicted proteins | sample LowCovwburrow_MG_FD_204930 | JGI IMG/M metagenome (GOLD analysis project Ga0316189, IMG submission 204930) | Coastal sediment microbial communities from Maine, United States - Lowes Cove worm burrow | ecosystem: Environmental > Aquatic > Marine > Coastal > Sediment | place: USA: Maine...
CTCTATGGAACCCGCCCACGCAGCAGCGGCAAGCAGACCGAGACTCAGTAACAGGGTGACAAGGAATTTCATAATCTAGATGTGCAGTCTCCTGAAGTCTGTATGTGATTCGCTACGGTCCCAGACTTCGGTAAAAAAATCCAGCTTTCTACGCACTTCAACCGGGTTGTAGAAATTGGCAGTGCCTTCATACAGGTCGGCCAGCGGGCGATGCACGAGCCCGCAGTCATCGGCGATCATAAAGGCTTCGTTGTAGCGGTGGTAATCCGAGTTGGACTGGCGGATTTCTATGGAGCTGCTTAAACGGCGACCCAGTTCGATCAGGCGGTGACTGCGCTTGATCGCCGGCTGGGGATCCTGGACCAGCACGCGAATACGGGCCTTGCGGTTGCGCACACACAGCTGCTGTGCGGCATCAATAAATACCTGGCGGTCGTAAAGATCCGGGTCCAGATCGCGGCTGAATATTTCAACTGTTGCCCGGGTCTGTTCGAGCATCAGGTCTGTCGCGTGCAGGGTGTCGCTACGGGACAGCAGCTCGATCACCATGTCCGAAATTCCGAGTCTGAGTTCGACAAACCGCCTGAAGTTTTCTTCCTTATCCATGGCGAAAGGGTACTTGTATATAACCCGGCTGTACAGCAGGCCTCAACTATATTCGCAAGCCGCTGCAGCCGCGAGCTGGCGGCGTGGATTTACACCCTTGCAGCTGGCAACATAGGAGCGGTCCCTTTATGCCCGATGGTTTTTCGGGTGCTGACCGCGACAGCAGGCTGTAACAATCGCGGCGAAGGGATGAAGATGTGAAGGTATTTTCCGCATGGCCCACTAGACCGATTTCGCCTGTTCAACGGCGTTGCCGATGTAGCTCGATGGTGTCAGCGTGGCGAGTTCCTGTTTTGCCTGGTCCGGAATATCCAGAGCTGCGATAAAAGTCTTCAGGGATTCGGCACTGATACCCTTGCCGCGCGTCAGTTCCTTGAGTTTCTCGTACGGCTGTTCCACGCCGTAACGACGCATCACCGTTTGCACGGCTTCCGCCAGCACTTCCCAGGTCGCATCCAGGTCTTCCTCAAGACGTGCAGGACTGGCTTCCAGTTTGCCGACGCCACGCAGCAGCGAGTCACAGGCGATGACCGAATGTGCGACGCCGACACCCAGGTTGCGCAATACCGTTGAGTCGCTCAGGTCGCGCTGCCAGCGGGATACGGGCAGCTTTATGGCCAGGTGGTCGAAGATGGCGTTGGCGATTCCCAGGTTGCCCTCGGCATTTTCAAAGTCGATAGGGTTGACCTTGTGCGGCATGGTCGATGAGCCGACTTCACCGGCGATCGTTCTCTGCTTGAAATAACCCAGCGATATGTAACCCCATACATCGCGCGCAAAGTCGATCAGGATAACGTTGAAACGGGCGAAGGCGTCAAACAGCTCGGCGATATAGTCGTGCGGTTCGATCTGGGTGGTATGGCTGTTCCAGTCCAGCCCCAGTCTGGTAACGAAGTTTTTCGCAAACTCCGGCCAGTTAACATCCGGGTAGGCAATCAGGTGGGCATTGTAGTTGCCCACCGCGCCATTGATCTTACCCAGCAATTCAACGCCGGCAATCTGTTCGCGTTGACGCTGCAGGCGCCAGACAACGTTGGCAACTTCCTTGCCCAGCGTGGTGGGCGAGGCAGGCTGGCCATGGGTGCGCGCCAGCATCGGCATCTGCGCGGTACTGTGTGCCAGTGCGGTGAGCGTTTGTATGAGTTCGTCGACCTGTGGCAGCACCACCTGGCCGCGTGCTTCGCGCAGCATCAGGGCATAGGCCAGGTTGTTGATGTCCTCGGAGGTACATGCAAAATGAATAAATTCGCTGATCGCTTCCAGTTCGTTGTTACCCGCAATCTTTTCTTTCAGGAAATACTCGACTGCCTTGACGTCATGGTTGGTGGTGCGCTCGATGTTCTTGACGCGCTGGGCGTCCTCTTCGCTGAACCTGGCGGCGATGCCATCGAGTACCTTGTTGGCGTGTTCGCTGAGGGCAGGCACTTCCGGGATACCGGCGTGTGCGGCCAGCGCCTGTAACCAGCGTACTTCAACCAGTACCCGGTGCTTGATAAGGCCGAACTCGCTGAATATCGGGCGCAGTCCCTCGGTCTTGCGGGCATAGCGGCCGTCAACGGGGGATACGGCGGTGAGTGATGTCAGGTCCATGGCGGGAATGTTTCCTGTCATTCAGGCGGCCAGTTGCCGCAATACATAGTGCAGAATACCACCATGCCGGTAGTATTCGATTTCCTGTGGTGTGTCGATACGCACCCGCGCCTGGAAGCTTGTCTCACTGCCGTCTTCAGCGACCGCACGCACAGTGACCTGTTTCGCAGACCCATCACCCAGGCCATCGATACTGTAGGTCTCTGTGCCGTTTAATCCCAGTGACGTGGCAGTATCACCATCGTTGTACTGCAATGGCAGGATACCCATGCATACCAGGTTGGTTCGATGGATACGTTCGTAGCTTTCTGCGATGACCGCTCTCACGCCTAACAGTCGCGGACCCTTGGCGGCCCAGTCGCGTGACGACCCGGAGCCGTATTCCTTGCCGGCAAGCACCACCAGCGGGGTGCTTTCGTCCCGGTAGCGCATGGCAGCGGCATAGATGCTCATCTGTTCACCACTGGGCTGATGTACCGTTACGCCGCCTTCGGTGCCGGGTGCCATCAGGTTGCGCAGGCGGATATTGGCAAAGGTGCCGCGCATCATGACTTCGTGGTTGCCGCGCCGTGAGCCCAGTGAATTGAAGTCGCTCATTTGTACGCCTTGCACCAGCAGGTATTCGCCTGCCGGGCTGTCCGCCTTGATGGCGCCTGCGGGGGAGATGTGGTCGGTGGTGACCGAGTCGCCCAGCAAAGCCAGTACACGGGCACCCTGGATATCCGCGATCTCGCCGGGTTCTTTGCTCATGCCTTCGAAGTAGGGCGGGTTTTGAATGTAGGTTGACTCGTTGTTCCAGCCGAACAGCTTACCTTCCGGTGAATCGAGATCCACCCAGCGTTCGGCACCCTTGAAGACATCCTGGTACACATCGGTAAACTCTTTGCGATTGACACTTTGGGCAACAGCGTCGCTGATTTCTTTCTGCGTCGGCCAGATATCTTTCAGGAAGACGTCATTGCCTCCGGCGTCCTGGCCAATCGCTTCGTTATAGACATCGATATTCATGGTGCCGGCAATTGCGTAGGCAACTACCAGCGGGGGTGACGCCAGGTAGTTCATGCGCACTTCAGCATGTACGCGTCCTTCAAAGTTGCGGTTGCCGGATAACACCGCGCAGACCGACAGATTGCCCTCTTTGATTGCTGCGGATACCGGTTCCGGTAACGGGCCGGAATTGCCGATACAGGTGGCACAGCCGTAGCCGATGACGTGAAAGCCCAGCGTCTCCAGGTCATCCATCAGGCCGGCCTGTTTCAGGTATTCGGTGACCACCTGCGACCCCGGTGCCAGCGAAGTCTTGACCCAGGGTTTGACCTGCAAGCCCAGGGCGGCGGCTTTTTTGGCGACCAGTCCGGCGCCCAGCATGACGGAGGGATTCGAGGTGTTGGTGCAGGACGTGATAGAGGCGATGACCACGGCGCCGTCATCCAGTTCGAAGTCTTGTCCATTGATGGTGCCTTTGGCCGGTTTGCTGCTGAGGTTGCGCTCTGCCTGCAGCGCACTCAGTGAGTCATTGAACATGGTTTTCGAAGCGCTTAACGGGATACGGTCCTGGGGCCGCTTGGGGCCGGCCAGGCTGGGTACTACTGTCGACATGTCGAGTTCCACAATGCTGGTGTACTCGGCATCCGGCTGACCGGGTGTGCGAAACATGTCCTGTTCTTTTGCATAGGCTTCTACCAGCGCGATCTGGTCTTCGTCGCGTCCGGACAGGCGCAGGTAATTCAGCGTCTCGTGGTCGATAGGGAAGATGCCGCAGGTCGCGCCGTACTCGGGCGCCATATTGGCCAGGGTGGCGCGGTCAGCCAGTGACAGGTGATCCAGGCCGTCGCCGAAGAACTCCACGAATTTCCCGACTACGCCGTGTTTGCGCAGCATTTCAACGACCAGCAGGACCAGGTCAGTGGCGGTGGCGCCTTCCGGCAGTTCGCCGTTCAGCCTGAATCCGACCACCTGCGGAATCAGCATGGAGACCGGCTGGCCGAGCATGGCGGCCTCGGCCTCTATGCCGCCAACACCCCAGCCCAGTACACCCAGGCCGTTGATCATGGTGGTGTGGGAGTCGGTGCCGACCAGGGTGTCGGGATAGGCTTGCAGCACACCATTGTTTTCCTGTCCGAAGACTACACGGCCCAGGTATTCCAGGTTGACCTGGTGCACGATGCCGGTGTCCGGTGGCACCACTTTGAAGTTGGAGAACGCTTTCTGACCCCATTTCAGAAAGCTGTAACGTTCCTGGTTGCGCTGGTATTCAATTTTCGCGTTGAGGTCGACAGCGCCACTGTTGCCGAAGCTGTCGATCTGTACCGAGTGATCGATAACCAGTTCGGCGGGTTGCAGAGGGTTGATTTTTTCCGGGTCGCCGCCTAGCGCCTTCATGGCGTCACGCATCGCGGCCAAATCAACAACGGCCGGCACGCCGGTGAAGTCCTGCATCAATACTCGCGCTGGTCGGTAGGCGATTTCCTGGTTCGGTTCCGCTTTCGGGTCCCAGTTGATCAGGGCTTCTATATCGTCCCTGGTGACGGTCTTGTCGTCTTCAAAACGAAGCAGATTTTCGAGCAGTACTTTCAGCGAATAGGGCAGGCGCGAGATGTCTTTTTCCAGGGCGGGCAGACGGTAAATCTCGTAACTGTTGGCGCCGACAGACAAACTGCCGCGAGTCGAAAAACTGTTGCTCATTCAATGCTCCTGCAAACCATATTCAAACAAGCGCGCAATTATGGGCTATTTGAAATCAGCTGGATAGTAGGAGCGGGCTTGCCCGTGAACGGTTCGCGGGCATACCCACGGGCAGGGCACACGAGCCCGCTCCTACGGTATAGTAAATTTAAATATGTTTAAAAAACAATATATTATAAAACATATTTAATGTATTTTAATGCTATCCTTTAGAAGTGCAGTCGCCGTCTCGGCGAGTTTGCGCCTGCCAAACAACAAGCCCAGCCGGGTGCCGCCACACTGACGCCATAACACTGCAGAACGCATCGCGGCCAGCAGCAGGGCGCGTATCTGGTTCGCCACGCCGGTGTCGGTCAGGCGGCCAGGATCGCCGTTAACCATGATGCGTGGTTTCAGTGTGCTGACGGTATTAGCGTAAATATCGGCGAAGTTGGATAACAGGTTCGGGTGATTAACAGCGAAATGCTTGTTCTGTTCCTGAGCGCGTTTGATGCCTTCACCCAGTGTGTCCAGCAAGTCGTTGCGTTTGCTCAACTTGCGTTCCAGATGCAGCAGGACGACCAGGTAGCGACTCAGTTCTGTGTCCGGTTTCTGTTTGCCGCCGACCAGTTGCGCCTGCAGCAGACGCAGGCCGGTGCTTACGCCGCTCACACCACCATACACATCGTTAACAGTGGGCGCATCGATCAACAGGATGCTGTTCAGGCTGGACTGAAAGGCGTCCAGGTCGTACGGCTTGCCCCTGGCGGTCTGCTGCACCAGATGCAGGGCTTGCAGGATGCCGGCGAATGCCAGTGTGCGGTCTGTGTTGTTTTGGCTCATGAGCAGATCGTACCACCACCCAGGCACAGTTCGCCGTCATAGATGACGATGGCCTGTCCGGGTGTCACTGCGCGCTGTGGTTCGCCAAAGTGTATCTGCATCCGATCACCCTGCAGTGCGGTGATTTCGCAGGCCTGGTCGGATTGACGGTAGCGGATGCGGGCGTGACAGTGCAGTGGGGCCGCAGGCGCGTGCCCGGAAATCCAGTGCAGGTCTTTGGCCTCCAGCGCGGGTTTGAACAGTGCAGGGTGATCTTTGCCCTGCGCGACGACCAGTTGATTGGTATCCATGTTCTTGGCGACTACATACCAGGGTTCACCGCTGGTATCGCGTATGCCGCCGATACCCAGTCCCTGGCGCTGGCCGATGGTATGAAACATCAGGCCCTGGTGTTCGCCCAGCGACTCACCCTCGGTGGAAACGATTTCACCGGGTTGGGCGGGGAGGTAACGTCCCAGGAATTCACTGAATCTGCGCTCGCCAATAAAGCAGATGCCGGTACTGTCCTTTTTGCTAAAATTTGGAAAGCCGCTGTCTTCAGCCATGCAACGTACATCCGGTTTTAACAGGTCGCCGAGCGGGAATAGTGAATGACTCAATGCGTTCTGGTTCAGGCGATACAGGAAGTAACTCTGATCCTTGTTTTCATCACGGCCTTTTAACAACCGGCGCTGGTCGGGTGGACCTTCGACGCGCGCGTAGTGGCCGGTAGCAATCCAGTCGGCACCCAGCCCCAGCGCATACTCGGGGAAGGCCCTGAACTTTATTTCCTGATTGCACAGGATGTCAGGGTTGGGGGTACGACCGGCGCGGTACTCGGCGAGAAAATATTTAAATACGCGGTCCCAGTATTCAGCCGAGAAACTGACAGTATGTAATTTAATGCCGAGGCGTTCGGCGACTGCCCGGGCGTCGGCAAGATCCTGCTCTGCCGGGCAGTAATCCTGTTCATCGTCTTCATCCCAGTTTTTCATAAACAGGCCTTCGATCTGGTAGCCCTGTTCGAGCAGCAGGGCGGCCGCGACTGCAGAATCAACGCCCCCGGAAAGACCCACGATGACTTTCTGTGATTTCACAAATCGCCATCCTGGCCCAGATCGGTTAGCAGTTCGAGCGGGTAACGTCTGCCTTTCAGATAGTCTTCAATGGATTTGATTACCATTGGGCTGCGCATCAGGTGCGCACGAGAATGAATTTCCTCCAGGGTCAGCCAGTGCGTTGCGATAATATCCGTGTCGAGTGGCCGCTGCCTGTCTTCAGCGCTGCAGTTGCCGCAAAAGGTTACGCGCAGGAAAGTGTCGTTCCTCTCTGCGCTGCGCCAGCGATATACGCCGACCAGCGCCTCGGGCTGGAACTGGCAGGCCGTTTCTTCCAGGCATTCCCTGATAGCGGCGTTAATCAGGCTTTCATCGTCTTCCAGGTGACCGGCTGGTTGATTGAAGCGTACCGCTCCGTGTACGTCTTCCTCGACCATTAAAAACCGGTTTTGTCGCTCTGTGACGACAGCAACCGTGACTCTTGGTTTCCAGACCATCCCGCAGCAGTCTCCAGCTATTTTAATGAATTAATGTATAAACAATTGGTTATATAATATATTTGATGTTGATTTGCAAAAATATGCTTTGTGTAGGCGTCATAGACTTGACATTATCCCAGAGGTTAATAAAGTAGCGCCATGACCGACGCCACTTTGCGCGGGTTCGCCTCCGGTACCTCAGGCAGCTGTTGTTCTGGCCCGGGGAACCGGCAGAGTGTCAAGGCCATAATAATAACGCTGGAATTGCCCCGCGCAGATTCTGGATAAACTGGATATATCACGACAAAACGTGAGGAGGAGTCATCATGCAAAAAGTCGTAAAGCAATTGTTCCTGTCAGGTATGTTACTGACACTTTCACTCGGCAATGCTTTTGCCGAAGAAATACTGAAACCATTTATTCTGGCATACACCACTAATGGTGATGTACAGGCAGTGGCCGATGAAGTAAAGGGCAAGGTAGACGCAGCAGGTTTTGAGGTTGTCGGTACCTATTCCCCCTACGATGGTGCGATCATTGTCGCAATCACCAACGATGATCTGAAAAAATCAGCAGCCAGTTCTGACTTCGGTGGTTATCAAGCCGGACAGCGTGTGTCCATCACCAAGGTGGGTGACGAGATTCAGGTGAGCTACAGCAATCCTGAGTATTACGCCAATACCTATCGGCTGGGTGATCTCTCGGGTGCCACCGCCGCACTGAAAAGCCTGGAGACTGCACTGGGTAACAAGGAAGTATTCGGTACCGGTGATAAGAAGCTGAGTGCTGCCGATCTGCGTAAGTACCACTACATGTTCGGAATGGAGTACTTCGACGATCCCAGCGAACTGGCTTCCTATGACAGCCAGGCAGATGCAATTGCTGCGGTTGAAGAGGGCCTGGCCGAGGGTCGTGGCGGCGCCACCAAGGTCTATCGCATCGACATCCCGGGTAAGGATGAGACCGTATTCGGTGTTGCCCTGAACGACAGTGGTTGCAGTGGTGACGAGTACATCATGAGTCGTGTCGACAAGGCACCGATTCGCTCCACTGCTCATCTGCCGTATGAAATCCTGGTTTCTGACGGCGATGTCTACGCCCTGTATGCACGTTTCCGCATTGCCATCAGCTGGCCTAACCTGCCGATGATCCAGAGCGACACCGGTGCTACTTTCTTCAATATCATGTGCGCACCTAACGCCATTGAAGAAGCACTGATCAACGCTGCTGGCGGCGATATCTGATAACTGCAGTAACGTAGTAAGCACTACCCCGGCCCCCGCGACCTTTTGGTCACGGGGGCTTTTCTTTGTGCGCGTACTGGTTGCCAGAGCACTAGCCTCTGGTACAATCCCGCGATCTTTCTCAGTCGTCAGGAATACACATGGATTATCAAAAGATTGTCGTGCCGGACCAGGGCGAAAAAATTACCGTCAACGACGATTTGTCGCTGAATGTTCCGGATCAACCGCTGGTTCCTTTTATCGAAGGTGATGGCATTGGTGTGGATATCACGCCGGTAATGCGTGCCGTGGTCGATGCTGCGGTGGAGAAGGCGTATGCCGGCAAGCGCAGAATTTCATGGATGGAAATTTACGCCGGTGAAAAAGCAAATACTGTGTACGGTGAAAATACCTGGATGCCTGACGAAACCCTGCAGGCAATTAAGGAATTCGCGGTATCGATCAAAGGTCCGCTGACAACGCCGGTCGGTGGCGGTATTCGTTCACTGAATGTTGCCCTGCGCCAGGAACTGGATCTGTACCTGTGTCTGCGCCCGGTGCGCTACTTTGACGGGACGCCCAGTCCGCTGAAAGAACCGGAGAAGACCAATATGGTTATCTTCCGTGAGAATTCGGAAGACATCTATGCCGGCATCGAATGGGAGGCGGGCAGCGCTGAAGTTGCGAAGGTTATAAAATTCCTGCAACAGGAAATGGGCGTTACCAAAATCCGCTTCCCGGAGACTTCGGGGATCGGTGTTAAACCCGTGTCTGCAGACGGCACGCGGCGCCTGGTGCGCAAAGCGTTGCAATACGCCATCGACCAGGATCGCAGCTCGGTGACCCTGGTGCACAAGGGCAACATCATGAAGTTCACCGAGGGGGCGTTCAAGACCTGGGGTTATGAACTGGCGAAGCAGGAATTTGGTGCGCAGGAGATCGACGGCGGGCCCTGGTGTTCGTTTAAAAATCCAAAAACGGGCAAGGACATCATCGTCAAGGACGTGATCGCCGACGCCTTCCTCCAGCAGATACTGTTGCGCCCGGCTGAATACAGCGTCATTGCCACCCTGAACCTGAACGGAGACTATATTTCAGATGCACTGGCGGCGCAGGTGGGTGGCATCGGTATGGCCCCGGGAGCCAACCTGTCAGACAACGTTGCCCTGTTTGAAGCAACGCACGGCACCGCACCCAAGTACGCGGGCAAAGACCAGGTTAACCCCGGTTCATTGATCCTGTCAGCGGAAATGATGCTCAGGCACATGGGCTGGAACGAAGCGGCTGACCTGATCATAAACGGGCTGTCCGGGGCGATCGCCGCCAAAACGGTGACCTACGACCTCGATCGCCTGATGGAAGGTTCGACCAAACTGAGTTGTTCAGCCTTTGGTCAGGCCATCGTCAAGCATATGCAGTAACACACAGCAAAACCCTGCCGGCCATAAGGCGGGCAGGGTGGGGTCAAGCTGCCCTGGCTGCAATCAGCCGGGTGCTGCAGCAAATACTATTTTGCTGGCTTGCAGTCCTTTGGGGCCGTCTGCAACGTCGAATTCGACTTGCTGGCCTTCCTTGAGACTTTTGTAGCCGTCCATTTCAATGGATGAGAAATGGGCGAATATGTCGTCGCCGCCTTCGTCAGGGGAAATGAAACCGTACCCCTTCGCATTACTGAACCACTTAACAATTCCTGTTGCCATGACTTTAAATCCTCACTGCGTTCTTCCGCAGGTCCAGGCCTGCTTGTTTTTGATCGCATCGCTTCACGCTCTAGGGCATGAGAACGACCCCTCCTTCAGCCTTTACGGCACCGGTTATTGTTATTCTGCCCACCATATTAGTCAAGTATCCTTAAATTGCTGGAAATTCAGAAACTAATTGGTTTAGGCATAGCACTTGCTTGTTCCTGAAGCAGGTGTATCCTGTTTACAAAGCGCTGGTTTTCTGGCGTTCAAGTGAGTCGAATTCGGTTATAATCAGGTTATGAGTAAGGAGACCGGGCATACTGGCGATCATGGGCTTTCGGTTCTGGAGGCAAAACCGAAACTCAAACGGCCGTCAATGTACAAGGTGGTGTTACACAATGATGACTACACCCCGATGGAGTTTGTGGTAATGCTGCTGGGCGAGCTGTTTGGCATGCCCAGGTCGAAAGCGACTCAGGTTATGCTGCATGTGCACACAAAGGGCAAAGGCGTCTGTGGAGTATTTACAAAAGAAATCGCGGAAACAAAAGTTGCGCAGGTAAATGAATACTCGCGCCAGAATCAACATCCGCTACTGTGCGCAATGGAGGAAGCATAGTAAAGCAGTGAGGTAGTCAAGATGTTAAGCAAAGAACTGGAGTTTACACTGAATCTGGCTTTCAAGGAGGCCAGAGAAAAACGACATGAGTTCATGACGGTCGAGCATTTATTGCTGGCGTTGCTGGACAACTCCGCCGCTGCAGATGTCCTGAAGTCATGTGGCGCAGACCTGGAAAAAATAAAAAAAGAACTTGCCGGGTTTCTCGATGAAACCACGCCGCTTCTTCCACCCGACGACAGTCGCGAAACACAGCCAACACTGGGGTTCCAGCGCGTACTGCAGCGAGCCGTGTTCCATGTGCAGTCCTCGGGCAAGAAAGAGGTGACGGGCGCCAATGTGTTGGTGGCTATTTTCAGCGAACAGGAATCACAGGCTGCCTATTTCCTGAACAGGCAGGACATCACGCGCCTGGACGTGGTGAACTACATTTCCCACGGTATTTCCAAGACGGTTGGCGAGCATCCTGGATCCGAAGCGGATAGCGAGGCCGAAGCGGCTGCAGTCAGTGCTGAGCCTGCACAGAAAAATCCGCTGGAAAATTTCGCCAGCAACCTGAACGAGATGGCCATGAAGGGCAAGATAGATCCCTTGATTGGCCGCCAGTATGAAGTGGAACGTACTATTCAGATTCTGTGTCGGCGGCGTAAAAACAATCCCCTTTACGTGGGCGAAGCCGGTGTCGGAAAAACCGCCATGGCTGAAGGGCTGGCCAAGTTGATCGTTGACGGCGATGTCCCGGAAGTCCTGCTGAACAGCACCATCTACGCGCTGGATCTCGGTGCGCTGGTGGCGGGGACCAAGTATCGCGGTGATTTTGAGAAACGCCTGAAGAGCGTGCTCTCCCAGCTGCGCAAGGAACCCGGCGCCATTTTGTTTATCGATGAGATTCATACCATCATCGGCGCCGGCGCAGCTTCCGGCGGTGTCATGGATGCCTCTAACCTGCTTAAACCGATGCTGGCGACCGGTGACTTGAAGTGCATCGGATCAACGACCTATCAGGAATACCGCGGCATATTTGAAAAAGACCGTGCGCTGGCGCGCCGTTTCCAGAAAATCGACGTGGTTGAACCAACGGAAGATGAGACTTTCAGCATTCTCAAGGGTCTGAAATCCCGTTTCGAGGAACACCACGATATAAAATATTCGGCCAAGGCGCTGCGTGCTGCGGTAGAACTTTCATCACGTTACATCAATGATCGTTTCCTGCCTGACAAGGCAATAGATGTTATCGATGAGGCCGGCGCCAACCAGCGCCTGTTGCCGCCATCGCGACGCAAGAAAACCATTAGCGTAACGGATATTGAATCGATTGTTTCCAAGATTGCACGTATTCCGCCGAAGACGGTCAGTTCGTCAGACAAGGATTCACTGCGCACTCTGGAGCGTGATTTGAAAATGGTGGTCTACGGCCAGGACGCAGCGATCGAAACACTGGCGAGCGCCATCAAGATGTCCCGCTCGGGTCTTGGCAACGAACAGAAACCGATCGGTTCCTTCCTGTTTTCCGGGCCTACGGGTGTTGGCAAAACCGAGGTCACCCGGCAGTTGTCGATGATCATGGGTATAGAGCTGATCCGTTTTGATATGTCGGAATATATGGAACGCCATACGGTCTCCCGCCTGATCGGCGCACCCCCGGGCTATGTCGGTTTTGACCAGGGTGGATTACTGACTGAAGCAGTCACCAAGAATCCGCATGCCGTGCTGTTGCTGGACGAGATAGAAAAAGCTCATCCGGACGTATTTAACCTGCTGCTTCAGGTAATGGACCACGGCGCATTGACGGATAACAATGGCCGCAAGGCTGATTTTCGCAGCGTCGTGATTGTTATGACCACCAATGCCGGGGCATCGGAAATGAGTCGCCCCTCGATTGGTTTCAGCCATCAGGACCATTCCACCGATGGTATGGAGGCGATTAAAAAGATTTTCACTCCCGAGTTCCGTAATCGTCTCGACGCTGTTATCCAGTTCAAGGCGCTGGATCCGGCTGTTATGACGCGTGTTGTCGACAAGTTTATCTATGAGCTGGAGGCCCAGCTACAGACTAAAGGTGTGGTAGTCGATGTCGAGGATTCTGCACGCGAATGGCTGGCAGAGCACGGTTTTGATCCAAAGATGGGTGCTCGTCCCATGGCGCGGGTCATTCAGGAACACATCAAGAAACCGCTGGCGGAAGAGCTGTTGTTTGGCCGCCTGGCAAACGGTGGCGACCTCGTCATCCGCGCACAGGATGGCAAGCTGGTGTATGAAATCAGGGAAGAGGAAGAGGTTTCTTAGCCGGCAGCGGGCTGCCGGACACTTCCGGGTCTCAACGTGCCCGGTAGGTGATGCGACCTTTGCTCAGGTCATAGGGTGTCAACTGAACAGTCACCTTGTCGCCGGTCAGGATGCGTATATAGTGTTTACGCATTTTGCCGGAGATGTGTGCGGTAACCACGTGTCCGTTCTCAAGTTCAACCCGGAACATTGTGTTGGGCAGGGTATCGACAACCGTGCCTTCCATTTCAATATGGTCTTCCTTCGCCACGCTTCCTCACTCGTACATTAATCAAATTTAGCCGCTAAGTATAACGTGATAGTGCGTGCCGGGGAATAGCTATCCCATTGTGGGTAGATGGGGCTGGATCGCATGGGCGTGCACTGAGCTCCGTCGAGAGCCTGTCTTTTAACGGCCTCCAGATGGATCACTTGACCCTGGTAGAATGTTCTCTATGGGCTGCCAGTGTCCCTCGTAATAGGCTTGCATGGGCCGAAAGCGGCTTTTGTACTGCATTTTTTTACTGCCGGGGATCCAGTAGCCAAGATACAGCCAGTCGCAGCCCATGTCCTGCGCCAGCTCGATCTGGCGTAGCACGGCATAGGTGCCCAGGCTTCTGCGGTCCGAATCCGGGTCGAAGAAGGTGTAAACTGCAGAGATGGCTTTGTGCAGGCGATCGGTAACGGCCAGCGCCAGCGGTGTTTCGTCGAGACGAAACTCCATGAACAGCGTTTCGCACCAGTTGCTGGTCAGGAAACGCATGTAATCATCGGCTTCAGGGTTATCCATGCCACCGTCCGGATGCCGGCTGTTCAGATAGCGAGTATACAGTTCGAAATGCTGCTCCCTGAATTCAGGCGCCAGCACGCTGCAGGTCAGGTCCCGGTTACGCTTCCAGATTTTCTGCTGATTGCGGCTGCGTTTGAAGTGAGTCACTGGTATGCGCACCGGGATGCATTCCGAACAGCCCGGACAGGCGGGCACATACAGGTCGTTGCCGCTGCGCCTGAATCCGTATCCCGCCAGCTGGTCGTAGAGTGCGGTGGAGAGTTTGGCTTCGGGGTCAGCGAACACCGAGATGGCATCGCGTCCCTGCAGATAGGAACAGGGCCGCGGCGCGGTGGCAAAGAAGCGCAGCGTTTCTTCTTCCGGACCTGTGTCATTTCTGTTCATTGGAAAGTATCCTGCCAGCATTCACCGCTTTCAGCTGCATCGAACGACCAGCGCCCGGGGGCATCACCGGCCTCGCACAGGGTGTCCAGGTATTTTACGAAATCCGCCCGCGCTATTTCCTCTGCACCCAGACTGGCAAGATGGGCTGAATACACCTGGCAATCGATTAATCCGAAGCCCCGCTTGCCCAGATGGTGGACCAGCCAGGCAAAGGCGACCTTTGAAGCATCTGTTACCTGGCTGAACATGGACTCCCCGAAAAATACCCGGCCAATGGCAACGCCGTAGAGCCCCCCCACCAGCTCACCTTCAAGCCGGCATTCCACTGAGTGGGCACTGCCTTGTGCATGCAGATCACGGTAGGCATCAGCCATTGCCTGAGTGATCCAGGTGCCGGAACTGTCCGGGCGCGGCGCTGCACAGGCCATTATGACATCATCAAACGCCTGGTCCATGGTTACCTTGAAGCGTGCTTTGCGTAACGTTTTACGCAGGCTGCGTGACAGTTTCAGACGCGCGGGAAAGAGCACTGTACGCGGGTCCGGTGACCACCAGAGGATTGGTTGCTGATCGCTGTACCAGGGGAAAATACCGTGTCTGTAGGCGCTCAGAACACGTTCGGAGGTCAGGTCACCGCCAACCGCCAGCAGTCCATCCGGTTCCCGTAACGCAAGGCTGACATCGGGGAACGTCAGGTCCGGGTCCCCGGCATCAATCCAGTAG